>OIZX01000742.1_pt1 | contig 20009 bp, 10 predicted proteins | sample 1588621 | NCBI WGS metagenome assembly OIZX01 (sample SAMN03283276) | human gut metagenome | biome: human-associated habitat; material: feces | host: Homo sapiens | place: Peru | collected 2012 | reverse complement strand
GGTCAACGATAATCTCAAGGTGAAGTTCACCCATACCTGCGATAATAGTTTGTCCGGTTTCTTCATCGGTATATGCTTTAAATGTTGGGTCTTCTTCTGCAAGTTTTGCAAGTGCTATACCCATTTTTTCTTGAGCTACTTTATCTTTTGGCTCAATTGCTATTTCTATAACTGGTTCTGGGAATTCCATAGATTCTAATATAACTGGGTGGTTAATATCACATAATGTATCACCAGTTGTTACTTCTTTTAATCCAACTGCTGCTGCAATATCTCCAGCATATACTTTGTCTATATCTTCTCTGTGGTTAGAATGCATTAAAACTATTCTTCCCATTCTTTCTTTTTTATCTTTGTTTGCATTTAATACTGTTGAACCAGCTTCTAATGTTCCTGAATATACTCTAAAGAAACATAATTTTCCTACGAATGGATCTGTTGCAATTTTAAATGCTAATGCAGCAAATGGTTCTGAATCAGATGTTTTAGCTTCTGTTTCAACACCATCTAATGTTGTTCCTTTGATATGAGGTATATCTAATGGTGATGGCATATAGTCAACTATTGCATTTAATAATTCTTGTACACCTTTATTTTTATATGAAGAACCACATGTTACTGGAACGATTTGATTTGCTATTGTTCCTTTTCTTAATGCTTTTTTGATTTCTTCTTCAGATGGTTCTTTTCCATCTAAATAATTCATCATTAATTCTTCATCTTGTTCACATGCAGCTTCAATCATTGTAGTTCTCCATTTTTTAGCTTCTTCTAACATATCTTCTGGAATATCTGTTTCTTCAATTTCTTTTCCTAAATCATCTTTATGGATGAATGCTCTCATTTTAATTAAATCAACAATTCCTCTAAAGTGATCTTCTGCTCCGATTGGTAATTGAACTGGTACTGGATTTGCATGTAATCTATTTTTTAATTGGTCAACGCAAAGCATAAAGTTTGCTCCAACGATGTCCATTTTATTTACATATACCATTCTTGGAACTTGGTATTTATCAGCTTGTCTCCAAACTGTTTCTGTTTGTGGTTGAACTCCACCTTTTGCTGCTAATACTGTAACCGCACCATCAAGTACTCTTAGAGATCTTTGTACTTCTACTGTAAAGTCAACGTGACCTGGAGTATCAATTATATTGATTCTGTTATTTTTCCAGAAACATGTTGTTGCAGCAGATGTTATTGTTATACCTCTTTCTTGTTCTTGTTCCATCCAGTCCATTGTTGCAGCACCCTCGTGAACTTCTCCTATTTTATGTGTTTTCCCTGTATAGAATAATATTCTCTCTGTTGTTGTTGTTTTACCAGCATCAATATGAGCCATTATTCCTATATTTCTAGTTCTTTCTAGTGGGTATGCTCTTCCTGACATGTAATTATTCCCTCCTTTTTTTCATTTTATGATTGAAATAATTGTTACACTTTTTTTCTCAATCTAAATTTTACCATTTATAATGTGCAAATGCTTTATTAGCTTCTGCCATTCTATGTGTATCTTCTTTCTTCTTAAATGCTCCACCGTTTCCGTTAACAGCGTCCATGATTTCACCAGCTAATTTCTCAGCCATTGTTTTTTCATGTCTTGTTCTAGCATATGTTACTAACCATCTTAAACCTAATGTTTGTCTTCTTTCAGGTCTAATTTCTAATGGTACTTGGTATGTTGCTCCACCAACTCTTCTTGCTTTTACTTCAAGAACTGGCATGATGTTTTCTAATGCTGCTTCAAATACTTCTAATGGATTTTTTCCTTCTTTTTCTTTTATTATATCAAAAGCATCATAAACTATTCCTTGAGCAACTGATTTTTTACCATCTAACATTATGTTGTTAATTAATTTTGTAACAACTTTGCTATTGTATATTGGATCTGGTAATACATCTCTTTTTGCTATAAATCCTCTTCTTGGCACTATTCTTCACTCCTTTTCTTTCTGAGATTTGCTCTCTTATTGATGATATCTATAAGATATCTAAGTTACTCTGAAAATCTATTGATTTTCCGTTTAGTGCTACATTATCTATTCTAAATTTAAGTACCTTAATTTAGTAAGATGTGCATGCACTATAAAATAAATCCTTTATCGATTTATTTTTTTGGGCGTTTTGCTCCATATTTTGAACGTCCTTGCATTCTGTCTTTTACACCTGCAGTATCTAATGTTCCTCTGATAATATGGTATCTAACACCTGGAAGGTCTTTTACTCTTCCTCCTCTGATTAGAACAACACTATGTTCTTGTAAGTTATGTCCTATTCCTGGGATATATGATGTTACTTCATAACCATTTGAAAGTCTAACTCTGGCAACTTTTCTTAAAGCTGAGTTTGGCTTCTTTGGTGTTACTGTTTTTACAACTGTACATACACCTCTTTTTTGTGGTGCTTTATTGTTTGTTAATGTTTTGTTTTTTGAATTCCATCCATGTTGTAAAGCTGGAGCTGTTGATTTTGCCTTTGTTGATTTTCTTCCTTTTCTTACTAATTGATTAATTGTTGGCACTTAAATTTCACCTCTTTCCCTAATTTTACTTAATTTTAAAAATTAAATTAACCGCAAACAAATTATTAAAAATAATTCGTATTGCGGTTAATATTTTATCATTTTTTTCCTATTATGTCAATGTTTTTTATATTAAATTTATTAATTATTCTTTATTTCCTTCTGGTAATATATTTGCACTACTTATATTAAATATTTTCTTCATAAAACATTTTATTTTTTCTGATAATGTTACATTTCCAATTATATCTACTAATGCATTTTGTGTTGAATTTTTTATTATTTTTTGTAAGGTTCTTATTTCTTTTTTACTTATTTTTACTTCACTTATATATGATAAATTATATGTTATTGCAGGTAATATATCTGAGTCATATTCATCAATTGAAGAAAAAGACATAACATAATTATATACTAAATTTTGAGAGTCAACATCATATTGAACTGCAAATCTATCTAAGATTTCACATACAATTGGATCCATTTTTCTTATTGCAATATTTCTTAAGTTTCTATATGAACTTGCTGAATATTCAATTAATTCCCTCTTCCATGTTTCTCTTTCAAATTTTTCTTTTTCTAATAATTTTTCTTTAACTGGATATATTTTTATTTCTTTTTTATTGCTTAATTCTGCTTTATATACTAATTCATTGTTCTCAACTTTTACTACAATATTTTTTATAGAAACTGGTTCTTCTGGTTCTCTGGCTAATATTTGTGGTTTCTCACTGTCTTCAAATGTAATTATTTCTTTTTCTTTTGCAAAATGTCTCTCTAATATTCTTGTTATTTCATTTATATTATTATAATAATCTGTTAATGTTGGATCAACGGCAATTTCTTCAATAGGTTTTAGTTCTTCATTTATTAATTGAACTTGCTCATTTTCATTTTTATTTTCTATTTCTTGACTTTCTAGTATTTCATCTATTTGTTCATCTTGTTCTTGGCTTTCTTCTGTTTCTGTAGCTAAAAATAGATTAATTACATCAATAATTTGATTATGTTTTATTAATCTTTTTGCAAACATAATTCTAGCCATTTCTTGTCCAATCTCGTTTATTGATTCTGTTAATTCATAAATTTCTTCTGGTTCTAAATTATCTCTATTTTCTTCTATTTGTTCACTAATAATTCTACTTTTTCTTACACTCTCAGCAATCAAATTATCTATTTCTACAAATGATTGTTCTCTTACATTTAATAGTTTAGAATTTATTTGATTTTGAAACCATTGACTTTGGTTTCCTAAATCTGATATTTGTTTTCCTAAGCAATTTACTTCAGACCAAACTTCTTCATCATTTTTTATTTTATTTTGTGCTTTTTTTGTATTTCTTTCTTTTGCTAATTCATTTCTTTTGTTTTCTATATCTTTTATTTGAGCACTTAAAATTGCTTTTTCATTAACAAATATATCTAATTCATTAATTAATTCTTCCATTATTTTTAACCTGTTATATTAAGTTGATTGCTTCTTAATATGTTCCTTTCTTTTGTTATTTCCGAATTTTATTCAGTTGTTATTCTATCATATCACTTTATTTCTTGCAAGAGTTTTTTGTCAATTTTTTTAATATTTTATCATTTTTTGTTTAATATATTTTTAAATTTTCAATCGCCCTATCTGCCAACATTCCATACTTTATTTTTTTGTCTTTTATTCTCTTTGGAAGTTCTGGAATAATTCCAAAATTTGCATTCATTGGTTGAAATTTGTCATTTGCTGTTGAAATATATTTTGCCAATGCTCCTATCATTGTTAAATTTGAAAATTCAATTCTGCTTTCATTTTTTATTTGTGCAACTGCATTTAATGCTGACACCATTCCTGATGAAATTGATTCAACATAACCTTCAACACCAGTAATTTGTCCTGCAAAATAAATATTTTTATTATCTTTGAAGTTATATGTGTTATCTAATAATTTCGTTGAATTTATATATGTATTTCTATGCATAACTCCATATTTTACAAATTCAGCATTTTGTAGTCCGGGAATCATTCCAAATATTCTTTTTTGTTCTCCATATTTTAAATTTGTTTGAAATCCAACTATATTATAAATTGTTCCTAATTCATTATCTTGTCTTAATTGAATTACTGCATATGGTCTTTTTCCTGTTCTTGGGTCATCAAATCCAACTGGTTTTAATGGTCCATATCTTAATGTATCTTTTCCTCTTTTTGCCATTACTTCTACTGGCATACAACCTTCAAATATCTCTCTTTTTTCAAATTCATGTAATGTTATAACTTCAGCATTTATTAATTCTTCTACAAATTTTTCATATTCATCTTTATTCATTGGTAAATTTATATAACTTGCTTCTTGTTTGTGTAATCTTTCTTTCCAATCATCTATTGTTTCATCTTTTCCTTTTTCTTGTTCATATCTATTACCAAAAAAAGCAATATTAAAATCAATGCTTTCTTTTGTAACAATTGGTGCTGCAGCATCATAAAAATGTAATTTATCTTCTCCCGTTATTTTAGAGATTTCTTTTGATAATCCATCAGATGTTAATGGTCCTGTCGCAATTATTACAATTCCTTTTTCTGCAATTTTTTCTATTTCTGTTACTTCTTGATGAATTATTTCTATTAATGGATTTTTTTCTAATTCTTCTGTTACTTTTTGTGAAAACAATTCTCTATCTACTGCTAATGCTTGTCCTGCTGGTATTTGTGTTTCATCTGCTATTCTTATTAGCAATGAGTCTAGTTTTCTTAATTCTTCTTTTAACAAACCACATGCATTTGTATGTAAATTAGATTTGAACGAGTTACTACATACTATCTCAGCCAAATTTTTATTACTATGTGCTTCTGTAAATTTATCAGGCTTCATCTCATACAATTTTACCTTTATTCCTCTTTTGGCTATTTGATATGCAGCTTCACTTCCAGCTAATCCTCCACCTATTATTGTTATATAATCTACCATTTTATTGTTCCTTTCTCATTTTCATTAAAAAAACAACATTTATTTTCATAAATATTGTTTTTTTATAGTTATAACATATTTTTATTATTTTTTCAAATGATATTCATAATCTCCTTTACTATTCAGTGGAACAACTAATGATGGTATATTGTCACTTGAAAGATATTCTTTTTGTAACGTTAAACTTCTTCCATCAAGATAGTTTAAAATTACATAACAATCTCCATTTCTATTATAATTTCTTTTAATTTCATATTTACCTTCATCAATAAATTCTGAAGATGATATAGGTGAAATAAAATCTTTAAATGTTCCATCTTCTTTTAATTCTAAATAACTTATTCCTCCATATCCAGATCCAAAAACTTCTCTTGGTTCTAATACTTTTGCTGTTTTACTATCTATCATTTCATAAGTATTCCATTTTCCAATTATGTCAGAATTGTCACTTAGATCATTTGAATTATTACTGCTTGTTCTTTTTGATAAATATAAGATATAATTATTTTCTGTCTCCATCAATACTTTATTTCCATTTTTTTTCAAAAATGTTAATTCACCTTTTCTTCCATCATCATATTTTAATTCTATCATTGTATCATTTTTTATTGTATACTTTCCTTCATCTATAAATTCTGAAGAAACTCCGCCTGTAAGATTATTCGTAAATCTTTCGTTTTCTGAAAAAGTAAAATATCCATTTGTTCCTAAAGAACCAAATATTTCCATTGAACTAATTTCATTTCCACTTTTATCTGTTGCATTTTTGAATTCCCAATCACCAATTAACATTTCATCTGTTATTTTACTTGTATCATCTCCATATACATCTTTTTGAGTATCATTGCTTACTCTTTTAGTCATATATAATATATAATCATTTTCTGTTTCTATTAAAACTTTGTTTCCGTTTTTTTCAAAAAATGTTAATTCACTTTTTCTTCCATCATCATATTGCAATTCTATTGTTGTATCACTTTTTATAGTATATTTTCCTTCATCAATAAACTCTGAAGATCTTCCTCCTGTAAGATTATTAGTAAATCTTTCATTTTCGGAAAATGTAAAATATCCATTTATTCCTAAAGAACCAAATACATCCATTGCACTAATTTCATTTCCACTTTTATCTGTTACACTTTTAAATTCCCAATCACCAATTAGTATTTCATTTGTTATTTTACTTACGCCATCTCCATATAATTCTTGAGTTTTCATAGTTATTTTCTCTTTTTCTTTTAAAGCCTTCTTTTGTTCTTCACTATTATTCTCTTCTTCATTTATTGTAGTATTATTTTTATCTGCACCATTATTTTCATTTGAGCCATTTTTTAATATGCAAATTGCAAAAACAATTCCTATTATTACTACAATTATAATTAATGCAATTACAATTTTAAAACTTATCTTAATTTTTTTATTTTCTTCCATATTTTCTCCTTTTATTCTTTTTATAACAATTTTACCTCCTTATATTTTTATTATATATATAAATACATTTTTTTGCAATAAAATAGAAAAAGTCTCTGCAAAAAATGCAGAGAACTTTTAATTATTCAACATTAAATTTTAATTCATTATTTTCTAAATCGACATTAATAGTTTGCCCATCATGAACTTCACCTTTTAAAATCATTTCAGAAATTTCATCTTCAACATATCTTTGAATAGCCCTTCTTAAAGGTCTTGCACCATATTTTAAATTAGTTCCTTTTTCTAATATAAAATCTTTTGCATTTTCTGAAACATTTAAAGAAATATTTTTGTCTACTAAAGCTTTTACTGTATCTTTTAACATTAATTCAACAATTTGTAATAATTCAGGTTTTGTTAATGAATCAAATACTATAATTTCATCTATTCTATTTAAAAATTCAGGTCTAAAAACTTGTTTTAGATTCTCTTCTATTTTATTATTATCAACTGTTTTCTTATCAAAACCAATTGAATTTGTATTAACATTTGAACCAGCATTTGATGTCATAATTATAATTGTATTTTGGAAACTAACAACATTTCCTTGTGAATCTGTAAGTTTTCCATCATCTAATACTTGTAATAAAATGTTAAATACATCAGGGTGTGCTTTTTCAATTTCATCAAATAATATAATAGAATATGGTTTTCTTTTTACTTTTTCAGTAAGTTGACCTGCATCATCATATCCAACATATCCTGGAGGTGCACCAATAAGTTTTGCTGTTGAGTGGCTTTCCATATATTCAGACATATCTACTCTTATTATTGAATCTTCAGATCCAAACATTTCATATGCTAAGCTTTTTGCAAGTTCTGTTTTTCCAACACCTGTTGGTCCAACAAATATGAATGATGGTGGACGTTTCGTGCTTTGAAGTCCTGCACGATTTCTTCTTATTGCTCTAGAAACTGCACATACTGCTTTATCTTGACCAATAACTCTTTTATGAAGATTTGTTTCAAGATTTAATAATTTTTGTGTTTCTGCTTCTGTAATTTTTTTAACTGGAATTTTAGTCCAATTTTCAATAACTTGTGCTATATCTTGAACTGTTAAAGATTTTAATTTTATTGTACTATTTAAATGGTCAATTTCTTCAATTAATCTACATTCTTTAGTTTTTAAATCTGCTGCTTTTTGATAATCTTCTGTTGAATCTGCTTGTGCAGCATCTTCTTTTTGTGCTTGAACATCAGCAAGTTCTTGTTTTAACATTTCAAGTTTAAACAATTCTTTATTTTCAAGATTAATTCTAGAACAAGCCTCATCTAAAATATCAATTGCTTTATCTGGCAAAAATCTATCATGAATGTATTTTTCAGACATTATAACTGCTTGTTTTATAACATCATTTGAAATTTTTACTTTGTGATATTCTTCATAATATTTCTTTATTCCTGTTAAAATTGAAATTGTATCATCGATATTAGGTTCTTCAACTAAAACTTGTTGGAATCTTCTTTCTAATGCAGTATCTTTCTCTATATATTTTCTATATTCTCTTAAAGTAGTAGTACCTATTAATTGAATTTCTCCATTTGCAAGTGATGGTTTTAAAATATTAGCAGCATTCATAGAATGTTCTCCATCTCCTGCTCCAATTATATTGTGAATTTCATCTATTACAAGAATAATATTCTTGAATTCTTTACATTCATCAATAATACCTTTCATACGGGCTTCAAATTGTCCTCTAAATTGAGTACCTGCTATAACAGATGTCATATCTAATAAATAAACTTCTTTATTTAAAAGTTTTGCTGGAACATTATTATTAGCAATTTTTATAGCCAAACCTTGAGCAATTGCTGTTTTACCAACACCTGGTTCACCAATCAAGCAAGGATTATTTTTTGTACGTCTATTTAAAATTTGTATAACTCTTTGAATTTCCTTATCACGACCAATAACCATATCAAGTTCATTATTTTTAGCTTTTTGAGTTAGATTTGTTCCAAAAGTATCAAGATATTTTTTCTTTTTCTTAGCTTTCTTTGATTCAACTTTAACCTTTTGTCTACCACCATTAGTTTCTTCCTCATCTTTTTGTTTTTTAGGAACAAAATTAGCAAAGATAGATCCAATAGGAATTCCCATAGAAATACCCTCTGGAGCATTTTCATCATCAACATCTTCATCACCATCAGATTCAAAATTTTCAAAATCCATATTTTCAAGATTTTCCAATTTTAAATTAGAAGATAAATCCTTAAACAAAGACTCTAATTGTTTTGACATATTATTCATATCTATATTATTATTCGTTTGATTAGAAGTAGACTGATTTGTATTAGTCTCAGGAACATCTAATCCACGTTTTTTTGCACACTCTTTACATAAGCCTTCCATTGAAGAAACGCCATTTTCAATTTTGTTTATAAATACAACTGCAGTGCGTTTTTTACATTGTGAACATATCATATACTATAATTCCTCTTTTCTTTTATTAAAATATTATATATTCTACATTAAATTTTCCAAATAGTCAAGAGAAAATACATTATAGTACTAGACAAAAAAATAAAAATATGATATATTAAGAAAGTCTTAAAAAATGAAAAAAACAATAAGCCGATGTGGCGGAATTGGCAGACGCACCAGACTCAAAATCTGGCGGGAAACCATGTGGGTTCGAGTCCCACCATCGGTACCAAAAATAGTAGTATTTGAAAAATATTCAAATACTATTTTTTATAACAATTTTCAAGTGGGACTCGAAAAGGAGGATTAGAAAATAGTCCAGTGGACTATTTTCCCGACGCGGGTTGTATAGTCCCACCATCGGTACCAAAAATAGTAGTATTTGAAAAATATTCAAATACTATTTTTTATAACAATTTTCAAGTGGGACTCGAAAAGGAGGATTAGAAAATAGTCCAGTGGACTATTTTCCCGACGCGGGTTGTATAGTCCCACCATCGGTACCAAAAAATAGTAGTATTTGAAAAATATTCAAATACTATTTTTTATAACAATTTTAAAGTGGGACTCGAAAAGGAGGATTAGAAAATAGTCCAGCGGACTATTTTCCCGACGCGGGTTGTATAGTCCCACCATCGGTACCAGAAACAGTAGTATTTGAAAAATATTCAAATACTATTTTTTTACATCAAATTTAACTCAAATAAACATATTGAAAATTATATTACAACATGATATAATCTCTCAAAATAGTCAAGCACTATCTCATAACTATTTCATCAACAATCATAGATGAAAAAACTTAATCTCCAATTCATCCATAAACAATTCAAAAATATTAAGGAGGCAATTTCAAATGACAACAAAAGAAAAAAATCTCAAAAAAGGAGCAAAAGCATTTACTTTACTTCAGCAAATCCAAAAATATGCCAATGCTTGTTTTGAACAAGGAACTCCTGAATACGAAGCAGTTATGCATAGTATTTCTATTCTTGAAAAAAATTTCGAACCTTATTCAATTCAATTCAAAAAAATTCAAGATGAAAAGCAAAAAAAAGAGCTTGTAGCCAAGGAAACCTGTGCACGAGAAGGACATACTGGAGAATGGCATGAACATGAATATACCGTTTGGGCAATTTGTGGAGATAGAGGTTTTGAACGTTACTGTCCTATTACCAAAAAGAATTGGACTAGAATTTGTACAAGATGTAGAGAACAAGAAACAGTAGATGTAGAACCTATTGAAGTTACAAGACTTCATAAATTACAAGAAATCAATGATATGGAAGAAAAATTAAAACAAATGAAGTCTGAATAATTCATTTTCAAAGAAACCTCTATTAGAGGTTTCTTTCTTTATATAAATAGAAAAACACAGATAGACTTTTATATCTATCCGTGTGTTTTCAATTTTATTCAGCATCTGATTGTATTTCAACTTGTTTATTTGCATCAATTTCTTCTGCAACTGTCTTCTCATCTTCGCCTTCAACTTTAATAGTAACATCTTGATATCTCTTCATACCAGTTCCAGCTGGGATTAACTTACCAATGATAACATTTTCTTTTAATCCTATTAAATCATCTTCCTTACCTTTAATTGCTGCTTCTGTTAATACTCTTGTTGTCTCTTGGAATGATGCAGCTGATAAGAAACTATCTGTTGCAAGTGAAGCTTTAGTAATACCAAGTAATGCTCTCTTTCCTGTTGCTGGACGTTTACCTTGTTCAACAGCTTCTTTATTTTTATCTTCAAATTCATACATATCAACTAATGATCCTGGGAACATATCTGTATCTCCACCATCATCAACTCTAACCTTACGAAGCATTTGTCTTGCAATTACTTCAACGTGTTTATCATTGATATCAACACCTTGGTTTCTATATGCTTTTTGAATTTCAGATATTACATATTCATAAACACCTTCTGGTCCTTTTATTGCTAAAATTTCAGCTGGATTTATAGAACCTTCTATTAATGGATCTGCAGCTTTTACTTCATCTCCATCTTTTACTTTTAGTTTTGATCCAAATGGAATTGTGTATGTTCTTGAATCATCTTTTGATGTAACAATTACTTCTAATTTCTTCTTATTATCAGAAATTTTAACTGTACCATCAATTTCTGTTATTACAGCAACTCCCTTAGGTTTTCTAGCTTCAAAGATTTCCTCTACTCTTGGAAGACCTTGTGTGATATCTGCAACACCAGCAACACCACCAGAGTGAATTGTTCTCATGGTTAACTGTGTACCAGGTTCGCCAATTGATTGTGCAGCTATAATACCAACTGATTCACCAATTGATACTAAATCTCTTCTTGCTAATCCCATACCATAACATTTTTGACATACGCCATGTTTTCCTCTACATGCAATTACTGAACGTACAACAACTTTTGTAATTCCAGCATCCACAATACGTTTTGCTATGTCTTTATTAATCATTGTATTTGTATCTACAATAACTTCATTTGTTTGTGGATCTAATATATCATTTAATGGATATCTTCCTTCTAGTCTTTCAGCTAATCCTTCAACTATTTGATTTCCATCTTTAATATCTTCAATTGTTAATCCATCAACAGTTCCACAATCATGTTCTCTAACAATTATATCTTGTGATACATCAACTAGTCTTCTTGTTAAGTATCCAGAGTCAGCTGTTCTTAAAGCTGTATCTGAAAGTCCTTTACGAGCACCATGTGATGATATGAAATATTCCAATGCATCTAGACCTTCACGGAAACATGATTTGATTGGTATTTCAACTGCTTTACCAGTTGTACTAGCCATAAGTCCACGCATACCTGCGATTTGTCTTAATTGGTTCATGTTACCACGGGCTCCAGATTTAACCATCATATATATTGGGTTTAAATCATCAAAGTTTTCTTCCATTGCCTTACTTACATCATTTGTTGCCTTTTCCCAAATATTAACAACTGATTGATATCTTTCATCATCTGTTATCAAACCTCTTCTATATTGATTTCTTACTTTTTCAACTTGTTTATCTGCATCTGCTAAAATGTCTTTCTTAGAATCTGGTACTTTTACATCTGCTACTGAGAATGTAATACCTGCTAATGTTGAATATTTGAAACCTAATGCTTTGATATAATCTATAACTTCTGCTGATTCGATTAAACCATGTTTGTCAATTGTTCTTTCAATTATTGTTCCCATTGATTTTTTCATAACTGGGAAATTGATTTCATATTGGAATGGATCCTCTTTTCTGTCTATAAATCCTAAATCTTGTGGAATTCCTTGGTTAAATATAATTCTACCAACACTTGTTTCAACTTTCTTTGATTTCATTTCTCCATCAATTTCTTTTGTAATTCTTACAAAGATTTTCGCATGGATTGATACTGCATTATTTTGTAATGCCATTATTGCTTCATCAGGATCTTTGAAATATTTTCCTTCTCCTAATTCTCCATCTAATGTCATTGTTAAATAATAACTTCCTAAAATCATGTCTAGTCTTGGTACTGCTACTGGTTTACCATCTTGTGGTTTTAATAAGTTGTTTGTAGCTAGCATTAAATATCTTGATTCTGCTTGTGCTTCTGGTGTTAATGGTAAATGTATAGCCATCTGGTCACCATCAAAGTCTGCATTGAATGCTTCACATACTAATGCATGTAATTTTATTGCTCTACCTTCTACTAATACTGGTTCAAATGATTGAATACCTAATCTGTGTAGTGTTGGAGCTCTGTTTAGCATTACTGGGTGATCTTTTATAACTTCTTCTAGAATTCCCCATACTTCAGGGCTTAATCTTTCTACCATTCTTTTTGCACTTTTTATATTATGTGCTAAATGTCTTTCAACTAATTCTTTCATTACAAATGGTTTGAATAATTCAATTGCCATTTCTTTTGGTAGACCACATTGATATATTTTTAATTCTGGTCCTACTACGATTACTGAACGTCCTGAATAGTCAACACGTTTTCCTAATAAGTTTTGACGGAATCTACCTTGTTTTCCTTTTAATAAATCTGATAAAGATTTTAATGGTCTGTTTCCAGCACCTGTAACAGGTCTTCCTCTTCTTGAGTTATCAATTAAAGCATCTACTGATTCTTGTAACATTCTCTTTTCATTTCTTACAATGATTTCAGGTGCTCCAAGTTCTAATAATCTCTTTAATCTGTTATTTCTGTTTATAACTCTTCTATATAAATCATTTAAGTCTGATGTTGCAAATCTACCACCATCTAATTGAACCATAGGTCTTAGATCTGGTGGAATTACTGGTACAACATTCATTACCATCCATTCAGGTCTGTTTCCTGATTGTAAAAATGCTTCAACTGTGTCTAATCTTTTTATTAATTTTGCTTTTCTTTGTTCGCTAGCATTTTCAATTTCTTTTTCTATTTGAGCTGTTAATTTTGCTAAATCAATTTCTTCTAATAATTTTCTTATTGCTTCAGCACCCATTTCAGCTTTGAATGATTTTCTACCATATTTTTCTTCTGCTTCATGGTATTCTTTTTCAGTTAATATTTGGCATTTTTCTAGTCCAGATGTTCCTTTATCTGTTACTATATATGATGCAAAATAAATTACTTTTTCAAGATTTCTTGGTGAAATATCTAGCATTAATGCAATTCTACTTGGAATTCCTTTGAAATACCAAATATGTGCAACTGGTGCTGCAAGTTCTATGTGTCCCATTCTTTCACGTCTTACTTTTGATTTTGTAACTTCTACACCACACTTATCACAAACAATCCCTTTATATCTTACTCTTTTATATTTACCACAATGACATTCCCAGTCTTTTGTTGGTCCAAATATTTTTTCACAAAATAGACCATCTTTTTCTGGTTTTAAAGTTCTATAATTTATAGTCTCTGGTTTTTTTACTTCACCTTTTGACCATTCTCTTATTTTTTCGTCTGATGCAATTCCTATTTTAATTTTATTGAATATCTCTAATTCGTCTTCTTCCATCTCTATTAGATGTCCCCCTTCTCAAATTATTTGGGCATTTTAAAACAGCTCAAGAGGCTATCCCCCGCTCTTGCAAACTCTTCCGTCGCCTCTTTTGCTTTTCAAAATATTATTTAATTGTAGTTTTATTATTCATTATCAAATCCGTCATTATCATAAATGCTGTCATCATCATCTAAATTATCATCATCAAATAGTTCATCACTATCTTCTTCATCTTCATTATCTACCATTTCTTCTTCTTCATATCCGTTTTCTAAATCTTCATGTATTAATACATCATCTTCAGTTAAAGCTCTATCTTTTTCTACATCTTCATAATCAATTCCATCTTCGATGTGTTCTTTTAATTCTAATTCTTTATTATCTTCAGAGAATAGTCTTACATCTAATCCTAATGCTTGTAATTCTTTTACAAGTACTTTAAAGCTTTCTGGAACTCCTGGTTCAGGAATATTTTCACCTTTAACAATTGCTTCATATGCTTTAACACGTCCTACAACATCATCTGATTTTATTGTTAAGATTTCTTGTAATGTGTATGCTGCACCATAAGCTTCTAGTGCCCAAACTTCCATCTCTCCAAAACGTTGTCCACCAAATTGAGCTTTACCTCCTAAAGGTTGTTGTGTTACTAATGAGTATGGTCCTGTTGAACGAGCATGTATTTTATCATCAACTAAGTGATGTAATTTTAACATGTACATTACACCAACTGTAATTGGACTTGCAAATGGCTCTCCAGTTCTTCCATCATATAATGTTTGTTTTCCATCTGGTGATAATCCAGCTTCTTGTAATAATTCTTCAATTTCTTTATCAGATGCACCATCAAATACTGGTGTTGATACTTTCCATCCTAATGCTCTTGCTGCTGCTCCTAAGTGAACTTCAAGGATTTGTCCTAAGTTCATACGAGATGGTATACCTAATGGGTTTAATAAAATGTCTATTGGTGTTCCATCTGGTAAGAATGGCATATCTTCTTTTGGTAATATTCTTGAAATAACACCTTTGTTACCATGACGTCCAGCCATTTTATCTCCAACTGATATTTTTCTCTTTGTAGCAATATAACATCTAATTACTTGATTTACTCCAGGTCCTAATTCTTCTGAATTGTCTCTTGTAAATATTTTTACATCAACAATTGTTCCAGCTTCACCATGTGGTACACGAAGTGATGTATCTCTTACTTCTCTAGCTTTTTCTCCAAATATTGCACGAAGTAATCTTTCTTCTGCTGTTAAGTCTGTTTCTCCTTTTGGAGTAACTTTACCAACTAATATATCTCCAGGCCTTACTTCTGCACCTATTCTAATAATACCATTTTCATCAAGATCTTTTAATGCGTCATCTCCAACATTTGGTATATCTCTTGTTATTTCTTCTGGACCTAATTTTGTATCACGACATTCACAATCATATTCTTCAATATGTATTGATGTAAATATGTCTTCTTGTACTAATCTTTCATTTAAAAGAATAGCATCCTCATAGTTGTAACCTTCCCATGTTGAGAATGCTACTAACATGTTTTTACCTAATGCCATTTCTCCATCTTTTGTTGCTGGTCCATCTGCTAACGCATCACCTTTTTTAACTATTTCACCTTTTCTAACTATTGGTCTTTGATTGATACATGTTCCACCATTTGTTCTTTTGAATTTACGTAGTTTATGTACAACTGTTTTACCATTGTTATATTTCATTGTGATACTGTCACCAGTAACTTTTTCTACAACACCATCATCTTCAGCTAATATTAATATTCCTGAATCTTTTGCTGCTCTATATTCAATACCTGTTGCTATAATTGGTGCTTCTGATGTCATTAATGGAACTGCTTGACGTTGCATGTTTGATCCCATTAAAGATCTTTTAGCATCATCATTTTCCAAGAATGGAATCATTGCAGCTGCAATTGATACTAATTGTTTTGGTGATACATCAACATATTGTACTAATTCTTTATCAACTTCTACAATTTCATTTCTATGTCTTACACGAACACGCTTATTTATAAATTCATTATTTTCATTCATTGGTTCAGATGCTTGTGCTATCATGTAATTATCTTCAACATCTGCACTCATATATTCAACAATATCTGTTACTCTATGTGTTTCTGGATCTACTTTTCTATATGGTGTTTCAATAAATCCATACTCATTTATATTAGCAAATGATGATAATGCTGAAATTAATCCAATGTTTGGTCCTTCTGGAGATTCAATTGGACATAATCTACCATAATGTGTGTAGTGAATATCACGAACTTCGAATCCTGCTCTTTCTCTTGACAAACCACCAGGTCCTAATGCTGAAATTCTTCTTTTATGTGTTAATTCTGATAATGGGTTTGTTTGGTCCATAAATTGTGATAATTGTGAACTTCCAAAGAATTCTCTTATTGATGATGTTATTGGTTTTGTGTTTATTAATGATTGTGGTGTTATAACATCTAAGTCTTGAATTGTCATTCTTTCACGAACAACTCTTTCAAGTCTTGCTAAACCAATTCTGAATTGATTTTGTAATAATTCTCCAACACATCTTATTCTACGATTTGCTAAGTGATCTATATCGTCAGCTTTTCCATATCCATGATACATATTTAATAAATAGTTTATTGATGCTATCATGTCTTCTGTTGTTATATATTTTGGAATTAGTTCTTCTTCTCTTTGTTTTAATGTTTTAACTAATTCTTCTTCTGAAGTATTTTCCATTATATTTTTTAATACTTCATAATTTACATATTCTTTTATATGTAAGCTACTTAAGTCTACATTTGGTAATACTGAATGAATATTTACTATTCCATTACCAATTATTCTTAATTTTTTATCTCCAAACTTAATATCTACTACATTTATACCTGCATTTTGAATTGCTTCTGCTGCTTCTGCTGAAATTACTTCTCCTGCTGTAACAAAAACTTCTCCTGTTTCTTTATCCATAATGTCTTCAAATGCAACTTGATTTTTTATTCTGTTTGCGATACTTAATTTTTGGTTAAATTTATATCTTCCTACTTTTGCTAAATCATATCTTCTATTATCAAAGAATAATCCATTAAATAAGCTTTTTGCAGCCTCTACTGTTGGTAATTCTCCCGGTCTTAATTTTTTGTAAATTTCGATTAATGCTTCTTCACCTGTTTTTATTGGATCTTTTTGTATTGTTGTTTCTAGTAATGTTTCATCTCCAAATAATGCTCTTATTTGATCATCTGATACTAATCCAATTGCTCTTAATAATGTTGTAATTGGAATTTTTCTTGTTCTATCAACACGTACCCAGAATATATCATTTCCATCTGTTTCATATTCTAACCATGCACCTCTTAATGGCATAATTGTTGATGTATATGTTTTCTTTCCTGTTTTTGTATCAAATATTTCATCATAGTAACATCCTGGTGAACGTACTAACTGGCTAACTACAACTCTTTCTGCACCATTTATTATAAATGTTCCACTTTCTGTCATTAATGGAAAATCACCTAAATAAATTTCTTGTTCTTTAATTTCACCTGATTCACGATTTATTAATCTTACTTTTACATGTAATCTTGTAGAATATGTTGCATCTCTTTCTTTTGCTTCTTCTTCTGTGTATTTTGTTTTTTCTTCCATGTAGTAGTCAAAAAATTCTAATACTAGATTTCCTGAATAATCTATGATTGGTGAAATGTCTTTTAATACTTCTCCTAATCCTTCTTCAATAAACCAGTCATAAGAATCCTTTTGAACTTTAATTAAGTTTGGCATTTCTATAAAATCGCCAACTTTTGAGAAATCTTTACGGGTTGTTCTTCCGAATTTAACATCTTTGATTTCCAAAAAAATCACTCCTTATAAAATATTAAGCAGCTTTTTGTTTCGTTTGAAATTCTGCCAATTAAGAATAAATAAGAAATTATCGTTTTTACTTAAAATATTTCCTATTATATAAAAAATGCCATATTTAAGTAATGGCTTGGCTAGTTTTCTTACGAGAAAATATTTAATTAGAAAAATCCCTTCTTAAAATATAGTTTTGTAAAGTTTTGATTATTGTCTGCTCTACAATTTTCTCCCTTTATTCTACTTATATTTAATTCTTATTTTTCTAAATTTTATCATTTTGAATTAACTCTGATAATTTCTAAGAATTACCAATTTGCAAATTTATACGCATATTATTATATCATATTACAAAAGTTGTTGTCAATGCTTTTTTATCTTATTTTTCTAGTTTTTATTACTTTTTTAACCTTCTTTGTATTTTCACAAATTTTATATGTATTGACATTTACATAACATATTGACTCTTTATCATTTTTATACTATAATTATTGTATGCACATTGAAATGCAAATATATGAAATTTCGGAGGAATTTTTATGTAAAACACTTTTCTGATTTTGTAACTTTTTATTATGGAGGGTCTATCTTTATGTTTAATAACACATTTTCACTCAACCTTAGCAAAAATAATTTAGCTTCACTTGAAATTTCAACAGATCCAGAAAATTATATTTCTCCTCTGTTAAAATCAAGAATAAAGATGTTTCAGAAAAATATAGAAATTGATAATTATAGAAACAAGCTTTATAGTCTTTGTTTCAGTTCTATTATTTATCAATTATGGAGTGAGCATTCAAAAAAATTCACTGCAAAAAGCAAGCTAATTTATAACCCTGAATTAAATTGCTATGAATTTGTTGTTGCTCAAAAAGTTGTTGGTAATATTTTTTCAACAGCAAAAACAAATATGTTCGGACTGCTTGGAAAAAGAATTAAATGTACAGCCTTTTTATACGTAAGACTGAGTGTTATAGTGTCTGATAATACTTTAACAATATGTACCAAACATTATAAAACAGTAGCACAACAACATTCTGTTAATTTAAAAATTTCAGAAGAAGAAATAGATTATGGGACATTTCTCGTAAAAGATAGGACTATGTTTATTAATCCTATTCTTTTAAAAAACCTCTCTGATGCTTTTTACAAAACAATATCAGAAATATTTTTAAAACTCCCAGATATCGAAATCTTTAATGGGGATTTTCTTGATTGTCTAAATTTTTTAGACAGTTCTTCAAATTATTGTTCAAAAAATTGTCAGGTAATAGAAGCTGTATACTACATGGCATCTAAGATTTTTCCTCTTTTTAATGAGCTAAACTATGATGAACAATTAGAAATTTTGGAGAAAGTTTGTAAAAATACTAGAAATGAAGTAACCAATTTTCAAAAATATAAAGCATATTTTCAATACAGTATTTTTGCAAAAAATCTTTACTATGAGTTGGTAAAAAAACATCTTGATGCAACAATTATTCTCGGAAAATTTTCCAAAAAGTTAACATTACAGAAATGGAGTGGTCGTTTTTCAACCCTTTTATATTCAGAAGAGGATTTTCAAAAATTTGATTATCAAAATTGTAATCCTGATGAACTAATTTGGGTTCGATATGATAGCTCAAATTATCATGTTAATGAAATTTATTCTAAACTTATTCCATCCCCAAACATCATTAGTTCCTTAAAAATCAGTCGACTTCTTGAAAAAGACGAATCGACTTCTGAAGAAATTTCATAAGCAAAATGCAGGTGGTTAATACCACCTGCATTTCTTTTTTTCCAAAAGTACTTGCACAAATATTT
>OIZX01000739.1_pt1 | contig 20091 bp, 22 predicted proteins | sample 1588621 | NCBI WGS metagenome assembly OIZX01 (sample SAMN03283276) | human gut metagenome | biome: human-associated habitat; material: feces | host: Homo sapiens | place: Peru | collected 2012 | reverse complement strand
ATAGTAAATAAAATTGTAGTTTGAATATATGACATTTTATTTTCAGTAGTTAAATCTATGAGATTCTTTTTTGCGAATTTTAATGATATCCAAATAAAACTCAAATAATATAGTAAAGTAATATAAGATGTTATTTTATATTTGTTTGCAATAATAATAAAAATGACTGCAAAGATAATAATATATATAATAGTTACAATTAATTTAAACCATTCTAATTTAGTCAATTTATTATCATTTTTATTGCTTTTGATGTCTTTCTTAAATTCAGAAAAAGATACAATTATTGTTGTTATTGCATTAATAATTTTATTATATATTGTTTTAATTATCAGACTAAAAATACATCGAATGAAACGAAGAAAGCGGATGTTAGAAAGGAAACGCCGTTATAATTCAGAGCTTTTCTTTAATATGAAAGATGAAGATTAATGTTGTTAATTATCAATATTTTTGGTATATTTATTGTAGAAATTTTAGGTTGTTAAGACCTTATAAAATATATAGCGTGAACGCAGAAATGAGGAACTAATATGGCAAATAATAAAGTAGTTGTAGCGTTGGGCAGAAACGCATTTAGCGATTCATTCCCAAAACAACAGGAAAGAGTAAAGGAGGCTGCTAAGGCAATAGCAGACCTGGTAGAGGCTAAATATGAAGTAGTTATTACACACAGTAACGGACCACAGGTAGGTATGATTCAGACCGCAATGACTGAGTTTAGCAGACTTGATACAAAGTATACTGTTGCTCCTATGTCAGTATGTGGTGCTATGAGCCAGGGCTACATTGGCTACGATTTACAAAATGCAGTTCGTAGTGAGCTTTTAAATCGTGGTATCTACAAACCGGTAGCTACAATTATTACTCAGGTAAGAGTTGATCCTTTTGATAAGGCATTTAATAATCCTACAAAGGTTATTGGCCGTTATATGACAAAGGAAGAGGCAGAGGTAGAAGAAAAGAAGGGTAATTATGTTACTTATGAAGAAGGAAAAGGCTACAGAAGAATTATTGCTTCACCAATGCCTATAGATATTTACGAAATCGATTCTATTAACGCATTATTAAATGCAAACCAGATAGTTATAGCTGCTGGTGGCGGTGGAATACCAGTTCTTGACCAGAGAACAACTCTCAAGGGTGCTTCAGCTATTATTGAAAAGGATTATACTGCTGCAAAGCTTGCAGATATGGTAGACGCTTCTATGCTTCTTATCCTTACTTCAAATGACAATGTGGTTGTAGGTGAAGGAGAAAATAAGCAGGTATTAGGAGAGCTTTCAGTAAAGGATGCAGAAAAGCTTATTGAAGATGGAAAGCTTGACCAGTTGACAAATCTTCCAAAGATACAGGCATCTTTAAGCTTCGTAGAGGCAAAGGCTGACAGATGTGCAGTTATTACAAGTCTTGCAAAGGCAAAAGAGGGTATTGCACTTAAGTGTGGAACAATTATTAGATAATTAGATTTCCTACCTAACGGTTATAAAATAGTAAGACAATCTTTGTTAGGTGACCTTGAGGGCGAAAAAAGAACTTGTTGGGATATTGAAATCCTACAGGATGATGACAAAGGCTTTACCTATGAGATTAGCAGGTGTTTGTACTTTGATAAAAGTCAACTATTGCAGAAGATGGTACTGTATGCCACGATACAATAACAAAGGTAAAATAATACATAAAACGAAGTAAAACAATGGCAACGCCGTTATGGAAGTAGTCAACAAAGAAATCATATATGTTTAAAAATAATGGCGGCAGAAAACAATTCTCTGCCGTCATTATTACTTTTTAATCATCATCTTCATCGTCAGCCCATCCCGATATGAAATGCAATTCGCCTGTGTCAATATCCATTGCCATATTATCACCCATACGCTTTAGCATATCGCCATCCGAGTCGATAGCCATATTATCTGATATGGTATGTGCAAAATCTCCATCTTCATAGTCAAAAAAATGCTTTTTCATAAATTTGTCCTCCTACTCTATTTCTATAATTTTATAGTTTTTGTCTTCATTTAGTGTAATTCATTTAATACAAAATATAGTAATCAGTCTAAATACAATTTCATTTTTTCAAATGAATTGATTGTATCCGAATCATAGGTATTGAAATCCTCTTTTCTTTTTAATCATCAAAGTATCCATCATTATTCTTGCTCAATGTATCACCGTAATTTATTGAATTTTGGCAATTGATTAATGAAAGACTTTATTTCATCATCATTTACTTCTACATCAACAAAAATAATAATATCGTAAAAATCATAGCAACCGTTATTTCTGTAAATTTTCAATTCGCCGAGTTCACCGCAAATACAATAATCGTCAAAAGAAATCTCGTTGGCTATTCTTCCATTATGGTCAATTCCAAATTTTAATATATCAATTGCTCTATACTTATATTTATCTAAATGTTTTAAAGCATATCTTAAACAGTTGTTAATTATCGGGTTGATGGAATGGTATGTAATCGAATCAACTTGTTTTTTTCTTTTGCCAATACTATCCAGCTTAAGCTCGTAAGGTTTTATTTCAAATATTGAATGAAATAAGTCGTCATTGTCCAGTATCATTTCCAAATATTCACCTTGACAAAAAATACATCTTTCCGTAGCATAGTGCCCATTTGTAAAAAACATATTGTATGAATCATAAATATCATTGAACAGTTCCACATCATTCATACTCGCAACAAGACGGGCAAACTCAATACAATTTTCAAAATTAATCCATGTTATGCCTTTATCTTTCCTGAATTCAAACTGATTATGATACCATTTCAGTTTTATTCCATACACATCGTGAAGATATTTAACACCGTTAACTGAACGATATTCCACGATATAATCAAGAAAGGTTTTGCCGAATTCATCAGTTTGATTGAGAATAGATTTTCCATCCTTTGCAAGTAATATGTCAAATTCATCTTTATATAATTTCGGATCATCTAAATATGCGTAATATCTAAAGCCCTTATTGAATGGTACATTTTCCTTTTCAACAGGTAATTTATACGCATCTTCATATAGTAACCGAGCCAATGAAATACCAAATATTTTTTCTAAAGGAATAATAAACTCGTATTTAAGCGGTCTTTCTCCTTTTAGCATTTTTGAGAAGTTGGACTTTTCTCTATCTGCAAATTTATATGCTTCTTGTCCTTTAATCCCTAATTCATGTGCAATATCAACGAGCAAATGACTGTACATCCTAATCCCTTTTAATTCCATGTAATGGTCAACATTATTTTTTAAACTTTTCATATTTGAACCTCCATATTCATTGTGGTTATATTATACCACGAATTTTACAATTTGGTAGTCATTTACGACAACTTTTGTTGTCAAATTTGCCTTTGCCAAAATTTCATGTAAAAAAGTGTATAGTCAAATTTGACAACTAATTTGTGATAGCACTTGAAAAGTAAAGTAAGATTCATTTTGTCGCTCTACCAAGTCATGTGCTTTTGATTTTTTTGTAAAATAATTTATTATCCCCACATTTCCGAGAAATATTCACAACCGTTTTTTTATTTTTCTCTTGACAATAATTGTATGATTGTATACAATTATACAAAATTAAAAAGCACAGAGTGCATACATCTTGGAGGAAACATGGATAACAGAAAAGTAATGATGAATTCACACACAAATTTATTACAGCTTGAAGAGCATTTATATCATTTGGTAGATGTAGACCAGCCAAATACATTTAGAAACCTATTCCCATATAGTGAAGTTCCTAAAATTGCATTTAACGATAGAATAGTTCCTCACTGTATGCCTGAAAATATATGGATTACTGATACTACATTTAGAGATGGACAGCAGTCAAGAGCTCCTTATACAACAGAACAGATAGTTAGAATGTTTGATTATTTCCACGATTTAGGTGGTCCAAATGGAATTATCAGACAGTCAGAATTTTTCTTATATAGCAAGAAAGATAGAGATGCTGTATACAAATGTCTTGAAAGAGGATACAAATTCCCAGAGGTAACCAGTTGGATCAGAGCAAGTAAAAAGGACTTTGAATTAGTTAAGGATATAGGACTTAAGGAAACAGGTATATTAGTTAGTTGTTCAGATTATCATATCTTCTACAAAATGAAAATGACTAGAAGAGAGTGTATGGAACATTATTTAAGTGTTGTTAGAGAATGTTTGGAAACAGGTATAAGTCCAAGATGTCATTTTGAGGATATTACTCGTTCAGATATTCACGGTTTTGTAATTCCATTTTGTTTAGAGCTTATGAAATTACAAGAGGAATACGGCATACCTGTAAAAATCAGAGCTTGTGACACTATGGGCTACGGAGTAAACTTCTCAGGTGCAGTTATTCCAAGATCTGTACAGGGTATTATATACGGCTTAAAAGAGCATGGTGGTGTGCCAAGCGAACAGTTAGAGTGGCATGGCCACAATGACTTCTATAAGGCTGTTACAAACTCAACAACAGCCTGGTTATATGGTGCCAGTGGTGTAAACTGCTCATTATTCGGTATTGGAGAAAGAACAGGTAATACTCCGCTTGAGGCTATGGTATTTGAATATGCACAGCTAAGAGGTACCTTTGATGGTATGCAGCCACAGGTAATTACAGAGCTTGCTGAATATTACCAGAAGGAAATCGGTTACAAAATTCCATCAAGAACACCTTTTGTCGGTTCAGCATTTAATGTAACCAGAGCAGGTATTCACGCAGACGGTTTACTTAAGAACGAAGAAATTTATAACATATTTGATACAGATAAGATTTTAAACAGACCAGTATTAGTTGCAGTATCTAATACCTCTGGACTTGCGGGTGTAGCTCACTGGATTAATACATACTTTAAGTTAAAGGGCGACAAGGCTGTAGATAAGCAAAGTGAATTAGTTACGCGTGTTAAGGCTTGGGTTGATGAACAGTATGATGAAGGAAGAGTTACAGTTATAACTGATAATGAATTGTTAGATGTAATATCAAAGACCTGCGAGGAACTTAATATTACATTAGGTTAACGGAGGCTTATATGAGTGAAATAGATATTATTGATTCCAACAGTAAAATCTCAAAAAAAAGCTCATTAAGTGAGTATGTATTTGATACAATCCGCGAAGCAATCTTAAATGGCAAATATAAGGAAAATGATTTGTTAAAGGAAAATGCCTTAGCTACTGAGCTGGGAGTCAGCAGAACTCCAGTTAGAGAAGCATTAAAGCAGCTGGAATTAGAGGGATTGGTTTTACTAATCCCTAATAAGGGTGCTTCTGTAATAGGCTTTAGCAAAAAGGATGTAAAGGATATATATGAAATGAGAGCACTGCTTGAGGGTCTTTGTGTTAAAAAGGCAATCGAAAATATTAATGATGATATTATAAATGAGCTGTTTGAAATACTTGATTTAAATAGCTACTATTTAAGCAAGGGAAAAATGGATGCAATATTAGAACTGGATAATAAGTATCATCAGGTTATATACAAGGCAGCCAACAGCAGAATGATCAGCCAGACACTTTCAGATTTTCATCATTATTTGGAAAGAATGAGGAAAACTACCCTTAATGATATTGAAAGAGCCCAAAAATCCCATATTGAGCATCAAAAAATAGCAAATGCCATTAAGGAAAGAAATGTAGAAGAGGCTCAAAGACTGGCTATAGAGCATATTAATAATTCAATGCTTAATATAGATAAGCATGGTCTTTGGTAATAAAAAACTTACACACAATCTTTGTCTAAAATTTGACAATCTTTTAATTTGTTATTATAATATGATGTATGATTATTTTATAAGGTGAGTGTTAAAGGTACGCCCTTTTACTCATCAATGTATTCGGATTAAAAATATAGGAGGTAAAGGTCGTGAGTGAGAAAATATCGACTGCGGTCATAAAAAGATTGCCAAGATATTATAGACATTTAGGCGAATTATTAGAGCTAGGCGTTGAGAGAATTTCGTCAGGTGAATTAAGCGAAAGAATGAAGGTTACCGCTTCACAAATCAGACAGGATTTGAATAATTTCGGAGGCTTTGGACAACAAGGCTATGGATATAATGTTAAGTATTTATATGATGAAATTGCTAAGATTTTAGGTTTAGATGAGAAGCACAATGTAGTTATTATTGGTGCAGGAAACCTGGGCAGAGCCATTGCAGGATATGCAAATTTTGAAAAGCGTGGTTTTGTGATTACAGGTATATTCGATATAGATGAGAAGCTTAAAGGAACAAAAATCAGAGGAATAGAAGTAAAACATTTAAGTGAGTTAGATAAATTTGCAAAAAATAATACTATAGATATTGCTGCACTTACAATTCCAAAAAACGAAGCAGTAAAAGTGGCAGATAAGCTGGTAAAATTAGGTGTTAAGGCATTTTGGAATTTTGCCCATACAGATTTGCTGGTGCCACCAGATGTTATAGTGGAAAGTGTTCATTTATCCGAAAGTCTGATGCGTATATCCTACAATCTAAAAAGAATGGATGAAGAATAAAATATGGCAAAACGCGAATATGATATAGTCACAAAAGAAGAGATTATAGAGCTTATAAAGAAATCCAGACTGCCAGTGCTTACGCTGGATAGAAAATGGCTTAATATATTTAATACAGATGAAAAAAGTGATGAAATAGCAATTTTAGAAAAAAAGGTAAATACATCACTTAAAAGTCAGGGAACTATTAATACAAAAAGAGATGAGCTTATTGGCCTTAAAAAGACCCTGATGAAGGAAATAGTTTCTAACATGGACGCAGAGGAAAACTCCAGAGCAAGAAAAAAGGTAGACAAAAGTAAGGAGCTTATTGAGGAAATTAATGATGAATTACTTTTGCTACAGGACAAGGAGCTGGATGTTCCGTCAAATATTAATAATGCTAATGCACTGTTGGCATATCAAAGCTTAGAGGAAATATATAATAAAATAAAAAAGAACGACGATGATATTGACAGCTTAGAAAAGTGGATTGATGAAACTCGTATAGAATTAAAAAAGAGAATATTAGTTCGTGAAAAGAAAAGAGAAGAAAACGAATTGATGGATAAGTACATATCGGATACCTTTCATCCTGAGGTTGTAAGACAATACAAAAAATATAGGGAGGAACAGTAAATGATAGTTGGAATTGGAACTGATATAATAGAGGTTTACCGCATAGAGAAGGCTTGCAGTAGTGAGTCTTTCTTAATGCGGTATTTTACATTAAAGGAAAGGGAGATTTTAAAGAAAAATTATCAAAGCATAGCCTCTAATTTTGCCGGAAAGGAAAGTATAGCAAAAGCCTTTGGTACAGGAGTAAGAGGCTTTGAACTTAACCAGATTGAAATACTTAGGGACGAGTTAGGAAAACCATATGTAAAGCTTTATGAGGAGGCAAAACTAGTATCAGAAAAATTAGGTGTAAAAAATATACATATTAGCCTTTCAAATATAAAAGAATATGCTATTGCATATGTAGTTTTAGAAGGAGATGATTAGGTATGCTTGAAATTTTATCTGCAGTTGAAATGAAAAAGGTGGATGATTGCTCTATTAATCAATATAAAATACCAGCCTTAGCACTTATGGAAACAGCAGCCAGATATGTTTATAAGGCTATTAAAAATAGACATAAGGTAACTGAAAAAATAGTTGCAGTAGCAGGTACTGGCAACAACGGAGCGGATGGGATTGCTGCAATAAGAATGTTAAAGGCAGAGGGATATAATAATGTAGCCATAATAGTGGCTTCAAAGGATACAAAACATACAGCAGAGTGGGATACACAATTTGAAATAGCAAAGAAACTTGATATTCCGTTTTACTATTATTCTGATTTAGAAAATGAAAATGCATTTTCAGAATATGCTGTAATAGTAGACGGTATTTTTGGAATTGGATTAACAAGACCTGTTACAGGTATATTTTATAATATTATAAATCAAATAAATAATAGCAAAAAGGTAGTTTATGCTGTGGATATTCCTTCAGGCATTGACGGAAATACAGGAAATGTAATGGGAATAGCAGTTAAAGCAAGCTATACTATTACCTTTGGCAATTATAAAATTGGTCAGCTTTTATATCCAGGTGCTGACTATGCAGGAGAAATATCTGTACATAAAATAGGATTTCCAACTGCTGCATACAAAAACGCAGATATTATATATAGTTATGAGAAAAGTGACCTTAAGGAAGTATTTCCTAAAAGAGTGGACCACTCAAATAAGGGTACATATGGTAAGCTGCTGGTGGTAGCAGGAAATGAGCAGATATATGGGGCATTGTATATGGCTGTAAAAGCAGCGCAAAGCATTGGTACAGGACTTATAAAGGTAATAACCACACAGGAAAATAAGGAATTATTGTGTAGTCAGCTGCCCGAGGTAATGATTAGTACCTATAATAATGACAATTATAGTAGTATTGTTAAAGAGGGCTTAAATTGGTGTAACACTATTCTCATAGGACCAGGAATGGGAGTTGGAGATAGGACAGAAGCCCTGCTTAGAAGCTGTTTAGAAACAGGTAAAAATATAGTTATTGACGCTGATGGAATAAATACATTAGCAAAGATTAAGGATTGGGGTAAATTATTGCATAGCAATGTACTTATAACACCACATTTGTTGGAAATGTCAAGGCTTATAAGTGTGCCTGTGGCTGAAATTGGACAAAATCTGGTTGAGGTATGCAGGAAAACATCAAAGAAAAATAATATAAATATTATTTTAAAGGATAGCAGAAGTTGTAGTTGCAATACCTTAGGCAAAACATATATTAATATTACAGGAAATAATGGAATGGCAAAGGGTGGATCAGGAGATGTGCTCGCTGGAATTGTGGCTGGACTAATAGCAACAGGTACAAAAATAGAGGCTGCCGGTGCTATTGCTGCGTTTATTCATGGGCTGTGTGGGGATATGGCACGAGATAAAAAGGGGGTTTACGCTATGATTCCAACTGATATAATTAAGTGTTTAGAGAATATATGATTAGACTAAGTATAAAAATATGAATAAAAAGAAGTTTATAGGAAACACTTTAAGAGAATAGTATTTGATTGGAGTGTTAAAAAAGTGGTTATAAAAAGAGGAGATATATTTTATGCTGATTTAAGACCTGTTATCGGGTCTGAACAGGGGGGAATAAGACCTGTTTTAATAATTCAAAATGATATGGGCAATAAGCACAGTCCGACTGTAATCTGTGCAGCAATCACAAGTAAAATGAATAAAGCAAAATTGCCTACCCATGTCGAAATTAAAACAACAAATTGTGATATTGTAAAGGATTCTGTAATTTTACTGGAGCAATTAAGAACAATAGATAAAAAAAGATTAAAGGATAAGGTATGTCATTTAAGTGAGAATATTATGGTAAAAGTTGATAAGGCTTTGCTTATTAGTCTAAAACTAGATACATAAATATTGACGAATAATTGTAGTATATGGTATATTTAACATTTAGCAGACAAACTGCGAATTAAATATAAAGGAGTAGATATTACAATGGACAGTAGTCCCGCGTATAGTATCATATTATTTATAATATTTATTTTAATAAATGTTATTATGTATGGTTTTGGAGAGGCAGTAAAAGGCCTTAATGAGTCTGATATATCAAAGAAAGCTGAAAATGGTAATAAAAAGGCTATAAAGCTTTTGAAGATAATCGATAGTCCTGTAAAATTCATAAATACAATCCAGCTTACAGCTACCTGTATGTCAGTGATTATAGGATATATGCAATCAGTATACTATATCAATAAATTAGATAAAGCTTTTAACAATATTATAGGAAAAAATATTGAAGAAAGCACAATACATATTTTGTCATCTATTATTGTTATTGCTGTTATACTGGTTATGTATTTGAGTCTTGGTGTAATGGTACCAAAGGGCTTAGGTAGTAAGCATAGTGAGCTGTTTGCATATGCCTTTGTAAATGTTATATATTTTATAATGGCGTTGTTACTGCCAATTACAGCCTCTATTGGTTTTTTATCTAATATTATTTTAAGAATATTTGGTATTAGTCCAAGGGATAGGAAGGAAAATGTTACAGAGGATGAGATTATTTCAATGGTTAATGAAGGACATGAGCAAGGTGTTCTTGAAGAAAAAGAAGTTGAAATGATTTCTAATATTATGGAATTAGATGCCAAGGAAGCTGGCGATATTATGACACATAGAAAAAATATCGTTGCAGTAGACGGAAATCTTACCTTAAATGAAGCAGTTAATTTTATGTTAGATGCAAGCAATTCAAGATTTCCGGTATATGTTGACAATATTGACAACATTGTTGGTATTTTACATCTTAGAGATGCGCTTGAGTGTTATCATAAGGAAAACAAAGGCAAGGCTTTAGTAAAAAATCTTTCCTCAATACTTAGAGAGCCCAGATTTATTCCGGAAACCAGGCATATTGATATTCTTTTTAGACAAATGCAGTCTGAAAAAATACATATGGTAATAGTTATTGATGAATATGGTCAGACCGCTGGTATTGTGGCTATGGAGGATATACTGGAAGAGATTGTTGGAAATATTCTGGACGAATATGATGAAGATGAAAATAACATTGTAAAGCAGTCGGAAAATGTATTTTTAGTGAAAGGAATGACTACACTGGAGCAGCTAGAGGATGAGCTTCATATTCAGTATGAGGAGGATGACTACGATACGCTAAATGGTTATCTTATATTAAAGTTAGGCTATATTCCTAAAGAGGACGAGAAACCATCTGTTGTAGCAGGCAGGTATCAGTATGATATTTTAGCTGTTGAAAATAATATGATTTCCCTTGTGAAAATTACAATTAATAATGATGTAGTTAGTGATACGGATATTGATAATGAATAATCATTGCCGTAAATTATTATATTTTAAGGAGAGAGAAAAATGTCAGGACATTCAAAATTTGCTAATATTAAGCACAAAAAGGAAAAAAATGATGCAGCAAAAGGAAAAATCTTTACAATTATAGGTAGAGAAATTGCTGTAGCTGTTAAAGAAGGTGGAGCTGATCCGGCTAATAATTCAAAGCTTAGAGATGTAATTGCAAAAGCGAAAGCAAACAATATGCCAAATGATACTATTGACAGAGGCATTAAAAAGGCTGCTGGCGATGCAAATAGTGTAAACTATGTGACAGTTACTTATGAAGGCTATGGTCCAAACGGAACAGCTATTATCGTAGATGCACTTACAGATAACAAAAACAGAACAGCATCAAATGTCAGAAACGCTTTTACAAAGGGTGGCGGAAATGTTGGAACACAGGGCTGCGTTTCATTTATGTTTGATAAAAAGGGTCAGATTATCATTGACAAGGAAGAATGTGATATGGACGCTGACGAAGTTATGATGGTAGCATTAGATGCTGGAGCAGAGGATTTTGCAGACGAAGAGGATAGCTATGAAATACTTACAAATCCAGATGATTTCTCAGTTGTAAGAGAAGCCTTAGAAGCAGCAGGTGTTACAATGGCAGAGGCAGAAGTAACTATGATTCCTCAAAATTATGTTGCATTAAGTGATGAAAATGATATTAAAAAGATGAACAGAATTCTTGATTTATTAGATGAAGATGATGATGTTCAGGCTGTATATCATAACTGGGATGAATAAAAAACACTACGAGTGTATTTTTGAAAATAAGACTTTAAGAGCATTACTTAATAAGTATAAAATAGTAAAAAACCGAGGAATTGAGTTCTCGGTTTTTTGTATATTAACTTTTGCACAACATTATATATAAAATAAAGAAAATATAAAAAGTATATGAAGAAAATGTAAAAATAAATAACTTTACAAGAGTATACCATAGGTATATACTATCCTTGTGGAATTTTCATTAATGAAAGGAGAAATATATGAATAAATATAAGAGATTCCTAGGTACTTTTGTATCGGTAGTTATTGTGTCACTACTAGTATTTGGCACGCAGGTATTTGCAGCACCTAAGCGTGAAACAGTAAAATTATTGACAAATATGGCACCTACAGTAAGAAGTGCGTCTCGTAGTGGAAAGTATGCTTCTGCTTATGCCAGATGTTATTCGGTATATCCTTATGCCGGTGGAAAAGATACATATAAAAGAATAAGGGTAACAGTATACAGTACAGATCATAGGCAGATTACAGGTACTGTTGTTTTAAATGAGGAAAATACAGCTAATACATTAATACGTTTTTATGATATTCCACTGAATTTTTATACTATAAATTTTTATTTTACAGGTAATAGTAATACAGCTCCAGCAGCAGGTGCTGAGGTAATGTATGATGCAAGATAATATGTAAGGAGATTAGGATATGATTGATTCAATAAGATCACAGTTTAGAGTAGTTATAGAAAAAAGATGGGCAGTAGGTGTTATACTTCTAATGTTTACGCTTGTACTTATTAATTTTTTTAGTAATGTATTTAAGTATCAAGGTACCGATGTTCAGGCAATGATAAATCCAATGAGATTATTATTTTTATCTAGTGAGAGTATGGACCCTGGAACTCTATCATTTTATTTTTTACAGCTTTTTCCATTACTTGTGATTTTGCCTGTTGGTTTTTCTTATGCAGATGATAAGAATAGCAGAGAAGAGATATATTTAGTTTCAAGAGTTGGAAAGAAGAAATATTTTTGGGGTAAGACCATAGCAGTATTTATTGTTAATTTTTGTGTATTTGCCTTACCATTAATGTTAGAAATTATTTTGAACTGTGTTGCTTTTCCATTAGATGCAAATGGAAATTTTGCTAATTCTGCAACATATGATTTATCATACATAATGTCTACAGAAAATTATATGTTTTTTGATTTTTTTAAGATTTCACCAATATTATATGCGTTTATATCATGTATAATGTTTGGGATTGTTGCAGGAATATTAGGTATTTTCACATTGGCTGTTTCAATGTTTTTTTTCAGATTTAAGATTGGATTGTTATTTCCGGTTTATATATTACTTTATGGAATAGGAATGATTGACAGCTTATTTCCACAGATAGAGGTCAGGACAAGCCATTTTGCATATTTAAGTGCTTTTGACATATCGTATAAAAGCGAATTTTCATATATATGCTTATTTGGTACTATAGCTATAATATCAATATTGCTTATATATGTAAAACAGCGAAGGGATGTGTTATAGCATGAGCCTACGCAGAAAAAGTATATTATTAGGTGTTGCTTTCGGCATATACTTTAGTTTGTATTTTGTTGCTACAGATGAACAGGTTTATTTTAGCAGTATTATAATTAAAACATCTATGGGAATATGTGAATTATCATATGACGGAATTATACAGATTACAATGAGTTGTTTTCCAATACTTATTTATTTAATAGTATTTGGTACTGATATTTATAGACATTTCTGCACAGCAAGTACATATGTTTTTACCAGATGTGAAAATAGAAGCAAATGGTGTATTAAGGAGATGTGGAGGCTGTTTTTTAACACTTTATTATATGTTGTATTAGTGCCGGCTATTGCAATGCTGATTGCAAGTATTAAAAATAAAGTAGTTATTGATAAACCTTCCTTAATTTTATATTTGTATTATGTGGCTATATATACAATGTTTTTATTTGGAATGGCATTATTTATTAATGTTATGTCAATAAAAATTGGAACAGTAAGGTCATATGGAATAGTTGTAGCTGTGATAATGTGCTTGATTGTTATGCTGTGCTTATGGATTAGTATTTTTCCACTAGAATCAGAAAAAATGCTTTCGTATGACCTGATAATAGCAAATGGTGAATTGTTGAAATATGATTTATTTTCCCACTTAATACTATTTTGGCATAGTAGCACTATGGATACATTAAACTCAAGAATTAATTTGTTCGGAATAAATTACGATTTAAGTGTATCTTTGAAATGTTCTATAGTATTTGCAGTAATTATGATTATTATTGGGTATGTTATTATAAAGGAAATTGATTTTATAAATGTAAATAAAGAAATGGAGAATTAGTATGAAATTAGTATTGGAAAATATTAGTAAGAAAATAAAAAACAAGGTTATATTGGATAACATAAGTATTGAGTTTGAAAACTCAAAAATATATGGCTTTGTTGGAAGAAACGGTTCAGGCAAAACTATGCTGTTTAGAGCTATATGTGGCCTTATGAAATTAGATTCAGGCAGGATTTTGCTTGATGATAAGGTATTATATAAGGATATGGATATTTTGCCAAATACAGGTATTATTATTGAAAATGCAGGATTATATAGTGAATATACAGGTTTGAAAAATTTACAGCTTCTGGCAAACATTAATAAAAAGATTGGTGAAGATGAAGTTAGAGAGGCTCTTACAAGAGTTGGATTAGACCCGGATGATAAACGGACGGTAAGGAAATATTCTCTTGGAATGAAACAGAGATTAATTATCGCACAAGCAATCATGGAAAAACCAGATATTATTCTCCTAGATGAACCTACTAATGCACTAGATGAGGACGGAGTAGAGGAAATCCGGAATATTATACAGGATGAAAGAAAAAGGGGTGCGATTGTATTAATTGCCAGTCACAATAAGGATGATATAAAATTGTTATCAGATAAAGTTTTTTATATGGAAAACGGATGTATAGTAAAGAAGGAAGAAAATGAAAAATAAAAAAACATTTAAATTTAGTAAAAAATATATAATAATAGCAGTATGCCTGATAATAGTTATTGGAATAGCAGTCGCAATAGGTATGAGTAAAAAAGGTACATACACGAATGCCTTAGATAATATGGACAAGCTGGATGTTTCACTGAAAAGCTCATTAAATAAAGAATTGGCAGAAGAATTATACCAGTTAATCCCGTATGAATCTCAATATGTTCTTAAAGTGAAAGTACTTGAAGAACCAACATTTGATTTTCAAACAGTAACTCATAAGGTAAAAGTATTAGAAGTATTTAAAGGCGATGATGTTAAAGTTGGCGAGGAAATTGTTCTATTTAATGCAAATTATCATTATTTTGAAGATCGAAATCATATGAATTTATATAATGTTAATTTAATGAAAAAGGGCGATGAATATCTGGTCTTTATACGATCAAAAGAAAAGACTGAATTGCAGGGAGAGTATTTTTATATTGAAACTTATGTAGTTACACCATATTTTAATTATAAAAATAAAGATAATGTTATTGTTGAAGACTCATCAACTGAATATGGAAATGTAAAAAATAATGAATTTATTGTTAATACTCAATATGAATTAGAGATCTTTATGGAATTTAAGAAGATGATGATGGAAAAATATGATCAGACTGCAACAGATTAATATTGTATGTAAAATAATTGGGATATAAATAAGTTTATACATAAAATAGGGTACAATGATGTTATGTAACACTAAAAGCTCATCCATATATAAAAGGTGGGCTTTTATAATATACTTGACAAATGTATTTATATAGTGTATAGTATAAAACAACTTTAATGGTTTAAAGTTGTGTAACAATGAAATATGGAGGAAAAGTTAATGGATAACAAAAAAAACGGAACAATAGTATCATTCAGACCTGACATTAAGGTTATGGACTGTACATTAAGAGATGGCGGTCTTGTTAATGATTTTAGATTTAGTGACGAGTTTGTAAAAGATTTATATAATGCAAACATCAAGGCTGGTGTTGATTATATGGAGTTTGGATATAAAGCATCAAAGGAAGTTTTTAATGTTGAGGATTTTGGACCTTGGAAATTCTGTGATGAGGATTCAATAAGAAAAATCGTTGGTGACAACAATTCTGATATGAAAATTTCTGTAATGTCTGATGTTGGAAGAACAGACTACAAAAATGATATAATTGACAAAAAAGACAGTGTAATTGATATGGTTAGAACAGCCTGCTATATTCATCAGATACCTACGGCAGCTGAAATGATTGAGGATGCCAAAAGAAAGGGTTATGAAACAACAGCAAATATTATGGCTGTATCTAAGGTTAATGATGAGGACTTACAAAATGGCTTAGAAATATTAGCAAAGACTCCTGTTGATGTAATCTATATTGTAGATAGTTTTGGTTCCTTCTATCCTGAACAGATGAAGAGATTATCTGATAAGTACTTAAATATCGCTGCTAAATACAACAAGAAGATTGGTATACATGCCCATAACAACCAGCAGCTCGCATTTGCAAATACTATTGAAGCTCTTAGAAATGGTGTCAGCTTATTAGACTCAACTGTTTCAGGCATGGGCAGAGGTGCGGGAAATTGTTATACAGAGTCTTTATTAGCATTTCTTAAAAATCCAAAGTACAATCTTGTACCTATTATGAATTTTGTAGAGAAACATATTCAGAAGATAAAAGAGGAAGGCGCTGTATGGGGATATGATGTTCCATATCTTTTAACAGGCGTTCTTAATTCACATCCTAGAACAGCTATTGCTTTCATTAAGGAAAATAGAAGAGATTATTCACAGTTATACAAGGAATTACTTGATAATGAATAAATAATATGTAACTAAAAAAATAAAGCAGCATAAAACTAAAATAGGTTTTATGCTGTTTTTTTATTGAAATTATGTATTACAACATAGTTTATATTTATATGTGTATAAAAACTATAATTAAAATATTAGATAATAAATTAAGCTGGTAGCGGATTTAGTCAAGCTTGACTTTTATAGGATTTCTGTTAATAAATACATTATAATAATCAAAACCAGCTAAGGTTAAATATTCCTTTGCTTTAGAAAAGCCACTGGCAACATCACAAAGGTTATGTGCATCGGAGCCCACAGTAATTATTTCGCCACCTAATTCACGATATTTTTTTATAATTTCAAAAGAAGGATTGGATTCTTTTATTTTTGAACGAAATCCACCAGTATTTAATTCAATGCCTTTTCCAGACTGTATAATTTTTGTAAGAATTGGCACTAAATATTCTTTATATTTTTCAAATGAATAATCAATATCTGGAACTAAAGGGTATCGTATAACATAATCAATATGACCGTAAACATCAAAATTGTTAAAGGTATCTAAATTATCCAGTACTGAACTGAAATATTCACAGATTGCTTCATAGGTTGAACGACCTTCAAAAAAAACTGGATAATAAGGGTCAATTCCATTAACCATATGTGAAGAACCTATTATAAAATCAAAGGGGAAACTTTTAAGAAAATTATTAATTTTAGCCGATTTGGTGGTTTCTAAGCCTTGTTCAACACCGATAAGAACATTGATTTTTTCTTTGTATTTTTCCTTTAAATTTAATAAGGTATTAAAATAACTTGCTGTATCTAAAATAAAAAGGTTATCATCATAGTCAAATTCATTATGGTCAGTAAAGCAGATATAAGGGATATTAAAACTAATAGCCTTGTTTATTATATCCTCAGGATTTGTTTTACTATCAGAGGAGAAACTGGTATGTATATGTAAATCTGAAATCATATTAAACCTTCTTTCTAAAGTGTGTATAGTTGTAATTCGATTAACCGACTGTAATTGTCTGTAGGGTAAATACAATGGTAATTCTTCTTTTAATATTTAGTTCATTATATAAAATAGTAATAAATTAGTCTACAGATTTTATTTGATAAAAAATAAGATATGCAAATTATTAAGTAAAATGCTAAGGTAAAATTTTTGAGAAATACGGGAAAGACTTAACGAAGATGGCAGAGATGGTACATTACCCGTATGCTTGAAGAGGCAGTAGATAGTAATTATCGTAAAGGAGGGGCAAAAGCAAGCAAAATATGCTTGAACTTGTAAGGTATCAGAAACAGCAGCTGCCAATGGCGGCAGGTGCGAAAGAAGTTATTTATTCTGCCGGAAAAATGATTTTGATGAAGAACCGAAACAAGCAGAAACTCGGAAATATGGCTGATGTACCAGTTTACTCTATACCATATCCACAGATTAAAAAGATTGCAGCATTAAAAAATCATATCTGGGGTTTGTAAAAACAGACAAAATGAATTAAAATAAGGACAGTTAACAAGTCTGAAAATCTTATAGGTGACTGCTACCTTTTTAATTCCTACAGTAAATTTACGCTACCAAATAAAATAATTATAATTGACAATTAAAAATATTTTTTATAATATAGACATATAGAGTAGTGAGGTAAAACAAAAGACAGAGTATTAGGCGTTACGATGTAAATAAATTTGTATAGTGGTAGGTTTTAATTAAATAATAATTGATATCTATGCTTATAAAAATCCCCATAAATATTAAAAAATAGAAGTATAATGTGTTAAAGCTGAATATAAGTAAGTTAAAAAATGTAGTATTTTGAAAAGTAGAAGAAAATATATTAATTCATAAAAATTATGAGATGTTTTAATCAAATGAATTAGGGAGGTGTGGGCAAATAATAAAAGTTCTATGTTGTATACAAAGGAGGTGCTTTAATGGTATTAAAAGTGTAATTACATAGTTTGATCGTGATAATACAAACAATTTTGTTAATGTATATGTACTAAAAGAAGAAAAGCGAGGTTATATATGAAAAAAAGAATACAAGCATTGTTTTTAGTTGCAATTTTATTTATTACAGTAACATTTAATAGTGTAAATGTTTCGGCTTATTCTATTAATAATGATATAAGAGTATTTTATAAATCGATAATTTCTGGGGAAGTGTCTGAATATGTAGAAGAGTATGCTGAAGAGTATTTACTCTCATTAGGAATAGCAGAAGAATATGAGATTTTAACACCATTTATAATTTTTGATGTTGATGATTACATAATACAAGAATCAATTTTCTGTTTCCCTTTGGCTTTTGACAATCAGGTGGAATATGTATTGTCAACCTTTATTGTTAATAACCAAATAAGTGCCTCTATTTCAAAGTTTTATGCTCCAATTCTAAATACTATTGACTATTACAATTGGGATAATTGTATATTGTACAATATATATGATAATTTAGTTGTTACAAATCAGTACAATGACCAATTAATACTTTCAGAGGAGTATAATGAAGAAATTATTAATTCGGTATTTTATAATTTAGATTATGAAGATAAGGTTGATTATATTGAAACACATTATATAGAAAATGAACCCACCTCTGCTGAAGAAACAAAATTAGAAAATACTGGATTTTCAATTAAAAATACATATGAATGTAGATTAAATACAACCAATAGATTAGTGCCACAGGGAGATAAGGGTATATGTTGGGCGGCATCTGTAGCCACAACAGTTAGATATTTAAAAAATAGAAGTGACATTACAGCTACAGGAGTATGTGATGCTATAAAACATAGTTATACAGGGGGAACAGTTGATGATAAATTGAAAGCATTAGCATATTATGGTTGCTTAGAATATGGGTTGGCAAATAAACAAATTAGTTTCTTAGATGTTAGTAATAATATTCGTGGACAATATCCAATATTAGCATCTACATATTCAAGTAATGGTTCGGGACATTCAATTACAATAATTGGATACAGTACACATGGTGGAATATATTTAATTAAATTTTACAATTCAGCAACAAATTCAATAGAATCGGCGTCATATAATCCTGATGGAACTAGATATTCTATGGATAATGTAACTTATGTTTGGATAAATACTATTTGTGCTATATAGGAGGTAACTTATGAGTGTACAAAATAAAAAGAAAAAATTAATAATTGTAGTTATTGTTGTAATAATACTAATCGTTGGTATAGCATTGTTTTTGTTTGCTAATTGTAGAAAATATGATGGATTTTTAAATAATGTAAATAAAATAACTGTTTGGATTAAAAATGAGAAAAATACTATAGATGATGCAGAATTTATTGACCAACTTAATGGATTAATGACTAATGCTACAAAGCATAATTATATGCCACATTATGAAGGCTCTTATAATTTAGAAGCATATAATGAGGATGATTTGGCTTGTGAAATAATTTCCTTTGGTGATGAAACAATAATTATAAAGAATGGAAATTATTATTGGGTAAATAATAAAGAAGTATATAACTTTATAGGAAATAGAATTACAGAAATGTATAACCAGAAAGAATAATAGTAATAAATTAGTCTACAGATTTTATTTGATAAATTTTTGACAAAATATAGAAAAAGACTTGATATTTTGGAGTAAATTAGGTAGAATTA
>OIZX01000738.1_pt1 | contig 20094 bp, 27 predicted proteins | sample 1588621 | NCBI WGS metagenome assembly OIZX01 (sample SAMN03283276) | human gut metagenome | biome: human-associated habitat; material: feces | host: Homo sapiens | place: Peru | collected 2012 | reverse complement strand
AAGAGCAGAACATTCACCCGACGGACATTTCTTTTCATTAATATGAGCCTCGTATTCGTCACGGAAATATTTAATAGTAGTCAATACAGGGTTTGGCGCAGTTTGACCTAGACCGCAAAGCGCACCGTCCTTAATACCGTAGCAAAGTTCTTCAAGAAGTTCGATATCACCCGGCTGTCCGTTGCCCTCGGTAATTCTTGTAAGAATTTCAAGCATACGCTTAGTACCGATACGGCAATGAATACACTTACCGCAGCTTTCCTTAGCGGTGAAATCGAGGAAAAACTTAGCCATACCTACCATACAAGTGCCCTCGTCCATAACAACCATACCGCCTGAACCCATAATTGCACCTGTTGCGCCGAGCGCCTTGTAGTCAATAACGGTGTCAATAAGGCTTGCAGGGATACAGCCGCCGGACGGACCGCCCATTTGAACTGCCTTGAACGCTTTGTCGCCTTTCATTCCGCCGCCGATATCAAAAATAACATCACGCAAAGTTTTACCCATAGGAATTTCAACAAGACCGCTACGCTTAACCTTACCGGTAACGGCAAATACCTTTGTACCCTTTGAGCCCTCTGTGCCCATTGCGGCAAAAGCTTCACCGCCGTTATTTATTATCCAGCTTACATTTGCAAAAGTTTCAACATTGTTGATATTTGACGGCTTTCTCCAATAACCGCTTTGAGCAGGGAAAGGAGGTTTAAGCCTTGGCATACCTCTGTGACCCTCAAGTGATTCAATAAGCGCTGTTTCCTCACCGCAAACAAATGCGCCGGCACCTGCTTTAATAGTCATTTTACAGCAAAAATCTGTACCGAGAATATTATCGCCGAGATAACCTGCTTCGGTAGCCTGCTTAATAGCTCTTTCAAGCCTCTTAATAGCAAGAGGATATTCCGCTCTTACATAAACTACTGCATTTTTTGCACCGATAGCATACGCACCGATAAGCATACCCTCAATAAGAGTATGAGGGTCAGATTCTATAACGGCTCTGTCCATAAATGCGCCCGGGTCACCCTCGTCGGCATTACAGATAAGGTATTTTTCCTCACCCTCGCTCTGCCTTGCGGCATTCCACTTGAACCAAGTCGGGAAACCTGCGCCGCCACGACCTGCAAGGTCCGAAGTTTTGATAACTTCAATAACATCTTCAGGGCTCATAGTGGTGAGCACTTTTTTAACAGCGGTGTAGCCGTCAGCCTCAACGAAATCTGAAAGTTCGTCAGGGTTAATAATACCGCATCTTCTAAGCGCAATACGGGTTTGCTTATTTAAAAATTCTTTATCTTCATCGGAAACAAGGAGAGAAGAAATTACACTTTCATCGCCTGTTTTTGCATATTCGGCAATTTTCTCAGCGTCGGCTTCGGTTACACGAACAAGCCTTTTAACTTCTTTTCCGTCTTCGTAAATATCAACGATAGGCTCAAGGTAACACATACCTATGCAGCCTGCAATAGTAAGCTTAGCGCCGTTTAAATCTTGCTTTAAAAGCGCCTGCCTAACTTTTTCTGCACCTGCGGCAATACCGCAAGAACCTTCACCTACAACAATTTTCATTACTCTGCCTCCCTTAACTCTTTAAGAATTTTTTTCGTTTTCTCAGGAGTGAGTGAGCCGTATGTGTTCTCATTAATCATCATAACCGGTGAAAGAGAGCAACAGCCGAGGCAGGCAACACATTTAAGCGAAAACAAACCGTCATCGGTAGTTTCACCGTCTTCTATGCCAAGTTCATCCTTGATTGTTTGCAAAATAAGTTCACTTGAATTTACATGGCAGGCAGTACCCTGACAAAGCATAATAAGATACTTGCCGACAGGGGTGAGACGAAACTGGGTATAGAAAGTAGCAACGCCCATAATTTCACTTTCCGCAATTCCTGTGCGCTCGCTTATGTAAATGATTGCATCCTTCGGCAAATAGCCATAGATATCTTGAGTTTTTTGTAATATGGTAATCAGAGAACCTTTAACCTGAGCAAGTTCGTCAAGAACTCCCTCAATCTGCCCAAGGTCAATTTTCTGTTCCACAAAAACACCTCCAAAAGTTATTTTATCACTGAGTTTATAAATTAAACACTAATTATAATACAGTATAAAAGCCTGAGTTTCAAGATTATATTATAAAATATATAATTATTTAATATATGGTTAAAATATGCTAACAAATATTTATGATTAACCCTGACCGAATAATAAAAGGAACTCAAACGCAAAATTTCTTTTAACGAGCCGCAAGTTCAAGTCTTATTTTTGGTCGAGGTGCACAGAACTGAACTAGCCTTCTACGAAACAGTTCACTGAACTGTTTCTCCCAAATTCGCACTTCGCTTTAGCTCGCCGAATTTGGAGAAGCCTGCCGCAAGTTCAAGTCTTGTTTTGATTGTATAAAAATAAAAGACACCCTAATGGATGTCTTTTATTATTTGGTCGAGGTGACCGAACTTGAAAACCCGAAACCCCTTTATTTAAAAGGAAAAATCGAGTGCAAAAACTCAAAAGGTTGCATTTGGGTTGCAATGTTTTCAAATTGCAATACCTTGCGCAGTCAAATAGTCTTGCGTCTTATCGATATATGTGTCCTCGTATTCGCTAAAAACATCACAATATGTATTCAAGGTAATTGTTATATCCGAATGCCCTAATCTATACTGCAATACCTTTGCCGGCATACCACTTTCAATACTGCGTGTAGCATATGTGTGCCTGAGTTGGTGCTGATTACATTTCTTAACATCATCAGCAATGTTATAACGCTCAATGAGTCTCTTGTAATATGAATTTACTTGATTTGTGTTAATCATCTTACCGTGTTTTGTAAAGAGCAAATTATATTCATTTACCGTAAAATAATTGTCTGTATAGCTTTTCAGCAGAACCATAACAGATTTATCAACCTTAATTCTTCTTAGCCCGGCATAGGTCTTTGTTTTATTGTTAAGTGTCGTTTTATACTCAGCGTCTCTTGTCATAGTCCTTGTGACTTCAATAAGCGAATGATTAAAGTAAACCGAGCGAGGGGATAGGGCGCAAATTTCGCCCATTCTCATACCTGTGAATAATTCTAAAAGTAACATTGTTCTGTAAGGTTCTTTGTTATCTTCATTGATAGCATTTATAAATTTCTTTTGCTGTTGAATAGTCAAGGCTTTGATTTTCTTAGTCATTTTGGTAGACTTAGGTGTTTTAATTTCTTCAAGTGGGTTTTTGCTGATAATATCCATTGAAATAGCTTTTTTGAAAGCACGATTGCACATTGAATATATTTTGCCTATAACCGAATTAGAATAATGCACTTGCTTTGCAAGAAACTGATTGAGCATAACCTCATTAATCTTTTGAATCGGAATTAAAGCTATAGGGTCATTCTCAATTATCTTAATCGTTTCTTTATTTCGGCTGTGAGCAGTGTCACTGATTTGATTTAAGGCTTTTTTGTTATCATTAATACTGTTTGCTAAGTCAGGTATAGTAAGCTCGCTTGGTTGCTTGTAGACCCCGGTTATAACCTCTGCCTGAATACGCTTTATCTTTTCTTTTACTTCTTTCTTGGTTTTGCCGTAAACGGTCCTGCGATTAACTTTACCGTCAGTTTTTATTCCGACTTTGATTTGACCTACCCATTTTTCCTTGGACTCACTATAATAAATTGAGCCGTTTCCGTATGTATTCTTTGCCATATTAATCTCCTTTGACAAATATAAAAGTATTTGTTATAATTTTGATGAAATAATAAATTGAAAGGGAATGTTGAATTATGAAAAAGCCTGAAAGATATTTTTATCCGGCAATATTTACTTATGAAGACGGTCAGGAAATCGCTGTTACATTTCCTGATTTAGATGTTGCAACAAGTGGCGTTGACGAAGCAGACGCTTTGACTTCTGCAAGGGAATTACTCGGAATAGTATTGTATGGTCTTGAAGAAGATAAAGAGCCTATTCCTGCACCTACTCCATTAAAGCAACTTTCATTAGACAGTAACGAATCAGCAGTATTAATTGATGTTTATATGCCGTCTATCCGAAACGCTAATGTAAACAAATCAGTTAATAGAACAGTTACATTACCTGCTTGGCTTAATTCAACAGCAGTCGAGCATAATATAAACTTCTCTCAACTTTTGCAAGACGCTCTTAAGAACGAACTCCATATCGCTAAATAACTAAATGAAAAAGGCAAGATAGGTTGTAATACTTATCTTGCCTTTACTGTTATTAATCATATTTTATCACGCTCCTAAAAAAGGGTATAAAAATACCCTGCTTGAATTCTTCTTGATTTTTCAAGCAGAGTGTGATACACTGTATGTGTAGCTGGTCAGTGCAATCACACTCTGTTCTGACTCTGCATTTTCTTAGACCTATCCTGTTGCAGCAGGGTAGGTCTTTTTTTATTTTATTTTGTGTTGTTAATAGCGTTTGCTATCTTTTGAGCATTAAGGTCCATTTTATCTTCTTCGCTGTTTTCGATTTGCGCCATAACGGTGTTTTTGAAATCGTTTGGCTTTGAAACATATTTGAAGAAGTAAACGCCGGATGTTGTAGTTACACTTACAGTACCAAAACCGAAAATCTTACCAAATAAACCGTTTTGTACCTTAACATTTTGTACTTGCTTAATAGGTGAGTTCATTTCATTTGTTTTGATGAAGCCTGTCTTGCCAAAAATTTTTTTATTTGTAACAGCAAGCTCACTGAACATGGTATACTTGAAAGCAGGAATAAGAGCAACTAAAGCTAAGACAATACCTGCAATAAAAAAGCCGGAAAATGATTCCTTATCTGAGATACCCGCAATGAAAAAGAAAATAAATAATATAGCAGGTAATATGTAAAGCACCCAGTGGAATTTAGCCTCAAGCGTTACGCTCTCGTTTGGTGTCATACTTTTTCTTAAATATTTTTTCATTTCTTTTCTCCTTATGAATAAAAATTATATTTAACCAACTTACATAAGTAAGCTAATTACGAAATTAAACTTGTAAAGCCGACGGCTTTACCTAATATTCTGATATTGTTCATTTCCTCTTTGGTATATACGAAAGGGGGATATTTTGTATTTTCAGGTTGGAGTACAACCTTATCTTCATATATGTATACTCTTTTTAGTGTAGCTTCGTTGTCAATCAGCACGGCAGCTATTTCGCCGTTGTCAACTTGACTTTGTTGTTTGATGTAAACTATATCGCCGTCATTGATTCGAGCATTAATCATACTGTCACCTTTACATATCAATGTAAAATCACATTTTATGTTATCGGGAATATCGTCGTATGCTTCAATGTTTTCTTCGGCAAGTATCGGCTCACCACAAGCGATAGTACCAAGACGAGGTCGCTTGTATGTTTTTGGAATCGGCATTACACCGGGAATATCATATATTTCATTATTAGAAGTGGTTTCATTGTTTTTAATGTTTCTTCCTGATAAATCATCAATTCTAACATTAAAATAATCAGCAAGCAGTTCTAATGTTTCAAAACTTGGTTTGCGTTGACCTGATTCCCACATTCCTATAAGGGAGCGTGACAAAAGAAGTTCATCAGCAAGTTTTTCTTGAGAAAGATGTTTATATTTTCTCAACATTTTTAAATTATCTGAAAAATTATCAGTATATTGTAGCAATATGTCACTTCCTTTCAAAATCATAATATCACTAAAAGTGCCAAAAGTCAATATATTTTTTGTCACTAAAAGTGTTGACAAATGAAAATTGATGTGCTATATTGAATATGTCACCGAGAGTGAGCAAATGACGAAAGAGGGTGATTGATATGTTTGATATGATTAAAGCCGGTGAAAAAATCAAAGAACTTCGTAAAAAGAATGGATACACTCCAGAAAAGGTCGCTAAAGATATTGGCGTAAGTGTTTCTTCATATAATAAATATGAGCAGGGTAGAAGAAAACCGAGAGACGAAATTAAGGAAAAAATAGCTAATTATTATAACGAAAGTATTAGTTCTATTTTTTTTAATTACTAATGTCACTGAAAGTGAGAAATACAACATTTTAAATGAAGGGGAGTGATTAGATGTATAACGAAGAAAAATTGTTTGAGGCATTGGACGGCATAACATACGCCCAGTTGGTCAAATTAAGCTTAAAAGTCAACCGATATTTTGAAATTGAAAACAGCAAGCAAATGGATAAACTTTCACTTGCTGCCGAAGATGTCAAAAAAAATTAATATTTAGAGGTGATAACAATGTCTAATGATAATCAAATGTCAATGGCTCAGCTGATTTCAGAGTTGATTTTTCAAAAAGAACGATGTGTTCAAGCAAAAGACAATTTGTTAGAACAAAAAAATGAGTTAAAAGCAGAAAATGATGAGTTAAAAATGAAAATTGACGAGTTACAAACGGAAATCGATAGGTTAAAAGAGCAACTCGAATATAGTGACATATCCAAAGTAAATACTGTGGCACTCGTTCAGGAATTGTCCGGAAGAGAAAATGTCACTCTTTGGAGAGATAGTGGTAGGTTTCTTACGAAAGTTGACTCCTCAAGTGAACCGAGAATTTTAATAAAAATAGATTAGAGGTGATAACAATGTCAACAGGCGTTCAGGTATTTTTGATTGCGACAATAGCCGTTGTTGCATTGATAGCAATACTCGGCTTTGGTCCGAACTTCGGAAAGTAAGTGAGGTGCTACATATGAAACTTGATACTATTTTGCTTATACTTATTTTCATTGCAATAGTTGCTTTGATTAAATTGTAAGGGCTAACGAAAAGAAAGTATAACGAAAGGAGTGTGAAAAAATGGAAATCAGGACAAATGTTACTGAGGAGCTTGCGAATGCTAAAGAGCTTTTAAATGTACTCCAACGCATTGAAGATACCGTGTCAAAAATTCAGCGTGAAGCTGAGTTTTACACGATAAGCGATATAAGCCGGCTAATGCACATCAGCAAGCCGAAAGCGCAGGAAATCTTTCGACGCTCCGACTTCCCGGTAATTGACTACGGCAAAGAAAAGCTTGTTCTCAAAGACTCATTTATTGAGTATATGAGTAAAGGCTGTAAGAGTACCGATTCGGTAGCTAAGCATTAAAGATTATAACAAATACACTAACACTTAAATAAAACAGCAGGGTGCAGGCTTATTTCTTCCCTTAAAAATAAATCATCTGATTTGTCTCCTTATTTATATATAAATTTTAAGCCGAAAAACTGCTGAACTCAAAACACGGCAAACTTTTACACAAAAACTTAATATTCTCCTACAAATTATTCATATATTTTCAGCGGTCAGCTCTGCTGTTTTGTTTAGGTGTTAGTGGAGAAAGGAAGTGAAAAAATGTACCGAATTCTTATATTGCTTATAATTCTCGGCTTGCTGCTTTTGCTCTTTGCAGTCGGCGCATATTGGTCCGATATGCCGGATAAAGAGAAACGGCAGCAGGCAAAAGAAAAAGCCGCTCCTAAGAGCGACTATGAGAGAAAATGCAGATATATTTTCTCGGACAATGCCGAGTGGGGTTATATACTTCAAGGGCTAAAAAAAATAAGGGGCTGAGTTAACAGCCCCTCCTAAAGGTAAGTACCTTTAGCCACAACATATTCATGATAACACAAAAATAAGAGAAAATCAAGAGGTAACAAAATGAAATTACAATTAAAAAACAAGCAAGAGCGTGAGCTTTTCCTTAACAGCTACACGCAATGGGAAGAATGGAAGACTATTCCCGAACTCGGACTGACTTTTTACCGTTGGCAGTTTGAGAACGGCGATACTTTTATAGTTACGGAATATCAGCTTCCTATAACAAAATACAACAGTCTTTTTATAGGACAAAAATATCATTTGTTGCTTGACGAAAATAATCACGGCAAGACTGACAAGTATATGCCTTATCCTGAGGGTTTTTATAAGTACAACCCTAACGGCAGTGGTATGAGCACTTTAATTGAATATCTCACCAAAAACCGTGATAACCTCGAATCGATAACGAGCTTCAGAGAGGTCTAAGAAAATGACAGAGTTTATAAATGACCTTTGCATAAGTTGCGCAAACGGTAGTTTTGACACTTGCGATACCTCATTCGAGCAGGTGACTTTTGACGGTATTACAAGAGAAATTGTCGATTGCGGCAATTATGTTGCAAAACCTAAGCGTAAGCTGAAAATAACATATGAGTGTGACGGAATGATTGCGACTGAGGTTAAGGAAGTGTATGAACTTCCCAACCTTGAGTGGCAAAAACAAAGTATCAATAGTGACGAAGTGAAAGAAATAATCGATTACTTGAATAAAAAGAGCGGTAAAAGCTACCGTTCATCAAGTAAGAAACTCCAGCAATTAATCAAAGCAAGAGCTACAGAGAAATTTACTGTTGATGATTTCAAAAAGGTTATTGACAATAAGGTCGCTTCGTGGGGCAAGGACCCTAAAATGGCGCAATATCTAAGACCGTCAACACTCTTCGGTACTAAGTTTGAGGAATACTTGAACGAAACCCCGGTCAAATCACCGGACAAGCTACAAAGTAAGCCAAGCTATGATTTGGAACGAATCAAGCAGCAGGCTATGAATAATACTGAAATTTAAGGAGAAGAAAAAATGACAAGTGAAGAAAGAATTGAAGAAGTCACCAAGCTTTGCATAGAGGGCGCAAATAATGAAAAGAAAAGCAAGGAAAACTTCTTGAAAGTGCTTCAACTCGAAACAGATAACATTGTTTCTGCAATATTGCCACACTCAATACCTGAAATAAGTTTTATTGTATATTCACTTGAATGCGTGTTAGAAATGATGAAAGACACTATGAAACGGTACCCAAGGGAAAAAGTCCATTATCAAATTTTAAAAGCACTGATAAATTCTACAAGTATAAGTGTTGAAGTACCTAAAAGGAGCGAAAATGATAAATAATGTAACACTTATGGGTCGCTTAACTTATGAGCCTGAACTAAAGGCTACAACTGAGGGTACAGCTTTTATAAATTTCCAACTGGCAGTCGACTGAGGTTACTCTGCCGACCGTCAGCTTTGTGATTTTATCGACTGCGTTGCTTGGCAGCAGACCGCTGAGTTTTTAAAGCGCAATTTCCATAAAGGTCAAATGCTTGCCCTTACCGGCTCAATTCAAACCGACAACTATGTCGCAAGTACCGGAGAAAACAGAAAATCGGTTAAGGTAGTAGCAAATCAAGTTTCTTTCTGCGGCTCAAAACCGAAAACCGAACAGTCACAAATAGATGAAAATACGGAATTTGAGGAAATAGAATGAAAGGGCAATTAAATATTTTTGATGAATTGATAATTGACAATTTCGCAGGCGGTGGCGGTGCTTCCTGCGGAATTGAACTCGCAACAGGGCGACCTGTTGACATAGCGATTAACCACGACCCGGACGCTATTGCAATGCACAAAGCAAATCACCCATACACTCGCCATTATCAGGAAAGCGTATGGGATATTAACCCAAAGGAAATATGTCAAGGTCATAAGGTCGGACTTGCTTGGTTTTCACCCGATTGCAAGCATTTCAGCAAGGCTAAGGGTGGTAAGCCTGTCGATAAGAATATAAGAGGACTTGCGTGGATAGTCCTCAAATGGGCAGGAACGGTAAGACCGAGGGTGATTATTCTTGAAAATGTTGAGGAGTTTCAAACTTGGGGTCCTGTTCGCAAGGGCAAGCCTGTTAAGTCTAAGCAGGGACAAACCTTTGAGCATTGGAAAAGTCAGCTTGCGGCGCTCGGATATGAAATTGAGCATAGGGAGTTGAGAGCCTGCGACTACGGTGCACCGACTATAAGAAAGCGTTTCTTCCTTGTTGCAAGATGTGACGGTGAGCCTATAGTTTTTCCTCAGCCTACACACGGCGACCCGAATAGCGAAGCGGTTAAGAGTGGTAAGCTAAAACCGTGGAAAACTGCCGCCGACTGCATAGATTTTTCTTTGCCTGCACAAAGCATATTTGAGCGCAAAAAGCCGCTTGTGACGAATACTTTAAGGCGAATTGCAAGAGGACTTGACAAATTTGTGATTAAGGAAGAAAAGCCATTTATCATTCCTATAGGTTACGGTGAGCGAAGAGGTCAAAAGCCACGCTTGCAGGATATAGACAAGCCACTTACAACGATAGTAAGCAGCTGTAAGCAATATCTTGTTTCACCGTATCTTGAACAAATTAATCATAGTGGAAAAGAAACAAGAGGGCAAAAACTTAATAAGCAAGTACCAACAATTACATCAAAACACGGTTTTGCTTATATTTCTCCTGCCTTAATTCAATATCACAGTGAAACGGCTAAATCGGAAGTAAGAGGTCAGCGAGTTAATCAGCCTATTTATACAATCGACGGCTCACCGAGATATGCTCTTTTTACACCTTATCTCTCTAAATACTTTGGTGGTGTTATTGGCAGTAAAATTGATAAACCGCTACCAACTGTTACGGCAATAGACCATAATTCGTTGACTATGCCATATTTAACTCAGTATTACGGTGGTTCAGACCACGCTAACAGCGTTTTAAACCCTTTGCAGACAGTAACCGTCAAACCTCGCCATTTTTTATGTGAAAGCTATTTGACTATACTTCGCAAAAATATGGATTGCAAGGCATTAAATGAGCCGCTTCCAACTATAACAGCTCACGCAAATCACTTCGCAAAGACGGATGTTTATTTGAGGGAATACAACAGCAAAAACCTCGGACATTGGAACGAGATAAGAAAACTGCTCAACACCTACACAGATTGGAATATATCGGCTAATCAGGTGCTTATTTTCTGCATTAACGGAGTTGAGTATTTTATATCTGATATCGGACTGAGAATGCTGCAGCCTAAAGAATTATACAAGGCGCAGGGGTTCCCAGATGATTATATCATTGATAAGGATTGCAACGGCAAGGAATATAACAAGACAAAGCAAGTAGCAAGGTGCGGTAACGCAGTTCCGCCGCCGTTTTCTAAAGCGCTTGTTATGGCAAATTGTAAATGGCTGTGTGATAAATCTTGCGACAATATGAAAGAATTTAACGCAGTAGCAGCAGGGTGAGGTGATTTGATGATATTTTTAGAAAAAGGCAATTTCTATTTAGGTCGTGGAATAGTTGACAATAATGGGAATGTAACTGAACAGACCGAGCCTAAATTTGTGAGTGATGATAGCGGTAATTGCGTTATTGTCGGTGTACTCGATTCTGAAACAAAGGAACAGGTTGGAAAAGCGGATATTTTCGGTGATTTTAACGCAACAGGTTACTTGAAAAAGGTTCTTGAATTGTTAGCGCCCGAAAGGGCTATTGATATTCCAAATTTCAAAAGGATATTTGCCGCTGCATTTAATGACGATATAAATATATGCGATTACTGTAATGAGTTTCAATGCAATAATTGCATTGTTTCCAAATGGAAAGAAGAGTGTCAGAGGTGATGAAAAATGAAAACACCTAAAAGTTCAAAATCAAAACTCAAAGTTTTAAACAATTTCAAAAAGTATCAAAATGAAACAGCAACTTTCAAAATAAAAGACGAAAAGGAGCAACTTTCAAAATGAAATTTGAAAAAGTAACAGAATTATGCAAAAAAAGCAGAAAGTTTTTAATCTTTAAGTATTCGGAAAAAATATATTTTCTCGGTACCGGCAACGCAATGTTTGTAGTGCCTGACGGTACAATTTGTACGCCTCAATACTTGACCTCTTTCGCAGGGTTAAAGCCTTTAGAGGTGGAAAATACAATTTTCGATAAGAAAGATTTTCCGCTTGAATTTGACATATCCGATATTGCAGATAACGAATCGTATGTAAGCTTGCCGGAAATAAGGGTATCAGACTTTGACGGAAAGAACGAGTGCGTACCGATATTTACAGCAAAAGGTGCTGTATTCGTACCGTCGATTTATTTTGAACCGTTTAAGGGCGACGAATATGAGCTGTATGAAAGAAAAACAAGCGAAGATGTTTCGTATCTCGTAGTAAAAGTCGGTATGTTTGTTAAGGCTGTTATCGTTTTAGATTATTCAAATCTTGCCTTGCAAACAGTTACATATTTTAAGACGGTGGCAAAAGCACTTGGAAAAAGCTATCAAGAACAAGTGATTAATTCAGTAAACCAAGGCGAAGTGCTAAAACATAAGAAAGACGAAAAGGAGTAAAAAAATGAAAGATGTAATTGAATTATTGGCAAAATTTTCAAGTGCAAATAATAATATTCTCAAACAAACTTTTATTGATGAAATTGAAATTGCTATTTCCGCCCTTGAAAAGCAGACACCAAAAAAGCCGATTAAAGAATTAAATGAAACAATCTGCCCGAATTGTAAAACACTTGTCGGGTCAAGTCCTTTTTGCAGATATTGTGGGCAAGCTTTAGATTGGAGTGATTAAATGGACTACATAACAGCATGGGAGAAGCTCAAAGAGTATTCGGAAAAGGAAAAGACTCAAATGGTTCATACTTTCAATAACCCTTATGGGTTCAGAATTAATATTAATCACCCTATGGTGTCACCAAAGTATGAAGCTTTTAAAAAGAAAAACAATATCGGCAGATATGATATGACCGACGAGCTTCGGGTAAAGTTTGAAAAACAGTTTATGAATAGTAAATATTATCAGAAGCTTATCGAAGCTGAGCAAAAGAAATACGGTCCGGCTTATGATTATATCTACGAGCCGTTGGTGGGGTAAAAGATGAAAGACGATTTTAAAGTTTATACAAAATATTTTTTAATGTTCTCGGCGGCATTAATTTTAATAATGCTGTATTCAGTATCAAAGGTGGTGTGAATATGTGTTTAGGACTTGCAGCAGGCTTTATCAAAAGTAATAAGATTCGTGACGGCGATATTTTTTATCTCGATACAAAAGATGATGTGTTCGAGTACATAGCAAAAGCTACACCAAACGGCTTTGTTCTTGTCGCTCTTGATGATGAAGCGCCGGTGGAAGTAGTTCACGAAAGCCGAATGAAAAACTATAACTTCAAGAAAATTTAATAGCTTAGCTATATATTAATTACATTATATATAAGCCAAAAATTTGAGCCGGTGCAACTCCGGCTTGCGAGCTTGTATTGTGTGTTAACAACTCAACGAAAATAAAAGAGAGGAGCAAAAAAGTTGAACAGAGAAAAGCAAATCATAAGTGGCAGAATGTTAGAAGCAAAATTTTATCCTTGCACTGACAGTGGTCGCCCTCTTCCTGAAAGAGAGCCAAAGTCGAAAAGAACATCAGAGCAGCAGGCACTTTATAATTCAAAGCAAGCTACCAAAAGACTTGTTAGACTGATAAATGCAAATTTTGATACAGGCGATATATATCTCCACTGTACATATTCACCGGAAAACGCTCCGAAAAGTTCAGACCAAGCCTACCGTGACGCTTATAACTATATCCGCCGTGTCAGATATTATCGCCGCAAGCATAATCTTCCAGAACTCAGAGCGGTTGTAATTATGGAAGAAAAAACATATAAGACCGGCAAGTACGCAGGACTTGTCAATATTCATTTCCATATGTTCATGAATAATGACGGCTTCGGCAGAGATAGAGCCGAGGATATGTGGAAGTTCGGTTGGGTAAATGCAAACCGTTATAACCCTGATGTGTTCGGACCGGAAACGGCTGCTAAGTATGTATCGAAAGACCCTAAAGGCAGAAAGCGTTGGTTCTGCACCCAAAACCTTAAAAAGCCTATTGAAAGAGCAAAAAAGCGAATGGTAACAAACCGCTTTGTTAACCGCCTTGCAAAATACAAGGATGATAGGGCATTTTGGGAGAGCAGATACCCCGGCTATACATATGAGCGTGTCGGAGTATGTGAGAATGAGTATAATGGCAGAACATATGTTACCGCCATTATGTTTAACCGGCAACGGCTAAAAGATTGTATGATAAATTAACAAAACCCAACTGTTCGGAATTTCCGAACAACTGATAAATAGTAATTAAGGAGTAGTTATGACTATTAAGCGTCTTGAACAGTATCGCAGTATTAAGCGGCAGATTGATGATTATGAGAAAAATAATGATATTAGCTACATCAACGGTGTTGACACAACAAAGCCGGCGGTCCAAAGTAACAAAATTTCAGATACTACGGCGAACAATGCAATTAAAAAATGTCAGCAAATTTCAAAAAAAGAATATGCCGAGTTGTGTAATGAATTTAATATGCTTAATAATTATATTTTTGGCATTGAAGATGTAATTACTCGTGAAATTGCTAAGCTTAAATTTATAAACGGCAATAGTTTTGAAGTTATAGCCGAAAAAATGAACTATTCCAGAGCCGGAGTATATAAGCGGCTAAAAAATTATATAAAAAATCACAAAGAGTAGACAAAGTATATTGAAGTAAACAAATAAGAGTGATATAGTTAAACTGTCGAAAGACTTATTTTACCTCTTCTCTTATTTTTCTCTTGAAAGGCAGTCTACTATAGGCTGTCTTTTTGTTTTAGGTGAATAAATGAAAGAAACAAATTTGAAAATCGAGTATCTTCCAAGTAGCAGCCTGACGGAGTACAGCAAAAACGCAAGAAAACATACCGAATATGATGTTAATGCTATTAAGCAATCTATAATTCAATTTGGTATGTGCGACCCTATCGGTGTTTGGAGTGAAAAGAATATAATCGTTGAGGGTCATGGTAGATATAAAGCCTTGACCGAATTAGGTTATAAACAAATACCATGCGTTAGGCTCGACCATTTGACAGATGAACAGCGTAAAATGTATACGCTTGTACATAACAAAACGGCAGAGAATAGTTCTTGGGATGATGAGCTGCTTAATGATGAATTATCGAAACTTGATGAGTTGTTTGATATAGGCGACTTCGGATTTGACATATTGTCGGATGATGATTATAATGAGTTTGAAGATTATAAGCCAAATGAACGAGAACGCACGGCTAACGAATATAATTTACATTTATTCGACAGTAACAGGGCAGCAGGCTTTTACCAAATGCCTACACTTAAGCCGTGCAATGTTGTATCAGATGATTACATAAGCTTTAATTATGTGCTTTCAAATTCTGATAAAAAGTGTGGCGTACATTTTTTTATAGACGATTATCAATTTGAGCGTATTTGGAATGACCCTCTAAACTATATTGAAAAATTAAAAGGCTATGAATCTGTTTTGTCACCTGATTTCAGCTTATACACTGATATGAGTAGAGCACAGCAAATTTATAATATTTATCGCAGCAGGCTTATAGGTCAATTAATGCAAGATAATAATATAGCAGTTATTCCTACAGTAAGTTGGGCTGATAAAGAGTCTTTTATATTTTGTTTTGACGGTTTACCAAAAAACAGCACGGTTGCTATATCAACCATTGGTTGTCATAAAGGAAATGCTAAAAATATATGGGTAGACGGTGTAAAAGAATTAATTAATCGTTTAAACCCAAATAAAATTATTATTTATGGCGAACTCATTAAATGTGATGTTGATTTTGGAAATATTGAAATAATCAATATTAAAAACACGAATACATCAAAATTTAGAGGAAAGGAATTGAGATAAAATGAAAATCAAACTTAATTTTCCTGATGAATACAAAGAGGAAATTAAAGATTTTAAGTCAGCAAGGTTTATTAAGGATGAAATTAATTTAGCTGATACTTTTTTTGACGATTACGAAACATATACCCAAGAAGAAATTGACGAGTGCAAGGCATATTTGGGTGGCGACAAGTATTATTATGATATTGACGACAAAGAAGCCGAAAAAGTTCTTTCAAAGAGTTTTGAACAAATGAACGACCTTGAAATTGAAATATGGTATTTGTTTAATCGTATGAATAAGCCTGAAAAAGCGGACCCTGATAAATATTATGCTGATACTACGGATGAATTTTTGAAAGACCAAGAATTTTTAAAATACAGACGAGATAAAATTGATAGGTACAGTTTTTATTATTTTTATCCGCTTGATGAAGAAAGCGACTATTGGAATGAAGGTACACCCGAAGATATCATTGAAAGATTTAATGATAAAATCTTGAAAAAACTAAGAAGATGTGTTGATAAATACGATAAAATTATTGAAGACACATTTTAAATATTATAATTTAAAAAGAGCATTGAGAAATCAATGTTCTTTTTTTATGCCTATTTTAAAGGAGTGAAGAATATGGGCGGTAGAGGAGCGAGTTTTAATTTGAATAGTGACGAAAGAGGTGACGGTAATGTAACAGCCCCGGCAGATTATGAACCTGTTGAAAAGTCGGATAACCCTTTTAAGCCATTTAAAACATATCAAAAAGAATTTTATAACACTAAGAACATTGATGAATTACAAGATGTTCTTGATAAAAATGGTGTTTCAATTAACAGTAATTTATATAGAGATGTAAAAAATGGCAGTTTAAGCCTTAACGAAGTTAAAGAATTTATGAAAGGTACATTACTAGTAGTATCACATCAGGGCGATAATGCTACATTTAGAGGGTTTGGCTCTGTGAATAAATCAAAAGCGATTGCATTTTATTCACCGGATAATAACAGTATTCACATTGTTAAATCAAATTTCAGAAAACAATATTCAACTATCGGCGATAGGAAATTACAAACAAATAAATCAATCGGTGCACATGAGGCAATGCACCATACTCAGTTTTTATTGCAAAACCAAAAAGTTGGCTATTCTAACAAGCTTGTTCGTGATTCCTTGAAAAAGTTAAAAAAAGTTGAACCTAAGAGTAAGGCGAAAAGTAACAGAAGTTATGCCAAGGAAAAAATAAGCAAGATTAGTGGATATGCTTGGAGTGGCGGCAACGATGAAACAGTAAGCGAAGCTATGAACGATGTTATGACTAACGGCGCAAGAGCAACTAATTTGTCAAAAATCATTTATAAGCAGGTAAAAAACGATATCAAAAAGTACGGTATTAAATAATGGCTCGACCGAAGAAAGAAATAAACAAAGACGAGTTTGAAAAGCTCTGTGCCTTGCAGTGCACTATGGCAGAAATTTGTTCTTTTTTGGATGTTTCCGACAAGACACTTCAAAAGTGGTGTAAACGAACTTACAAGATGTATTTTTCCGAAGTTTTCAATATAAAAAGGCAAATGGGGAAAATATCACTAAGAAGAAATCAAATGGCGCTTTCAAAAAAGAGTGCACAAATGGCAATTTATTTAGGCGAAAAATGGCTTGCTGATGATGAGCAAAGAACGGACGAAGCCGACAACTCTTTTGTAGAAGCTTTAGAGAGCAAAGCCGAGAAAGTTTGGGATGAAACGCAAGATTAAATTTAAGTGGAAACCGTTTTCCAAAAAGCAATTAAAAATAATGACTTGGTGGTGTGACAGTTCACCGGTTAAAGATTATGACGGTATTATAGCAGACGGAGCAGTAAGAAGTGGCAAAACCATTTCTATGGCACCGTCTTTTATTTTGTGGGCTATGAATAACTTTAACGGTTGTGATTTTGCACTTTGCGGCAAAACTATAGGTTCACTTAAAAGAAATGTGCTTAATACTTTGTTTTTGCAGTGTTCAAGTCTTAATTTAGACTGGCAATATAAGCGAACCGACAACCTTATAATCATAACACAGAACAAAGGGACAGCAGGCGAGCGTATTAATTATTTTTATACATTCGGCGGTAAAGACGAATCAAGTCAGGACTTGATTCAAGGTATGACACTTGCCGGTGTTTTCTTTGATGAAGTTGCACTTATGCCGCAGTCTTTTGTTACGCAGGCAGAAGCAAGGTGCAGTGTTGAAGGTGCAAAGTTTTGGTATAACTGTAACCCTAAAGGACCGACGCATTATTTTTATAAAGGATATATAGAAAAAGGCGCATACAAAGATAAAAACTTACTATATCTTCACTTCACTATGGACGATAACCTTACATTGTCCGAATATACCAAAGAAAAGTATAAGCGAATGTTCACAGGTGTCTTCTATCAGCGCAATATTTTAGGAATGTGGGTTACTGCCGAAGGAAAAATATATAAATCTTTCGGCAAAGATAATGTTATTGATGTTAATGCCTGGTATGACCGTTCAAACGGTCAATTCACACATAAATTAAGGCAGCAGGTCGGCACGGTTACTATAGGTGTTGACTTTGGCGGCAGTGGTTCAAGCACCGCCTTTACTGCTATGGCTTATACAAGAGATTTTTATTATGCGATTCTTGTTAAAGAAAAGCGTATTAAAGAGGAGATAACACCAAAACAGCTTAATCAAATGTTTGTCGATTTTGTGAAAGAGGTACAAACCGAATACCCTACTTGCAGAGTGGCTTATTGCGACAATGCCGAACAGGTGCTTATCAGAGGTCTTAAAATGGCTTGTATAAAGTCTAAGGTTGCTATAGATGTTAAAAATGCTAAAAAAGGTCCGACTATAGACCGTATAAGGTTTGGTACGGCAATGTTTTCACAGCAACGCTATTTTATTTTATCAAACTGCGTTGAATCTATAGAAGCCTATGAGAACGCAGTGTGGGATGATAAAAAAGCCGACACCAGACTTGACGACGGCAGTACAAATATAGATAACTTAGACTCAGCAGAATACAGCCAAGAAAAGTATATTAAACGAATGATTGATATGACGGTGACAAGATAAATGGATAAATCAGTAGTTAACTTTTTGAAAAGTAAATCACTTTCTACTATTGAAGCGGAAAATATAGACCAAAAAATTGAGTTATGGAAGCAGTGGTATAACGGCAAGGTTGACGGCTTTCATAATTACTATGTTTATGACGGTAATAAAAAGAAGGAACGCACACGAAGGACGCTTAATATGCCGGCAAGGGCTTGCCAAGACTGGGCTGACTTACTTCTTAACGAAAAGGTAGAAATATCGTCAAATGACAAAGACACCGAGCAGACTTTAAGACGCTTGTTGCAGCAGGTCAATTTTTATGTCAGAGGTAATAACCTTATTGAAAAAGCTTTCGCCTTAGGTGGGGGCTTTTTTATTCCTTATTGGGACGGTGAAAAGACTGCACAGAAGTACATAACACAGAATTTTGCCTACCCTATAACCTATGATAACGGCAGAATACTCGAATGTGCTTTCGCTTCCAACAAAACTATAGCCGGTAAAAGATATACATATATCGAAGTGCATACAAAAACAGATGAAGGCTTTTATGTAATCGATAGCTTTATTTGTGAAAGTAACAAAAGAGGTGCACTCAGAGAGGTTGACGCAAGCTTTTACGATAAGTTTAATATTGCACAAAAGGTAATAACCCAAAGCAAAATACCACTGTTTACGCAGATAAGACCGAATATAGCTAACCGTGATGTGTTTGACAGTCCTTTCGGTAATTCTATATTTTCAGGTGTTACAGACTATTTCGCCGGTGCAGATATATGTTACGACGCATATATCAATGAAATAAAACTCGGTAAAAAGCGAATATTTGTTGACGGTAGCGTTTGCAAGGTGAATTTTACACCTGACGGAAAGCCGACACAGGTGTTTGACCCTAATGATGATGTGTTTTACTCAATGGCAGACCTTGACGAGAACGGTAAACCGATACTCGAAAGCAATATGCAGTTAAGAGTTAACGAGCTTGATACTGCTTTACAAACTCAACTTAATCTTATTTCACAGGGTTGCGGCTTTGGCGCTAACGGCTATAAATGGGACAGTGGCAATATTTCAACCGCAACACAGGTTATAAGTGAAAACAGTAAAATGTTTAGAACAATGAAAAAACACGAGCTTCTTTTGAATAACGCTATAATCAATATGGCAAAGGGCTTGTTGTATGTTGAAAAGGAAAACAACCCAAGTACAAAAATAGACCTTGAAGCTGAGCTTACCGTTGACTTTGACGACAGTATTATTGAAGATACAGCAGAAATAAAAAGGCAGGCGACAAGTGAACTTAACTTAGGTTTGATAAGTAAAGCCGAATATTTCAGAAAGACACGCAAAATGGGTGAAGAGTCGGCAACGGAATTTGTAAAACAAATGAGTGAAGAACAAATAAATGAAGCTTACAAACTTGGAATAAATGGAACTCCGGCTATCGATATCGACGGAATTTTGTATATGGGCGGAATGCCGTATGATGATTTATATCAAAAAATCAAATTAGCAATTAAAAGAAAAAACA
>OIZX01000734.1_pt1 | contig 20142 bp, 25 predicted proteins | sample 1588621 | NCBI WGS metagenome assembly OIZX01 (sample SAMN03283276) | human gut metagenome | biome: human-associated habitat; material: feces | host: Homo sapiens | place: Peru | collected 2012 | reverse complement strand
CCCTGTTTTGCAGCGGCGTTGTCCGGCTCGCCCACAGAAAGTGTGAGGTCATGGCACGGTATCACGTTTGGACGGCTTATGTGGGATTCAAGGTACAGCTCCCCAAAAGAAAAATACCGCCCTGCAAGACAGGCGAAAAATTTTGTCGGGTGAAACGGCGGCAAAACAAATCGGGTGTGTTGCGGGGCGGTAAATCTTTTCATGGAGAACAAACCCTCACTGTTTCGCATTTTATTGCGGATTCAGTGGGATTTGCGATAAAGGGTATCACGGATTGCGGCGAGCGTCAAGATGGTTTTGCAAATTTTATTACAGTAAAGCGGTGATAGTAGGACTTATCATCTGGAACCGCCAGAAATCAGCAGCTTTGCGATTGATACCATTCATTGAAATAGCGGTTGCTTTCCTCTTCATCGTGAACCCATTTTGTTGACGATTTGAAGGCATTGAACGGCGGACTGTAGCCTCTCAGCGGCGTGATTTCCCGCACATCTTTGACATTCCGATGCTGGATGATTTCAAATTCGCTGCGTTCAGGAAGATACGCAATTACCTTGTCGGCGTGAATTGTTCCCTGATACACATGGCAGGGGCAGCGGTAAAAGAGTTCGCTGCGGTGTGCAAACCATTCAGCAACATCGTAAGAGAGCGACCATGAAATAGAAAGCGGTGCACGCTCAATGCTGCCGATGCCGCCGCGATATACGGTGAACATCTCAATGTCTCTTACGCTCTCCGGTAGAGCATCGCGCCAGTTGTCAGGACGAATGATTTTGGCTCGGCGTACATACTTCCGAATGATGGGAGAATGATCGCCGTGACTGTAATAATGTTGTAAGGCGTACCGGCATTTGATTTCAAGAGGCATCAGGTGCTCACATTTGTACAGCAGGTCTTCCATCATCTTGGCATCGTAGAAGGAATATTTTTCAAAGGTTTGCCAATCTTGGTCATGGGCAGCTTGGACAGCCTCTTGGAATCTGACGTTGAGAAACAAATTGTCTCGATAGATCACGCTTCGGGTCGCCTCCTTGTCATGGTTTGTTGAAAGGTTCGCAGTTCCTGTCCCATAAAAGAAAAGAACCGCCCTGCAAGACAAGCGAAAAATTTTGTCGGGTGAATCGGCGGCAAAATAAATCGGGTGTGTTGCGGGGCGGTAAAAATCCTCATAGGGAATAAATCCTCGCCGTTCTGTACTTTTCTACATAAATGGTGGGATTTGCGATAAAGGGTATCATGGATTGCGGGGTGCGTCAAGATGGTTTTGCAAATTTTATTGCAGTAAAGCGGTAGAAGTGTGACTTCTTGTTGCATGGCGGTCATGCAGAATCAGTCTTTGCTGTGGCTCATCCGATGTGCAAAGCTAAGTAAAAGAGTCAGGTCTTCTTCATCTAAAGTACGCATTTCAGATAAGATCGAACTAATGAGTTCGGGATGCAGGCTCTCGGTATCAAAAAATTGCATCGGCGTAATATTGAAATAGTCACAGATATTGAAGAATTGTGACATGGAAGGCAATGCTTTTCCAGAACTGATACCTTGGATATAATTTTTGTTTTGGCCTAAGTCAAGGCTCATCTGGTATTCTGAAACATTTCGTTTCATGCGGAGTTCCGTAATGTGTTGACGAATGTACAGGGCATAATCCACTTTGTTCACCTCATGAAAAATCATACATGGAAACAAAGAAGAAGGTTCCATATACAAAACCTTATTTTGCCCGGAACTCAGATTGATAATACAGATACAATGTGGTAAAATGAAAAAGAACTGGTTGAAACGACAGAACAGTTCTGGAAAGCTAAGATGCCAGCGGAGGTGAATGGAATTGTCAATCGCGCAGATCATCAAATACGAAGGTGATAACAGCACCTTCGTATGGAAGCACCCCAGTGAAGATTTCAACACGTCTACACAGTTGATCGTTCATGAATCGCAGGAAGCCATTTTCTTTATGAACGGTCAGGCACTGGACTTGTTTGGTGCTGGTCGGTATACCCTTGAAACCGAAAACATCCCTCTTATCCGTAAGGTCACCAATCTTCCAACAGGCGGACAGACACCTTTCCATTGCGAAGTCTATTTTATAAATAAGACGGAGCAAATGGCAATTCGGTGGGGTACAGACAGCAAAGTCCAGTACCTCGAACCTACATACAAATTTCCTATCTCGATTGGTGCAAGCGGTGAAATGTCGCTTAGTGTGTCCGATTCCAGAAAATTGCTCATTAAACTGGTTGGCACGGAAGCCTTTTTAGGACAGGTAAAACTGATTCAGTTCTTCCGGGCATTCCTTATGACGAGGGTAAAAACATACATTGCCCAAACAATGGCAGCAAATGCAATCAATATCTTTGAAGCGGATGCTCATCTTACAGAGTTTTCGGAAGAGCTGCACAAGCGGCTTATTCCGGATTTTGCTGACTATGGTATCAATCTGAACAAGTTCCTTATTACCACGATCGTAAAGCCAGACGGAGAACCACAATACGAAAAATTCAAAAATCTGCATTTCCGCCAGTATGCGGATATCATGGACGCAAAGCTGCGTCAACAGGTCGGAGTGATTGATCAGCAGACGGCTTCCCAGCGAATGGTGATAGAAGCGCAGGGCATTGCGCAAAAGCGGAAGATTGAAGGGTACACCTATCAGCAAGAGCGAGGATTTGATGTGGCTGAGAAGGTCGCATCAAATGAAGCGGTGGGTCAGTTCACGAATATGGGTGTCGGGCTTGGTACGATGGCTGGTGTAGGCGGCGTGGTAGGAGGAATCGTTGGAGATTCGATTCAGAACGCCTTTGGAGCGACGCCTTCTCCTGCCGAAAATCCGCCGACAAGTGAAGGCAATCGCTTCTGTGACCAATGTGGAGCGGAATTAACACCGGGCGCACGATTCTGCGATAACTGCGGAGCACCTCAAACATCGCCAGATACTTGTCCTCAATGTGGGTTCAAGTTTATAAAGCCCGGAAAGTTCTGCCCGAAATGTGGAGCAAAGAGAGAGGGTTGAAAATGAAAAAGAACAGTGTAAAAGGATATGCGCTCATAGGAATCATTTTCATCCTTATAACCGTTGTTTCGTTAGCAATCCCTACTTCTAAAAACGCAGCCTTTTGGATTGCATATATTTTTACGGTAGTTGCGCTTGCGGCTCAGATTGTCTTATGGAAAAGGACTTTTGGCCATAAAGAGCTGAAGAGCAAGTTCCTAGGTTTTCCTATTGTCCATATTGGCATTGTATACCTCATTGTTCAGATCGCAGTTCTTTTCGTATTTGTATTTGCAGAAAAACTTCCAGCATGGTCTGCTCTTGTGACTTGCACTGTTATCGCCGCCATGGCTGCAATTTTTATGATTGCAGCTGATGTGGGGCGAACAGAGATTGAAAAAGTTGAGCAGAAAGTTCAAGGAAAGGTTTTCTATATCAAAAATCTTCAAGTTGATATTGAAATTCTTGCAGGTGCAGAGAAAGATACAAAAACCAAAGAGCAACTAGAGCAGCTTGCTGAAAAGGTGCGTTTTTCTGATCCTATGAGCAGCGAACGGCTGGCTTCTTTGGAAGAAAAAATATCGGTTGCAGTTGAAAATCTGAAATCTTCGGATGATAAAATGAAAATCATAGAAGAGCTTAATTTACTGCTTGATGAACGAAACAGGAAATGCAAAATTTTGAAATAATTGGAGGACATGTAAATGAAGCGGTTGACTTGTGAAATGTGCGGCAGCACGGATTTAATCAAGCAAGATGGTGTTTTTGTCTGCCAGACCTGCGGTTGCAAATACTCCATTGAAGAAGCCAAAAAGATGATGGTGGATGGTACCGTAGAAGTTACCGGTACAGTCAAGGTTGATAACTCGGCGGCAATCGAAAATTATCTGGACATGGCTCGAAATGCAATCGATGCGGGCAATAATAAGGAAGCTGATGAATATTGCAATAAAATTATTGAGATGGATACGGCCAATTGGGAGGCTTGGCTTATTAAAGGAAGGGCAGTCGGCTGGCAATCCACGCTTGGCAACAATCGCGTTGGAGAAACAATCAACGCATTTTCTAAGGCACTTGAGAATTGTCCAGAAGATATGAAAGACACATTGGGTGAACAATGCAAATTGCGTTTGGGCGAACTACAAGCGGCAATGCTCATGACCCGAATCAAATGTTTTAAGCCTCATCCGAGTGTACACGATGTGGAAGGTTTGAAGAGTGATGTGTCCTCGATTATTACAACAACTTTGAACTTCTTAGCTAAAGCGAATATCAAAGTGGATGCTATCGGGAACGTAAACTATGCCCGAATCGTCAACAATGGAATCTGCGATGCATGGAATGATGTATATAGTAACTACAAAGGCGATGAAGGCTATCCCACCGATTACGAGTTCAAAAATTTTCTTGAAGAGGGCAATTGTTTGATAGATGCACTCAAACTTGCGCTTGTATTATGTGGTAGCGAAAATGGCAATAAGGTAGTAGATGATCTGAAAGTACAGATTTATAATAATCTTATTCATATTCAGACTGAGCTCATGAATGGTCAATCTTACGAAGTGAGCTTTGACGGTGGCTATAAACACTATAATCGGAATCTGTATCTTGCGGATGGTGCTAAGAAGCTTCGTCAAAATGAAATTGACGAATGGAATCGTGGCATTTCCGAAGTAAGAACAGCCGAAAAAGAAATTGCTCAAAAAGTCGAAGAAGCCAGACGGAAGGCCGAGCAGAAAAAAATTGCCGAGTATTGGGTAGCTCACCCTGAAGTGAAATCACAAATTGAAGAACTGGAAGCTCAAAGAGATCAGGTTACAAGAAGACTTTGTGAAGTCCAAAGTGAACTTAACAGTAAGAAGGAAAGCCTCAACAACCTTCCCTCTTTTGCACTGCGCGAGCAAAAACACAGTGAAGCAGAGCGGCTGAAAGAGCGTATTCAAAAACTCGGTTTCTTCCAAGGAAAAGAGAAAAAACGGCTTCAGGAGCAGCTAAAAGAACTGTCCGGGGAAATGGAGCGGTTGACAAAGGCAGTTGCTTCAGAGAAATTTGAAGCGGAAAAGGAACTTGAACCACTGAATATGCAACTTGACCAATTGAATGGTGAAATTTCTGAACTGACAAATAAAATCGCAAAACTTAAAGCGGGAGCTGCGATTTTTGCAACGTCTGAAAGTGAAGAAACGGAGCAATCAGATTTGCTTGAGCAATCCTCGATGCCTGTCGTACAGCCAACACCCCAATGCGAAGAAAAATTCGATGTAATCCTTGTGCGGGCAGGTACTACCAAAATGCAAGTCATCAAGCTGGTGAAGGATCTTACTAATCTGGATTTGAAAGAGGTAAAGGCCATTGTTGATGGCACTCCAAAGGCTATCAAGGAGAAGGTTTCCAAGGGTGAAGCCGAGGAAATCAAACGAAAAATCGAAGCAGTTGGCGCTACAGTCGAAATTAGATAAACCGATACCATAAGGAACCATCTAGTATAACTTGCATATAATACGATTGAGTGTTTTTTGAATTTAAGTGCTTGAACTTACGTCCTTTTGTGGTATAATAAAGCTAGAGGATAGCGGCGTTGACCAGCTATCGGTGGCGATGAAGCAGTGGACTGGTTCGGTATCAGCCGATTGTGGAGCCAGACCGTGGGTTGAGCGTGAACCACAAGCCGAATAGATTCGATGAATCGAAAGAAAACGCTTAATAGGAGCCTTGCCTTTCGGCAGGGCTTCTATTTTTTTGAGGGAAGGTGAAAATGTGCAGGACGAACAGCAGGATATTTTGTATCGGGCAGCAGAAGTCTGGAAAGAACTGACCGAGTACCACTATGTTTTCACCTACGGCTATAAGGGTGAACTGCACGAGATCAAGCTGACATTTTCACCAGAGGACTTCCCTCACCTTGCTGGGTTCCACTACCTGAAAGACATCGCCTTGCCCCGGTATAGTCCACGCAAGACGGTTGATATGATTCTGTCTGATAAGATTACCTACGACAAAGTAAAGAAAGGCACACTCTATCAGGAGTATGTGAAACCGCGTCTGCTGGCACTGGTGCGGTTGAAAGAAATACTGGAACAGGAGTTCGATTTGTTCTCCTATATGCCCCAGTTTTATCCGTTCGTGACCAAAATCAAAGCGGACTACCTGATTTCCAGCCGAATTGAACCAACTGCCTTTGTGTTCATTATCCGGGAATCTCCCTCCGGCAATGCGGTATGTGACTTTCTGTGTTGTTCTGCTTTTGAAGAAAGCGGCCGTGACTACCGTGCAAACCAACGTTCTCGAACGCTCCTGAAGAAAGAGCGTGTACATATCGAAATGCAAGACACGGTGGTTCTGTATGACCGCTTGCCGAAAAATCTCGATTAACAAAACGATGCCCACCCGCTTAGGACAGAGCCAAAAGCGGGTGAGCATCATATCTAAGAGTAGTATTAATCAGGCATGATAAAGGATGGCATCTAGCTTAGCATCGGAGATGAAATGCTCAGTGCTTCCCGGAAGAAATTCGGGCTGTTCATGATAACGCCGAATGAGATCAGGATTCTCTCTGGTGTGGAAACGGACATAATCTAAATGATTCTGCCCATTAACTTCATACTGCCGTAAAGTTTTCTTGGAAGGTTCTTTGATGGTAATGCTTCCATCTGCTTTTGAGACATACCGACAAAGATTGGTCTTTTGATCCAAGTGTTCTTTCTGACGATACGTTAAAACCTGTCTGGTTAGAAAATCTTCAGCAGAAAGAAGAAGTTTCTGATGTAGGAATTTTTTAGGACAGAGCAGAATACGATGTCCGTCGCAAGAGTAGGATTCGTAAGCGGTATTTTCCCACGATGTGGACGAAGGACGCCATGCAAGGCGCATGGCAGGCTGGGCGGGCTCTCTAGAAAGGCCATACTTCAAAAACTGAGATTGGGTGAATTCATGCAGAACAGGCCAGACAATGTTTGTGACCCAATCAGAGAGATGGTCAGGACCGATTCCGGGAGCCCAAATGGCGATGTCGGCTATATCGATAACAAGACCTTGTGCAAAGAGATCTTGATCAATCATTTGTTGAATGGCAGGAAAAATAAGGTTGCACGATGCACCATTTCCACAAGGCTTACCAGAAGAAAAGCCCAGTTGAGTATCATTGATTTCCCCGCAGGTACTTGAAATTAAGTTCCGGATGGCAGAAAAATCTTTTTGAGAAGCTGCAGCGAGGAGAGTATGGAAGAAAGAGGAGATAAGCGCATCGGCCTTTTTGGCCCATACATCTCCATCAAGTGCAGCTAAATGAACCCGATAAGGGTCAATGAAAAGGCGGTTATCTTTGCCAATACGAATATCGGCAAAATCTAGGAACTGATGCTCGTGGACTTCAATCCCCTGCTGGAACGTAAAATTTTTCATAAAAAATTCCTCCTTTCAAAGAAGGGACTTGCGCCAGCAGGAAAATATGGTATAATAAATAATATCTATATCCCTCCTGATGACTGGTTTGAGTGGCGGTTAGTTGAGAGGAGTTAGAGTAAGCCCGCATGCATTCCCGTGCAGTGTGGGTGTCTTTACCCCTAGTCGAGTTGGTGAGCAGCGATACAGCCCACCGATGAAATGAGAGATCTTGATGGCAATCAAGGTCTCTTTTTTTCATCCTACGGTCATTATAACGTATAACTTGAGAATAGTCAATATGTTATTTTGATTTTTTGCAACGATTTTGAAAAAATGAATGTTAACAATGATAAAATGAGACTTGAAGTGCTTGGATAGAAATAAAAAATCCCCAAAGCTGGATTTAACAACTTTGGGGACGGAAAAGGATTAATAGAAAGAGGGAATGCTGCCGAAAGCATTACTGAGATATTTTTCAGCGATGTTATCAGTCGTACGAGTGCCTGGGTACTCACTGATTCGCTTCATAGAACTACAACCATGAGAATCTTTACTGATTACCCATACTTGATCTCGGCGCACGGAATTCTCTGCTAGAGCTAACGCATGAGTAGTGCAGATCAGTTGTGCATTCATTGGATTCGTTTGAGGAGAATTAAACAGGCCTAAAATAAGTTTTAGCATTGTTGGATGCAAACCATTTTCAAGTTCGTCAATAATCACAGGGCTTCCAGAATCGAGAGCTTGAAAGATTATAGGAAGTATGCCTAGAATTTTGATGGTGCCACTGGATTCGTATTTGAGGAATGGCAAATGAATTTGGTCAACGATAGAATCTTTATCGTAAACGGAGTGTTTTGACTGAACATTAACACGAACATTTTTGACAATTAATTCACGACCCTCTAAATCGTTGATCTCCAGCGGAAGTTTCCGTGTATCGACTTTTTCTTCTGTAAACTCAACAGATAAATCATTTAAAGTTGGGTCTACATCTCGAAGGACATTTAAGCACTTTTGCCGTATATTTTCATTGAAGTTATCTGGGGATATATTCCGCAAGCCGTTGAGACTTGCCATATTCACAACAGAGATGCTATTAATCGCATCGACAAGTTTAGATGCGAAAGGATTATTAAGAAACGCTGCCATAGACAGGCAGAGGGCGCGCTCCTTTACAACCGATATGTTGGGAGTGAACGAAGATAGTTCAGATTTTAACTGTATGGAGTTAAAATTGGGAGAAGTTCTATTAAGAATAACTGTTGTTCTCATTTTCTTTTTACTTAGAACTTCAGAAATGACAGCACCATTTTTTATGGAGAAAGAATAGGTATAGGTGGTGCCATCCATTAATATCTCAATCATATAATCTGATGGCACATCTTTAGAGGATGCCTCAAAAAGGAAATGTCGATCCAAATCTCCTGTGGTTATTTTGAGTGGACTAAGTTCCAATAGCTGCGGATTATTAGCAGAGAGGAGAGGAGATATACTTATTAGACTTTGAATCTGAAGGATAGCCTTACAAAAATTAGATTTGCCAGAGCCGTTTGCACCGAAAATATAAGAAATACGATTGAAAGTAAGATCCCCTTCGGAAAAAGTGTTGTTCCAGAATTCTTTTTTTGAAGTATCTGTATCAGTCGTAAAGTAGACCCCATCTTTGAATGGCCCGAAATTTTTAACGCCCAAAGCGCGCAATACGATACCTGACATAAAACATCCCCCATTCTCTTATGCAAGAAAAGTATAACATGACGGTAGGAAACTGTCAACCTTATTTGGTGAATTTGCAAAAACATTGCAAAAAGTGCGCATTAGAAATGCGAAGATGATGCTTAGTCATCTAGCCTACCGTGGTCACATCCCAGCGACAGGTAATGCTCCATCTCCCCTCTCAACACCATCTGGGCATACTCCAAGGGCTTATGGTACAGCAGCCAGTCCAGCTCTGCCCGCTGCGCCGGGGTGTTGCCGTACTCATCCTCGATGGCGATGCAGTCGATGGCAAGAGTGGAGCCATCCGCGAACCGGGCTTCCACCCGGTTGGTGTCCATGTTGTAGCGGCAGGAAAGCAGTTTATTCATGGTGAACCTCATTTCTATATCAAACGGTGTCTGTTCGGATGTCCTAAACCCTGCCATAGAACCGGTGTGTCATGTAAGATTGTTGCTTGGATAAAACTGGAAGATTTTGCACAATAAATACCGTTGAAATCCAGCTTTTGGGGCTGTGCGAAACAGCCTGTTTTGCCGGGCTGATTTTGGCTCTGCACACTTTTGCACATTTTCTGCACATCGCAAGGATGGATAACAGGTGCAAAGACGTGCAAGCAATGCAAAGAATGCAATAGAATAACAACGGCAAAATAACGGTGATTCGATTAAAATGACGTTTTAACGTCAAATGATGAAATGGACAAAATGTGCCATTCGGTTCCTACGAATCAGTAGGCCGGGGGTTCGAGTCCCTTCCATCGCACCAAGTAAAATCACACGATTGACAGTTGAGAATGCGGTGTAAATCGTGGGATTTCTTGCTTTACATAGGCTTCAAAAGGGCTGGAAAGTGCCTCATTTGTGCCTTGCTGCCCCAAAAACTACCTCTTGTGTGCCTTACCGTGTGCCTTGTGTCGGATGCCCGGCGGGGCGGTCTGAGGGTAAAGAAAAAGCCTGTCCGGCGTGTTCCGGGCGGGCTTTCGTGCTGTCTGTGGGGGCTGTGGCTCTATCATGGGTCATGCACTCTGGGCAGTGTGGTTCTCTTTCTCCGTCTTGGCAAGGTAGTTGTAGGCCATCCGGCTGACGCCCTCCTCGGTGTAGTAGTCTCCCAAGATGTCCGCAACCTCTGCCCATGTCAGGCAGCGGACAAAGCGCAGACGGAAGATCAGATACAGGCGTGCGTCCTGAATCGTAGCGCAAAAGGCAACGGCTTTATCTCGCTCCTGTTCGGCCTGTTCCTCAAGGTAGGTGATTCGCGCATCCATGTCGGCAATCTCAACGGCCAGCCGCCCGGTGCTGTCTTTCACGCCGGATGCATGGGGCATACCGTTCAGTGAGGGTGCAGCGGGTTCGGCTCGTTCGCGCAGGAACTTCAAAGCCTCGCGGTTCTTTTGGATGGTCTCGTTCAGATGGAAGTAGCGAGAGATCTCTGTGAGTGTCATTGTTTCCCCTTTCATCAATTCGACTGCGCCTATTTTACCACAGAAGAAACCAAGAATCTATCATAGAACGATGAAAAACACCCTCGGCGGCCGTTTTGGGCTGCCAGAGGGTGTTTCTGTCACTGTTCGATGGTCTGTGCCTTGCGCTTCCGCCTGGCACGTTCTTCCCGGATGCCCTGCACCCTGCCAGCGTTCCAAAGGGCAGTGATAAGCCCCATGAAGCGATATGCGCCTGTTAGGCCAAATTCATTGGGGACTTCTGTAATGGCGTTGAAAAGCTGACTCACTTCCTTGAGGGTCTGGGACGAACTCCACAGCCATGACATTTTCACGGCTTCTTCTGCGGTAACGGTGGGAATTCTAGGGGTGCAATCAGAGTGCTGCATAGTGTACCTCGCTTTCAAAATTCAATTAAAGTACCGGGGATTCTCTCGGCTGACTGGGTAAAGATAGGGCTTGTAAAGCCCGCTGCCAGCCCGGCGGGGGCTTTACAGTACCTTGGGCGTGTTCGGCATGGCTTCCGCTCTCTGGGGCTGCGGCTCTGTATCGTGCAGCGCACGGAGATAGGTCAACAGGCGGTCTTTGTCGGCGGCTGACAGGCTGCTGACACGGCAGAGGACTTCTTGCCACTGGGCTGCGGTCATACTACTGCACCCCCTTCCAGCAGCTTGGCCACACTCTTGCCGGCCTTTGCTGCGGCTGCATCCAGTGCGGCCAGCTTCCACAGAAAGCCGGTGTCCACCTTGGCGGTCAGGCTCTCGCCTTTGTGAATCGCTGCCACGGTGTAGCCCTGCTGGGCGTACTGCTGCCGAATCCAGTTCTGTGGGGTCTGGCTCAGGTGGTCGAGCGTGTTCATTCGGCCACCATCCAGCACGATGCTTTCCCGGTGCAGGGTGCGGGGCTTTGCTTCCCGCTGGTCGATGTACTCCACCTCAAAGGCGTGCAAGCTGATTTTCTTCTCCAACTTCATGGTCATATCCTCCCATCATGCCCGGCGGGCTTCCATCTTCCCGCCGGGGGTCTCTGCTCGTGTTACAAGGCTTCCAGCGGCTGCACCTGCGATGCACCGAAGAACGATGCCCGATAGGTCTGGCCGTCTCCCCTGCTGCTGTGGATCAGCACCGCCTGAAACAAGGCCTTTGCGCCATGCTCCACCATGTACCCGGCGGCTTTCCAGCCCGCCCATGTGTTCACCGGCTCGGTGATCCCGGCGGCCTGCTGGGCTTCCTCGATGCGCTGGGCGTTGACTGGGGCAGCCTTTGCGCTGTTCCATGCCCGGTGCAGGGCTTCGGCAAAGCTGCCTACGCCCTTGCGGTACAGCTTCCATGCCTTGTGCATGATCTCGGAAAGATTGTACTTCTTCATACTGTCCTCGCTTTACTTTGCGGGTCAGGTCCTGTATAATGAACTTGACCCTTTGGTGGGTTTGGCTCGGTGGTTTCGTTGGTAGCGGACACCGGGCCATTTTTCATATACAGCTTTCAGGAAGTGGGTTACTGTCTTATCTGGCGTTCTGCTCTTGCGCTCCCGGTACATCCTTCGCCCCTTGCCTTCCGGTCGTGCTTCCCTTGCTGTGTCTTTATTATATCACTTGAATCTAGTGATTTCTATTGGTATTATCACTAAATATCAGTGATAAATCTTGTTATAATTTCACTTGTTTTTAGTGATGATGAAATGTATAATGGGTGTAGGAAAGGAGAGAAAAATATGTCCATAAAGTACAAGACCGAGATTTTGCCAGCACTGAAAGCTATCGGCTACACGCAAACTCGAATCAGGGATGAAAAACTCATGGGACAGGCTACTTTGCAGCAGCTGCGTCATGGTGAGCTTGCATCATGGAAAACAATCGACACAGTTTGCCGCTTGCTCGACTGCCAGCCGGGTGATCTGCTGGAGTATGTGCCCGATGAGATTCCGAACGCTGAAACAATAGCAGCCATCAAGGAACTGGACAACGGCGGCGGTGAGCATTTCACAGACTCCACGGAAGAATTTGTCAAGAAGCTGCTGAATGAACCCGGTGAACCTTCCGGGAATTGATGCTTTTTGTCGTTGAATCGTTCTACACTTTATTTTGGGTCTTGACAAAGGCTCGCCTATCGGGTATAATGCCATCAATGAAACCCGACCGGCCTCTCAACGATGCGCATTAGGTCGGGTATTTTTTTGTTTATAAGACATTGGAAGTGAAACCATGCCAACAACAGACCAAACAAAACCGTTCAAGAGCTACGATGAACAAATCGCGCTGCTTCGTGAAAGAGGGCTTATCATTACAGATGATGTCTATGCCCGCGATGTCTTGAAGCGGATGAACTATTATCGGTTCAGTGCGTACTCGCTGACGCTGCGAGAGAATGACCGATTCTTTCCAGAGGTCACGCTTCAGGATATGGTGGCTCTTTACGACTTTGACCAAGAGTTCAGGAGCATCGTTTTCAAGTATGGTGCAGTCGTTGAAACTGTGACCAGAGCGTACATCGCCTACTATCATGCTCGACAGCATGGCCCCATTAGCTACCTGAATAACCAAAACTTTGAAAGTGAACAGTATCACGCCGTATTTCTGAGTACTCTGAACCGTGAAATCTCCCGCTCAGATGAGCCGTTCATTGTCCATCACAAAAGAGATAAGCGGGGCGTGTATCCGCTTTGGGTAGCTGTTGAGGAAATGACATTCGGTACGCTCTCGCTGTTTTACAAAAATATGCTGGAAGCAGACCGCGAGGGCATTGCACAAGAGTATTACGGCCGCAAGTCGGTTTACATTGAAAACTACCTGCAGTGTGCTGTTGTGGCTCGGAATATCGCCGCTCATGGTGGCCGTTTCTATAACCGCACCAGACTCAGCCCGGCGGTCAAACTGCCGTTGGTTATGCGCCGTGCGCATGTGGATAACAGCTCTCCGTTTGCATACTTCTATGCGATCTTTGAACTGCTGCCGGATGCGGAAAAGTTCAACCTCATCCGTGCGATGGAAAAGCTGTTCAAGAAGTACCCGGCGGCGGAGCCGTCCCGAATGGGCTTCCCTGTAAACTGGAAGGCGCTGTTGAACCTCCCAAGTGAACCGGAAGAATCAGATCCTTAATTGCCAGAGGACGGAACAGGCAGCCGTCACCCATTGTTTGGAGATGCAGGAAGAGTCACCCTGCCTGGCACTAGGTCGTTGCAGAGATGCAGCGGCCTTTTTGTTTTGCACCACGCAACGTAGGCCCGCCGGGGGTATCAGAACGCAGAGAGAACCTATGGCAAGGAACACCCCACAGACAAAGACAAAAGCCCTCAGACGCGCTCTGTCGCGGTCTGGGGGCTTTGTGTCATGTAGCGATTTTGTTGAGGTCAACAGAGTTGTGTTGCTGAAGTGCTGCGCCCGGCGGGTGCTGCACGGTCAAAGGGTTTGGGATGCTGCCCAACAAGTCCTTGCAAGGCAAGGGGCTTTGTACATACAAAGACACTGCTTGCAGCGCCTATGGTGGTGCCACGGCGCACTGCTTGCAGGTGCAAGGCACATCATGCGTATGCTCTGCGGAATTTATCGTGCTCCGCTTCTTCGACAACACCGAGAATGTAATCTCTCATGTCATTATCGTGGGAAGCCAAGAGATTTTCAATCAGCTGCGTGGTGTCCACGCCAGCTTCCCGCAGGGTGTTCCCAGTGGCAGCCAGCCGCTGCTCATAGGTGTGCAGAGAGGTCGTGGTCTTGTCGATCTGCGCCTGCTTGGAAATCAACTTGTTTTCCAGCGCAGAGGAATAGCCCTCGGTCTCCTGAATCTCTTTCTGGATGTCGTCGTACTGCTGCTGCAACACGGCCAACCGCTGCTTGGTGGAGTCAACGGCCTGCTGCTGCTTCTGATACGCAGTTATGTCGGACTGTACCTTGTTCAGCTGCTGGATGCGGTTCTGCGTTCCGGCCAGTTCTGACTGTGCAGCTTTGAATGCTGCAGAAAAACTACTGCTCTCTTTGGCAGCAAGGTTAAATTGCAGGGTCCATTCTTTTAGAGCCATAAAATCCCTTTCTCTTGCCATATTCGATTGCGCTGCACCCGGCGGGTGCAATTATGCCCCTCACCGCGGCAAGAACGGCGAGGGGCATAGTTCTATCAGGGAGTGCGGTCAGAATCCTTTTGGGGCTCACCCCCTTCCTTTCTCTGCTGGTAGGCGGCCCATGCTGCGTCCAGCTTGGCCTCGCCATCCGGCATGGCCATAATCTTGAGATATAACCGTTTGCAGCCTCGTGCAAGTCTGGCAGTGTCCTCTGGTGAAATCTCATCAAGGTGGATGTGAACATTGTTGCTCATTGCTGCATCCTCTTTTCGTTTTGCTTGCTGATATGATGATTTTTGAGAAAAAAGCGGTAACGAAATGACCGAAAAAATTTTTTGCTGTGTAGCTGCAAGCCGGGGTCAGCGAGCCCGCTAAGGACTAGGGTACCCGTTCACAGTACCTTGAGGGGGGTGCTGGGCTTGAGATGGGCTGCCGGGTGTGATAGAATGGCTGCGGGATGTGGTCTGTCAATCGCTCCCGCTTGGCTGCCTTGCGAGTTCGCTGCTTGCATGGCGGCCTTTTGTTTTGCTTTATGGTCTGCCATTCGTTTGCCGGAACGGAAAGACGATGCTGTTTGCCGGCCATTTTGCGTCCGAGGTGATGATCTCTTGGGCGGCTTGCAGAGCCTCATACCCGCCGGGTAGAGCGAGGATGCAAGCGTACAGCTGCATAAAGGCAACGACCAACTGTGCAACATACTCTTGTGTGATACCCTACGGCGGGGCGTTGCCGGGCTGCTGCGGTGTGCTGGAATTGGGATTGTTCATGGGGTGGCCTCACTCTCGCTGCCTTTATGGCTCGGATGGTGTGCGGCTCGGTATGCCTCTAACTCGGCCATGAGTTTCGGGCTTTGCTGGAACCGCTTGTGGAATCCGAGGAACACGCAGCCGATCCGCTCTGCGACCTCTGGCGGGATCTCGTTCACATTGACATGAATATTGGTATTCATCTGTGCCTCCTGTTTTTTTCGTGGCGATCTTCGTTTTCTGTCAGGTAGTCGACTTCATCAGGGCACGCATATTGGCCGTTTTTTGTGCTGCTGCTTGCTGCCGTAGGTTCTCACCCGCAAAACAGATTGGGCTGCACATGGACCGCAATCGGTCATAAATGCGGGCGTGAGCCACGTCCTGTGGATTCTTTAAGTCCGTTAAGGTCAGGTTTGTGGTGACGATCAGCGGCTTTTTGCTGCGGTAGCGAGCGTCAATGATGTTATAGACCTGCTCCAGCGCATACTCAGTGCCGCGCTCGATGCCGAAGTCGTCAATGATGAGCAGCGGATAGCTGCACAGCCTGTCCACCATATCGTTCCGACCAGAAAAGCTGTTGCTCAGGTCGTTCAAGATGCTGGCAAAGTTGGTCATTCGGACGGAAACCTCTTGCTCCATCAGGGCGTTTGCGATGCACCCAGCAAAGAAGCTCTTGCCCGTGCTGACACCGCCCCAGAGAAGCAAGCCAATGTTTTTGGTACGTACTTCTGCCCACTTGTCAACGTATCGGTGGGCGTGCTTCATCTGCGGGTTGCGGCCGTTATCGTTCGCAAATGTCCAGTTGCACATTTCAGTATCGGAGAATCCATCCGATTTCAGGCGGTGAACCAGACCGAGGTGCTTCTGTTCGTTGATGATTGCTTCCTGCTTCTCTCGTTCCACCCGGCGGCATTGACATTCTACCGGGTGGCGGTCTCCCAGAATCGGCACTCGCTTGTGCCCCTCAAAAAAGGCTTGCTTTGGGGTGTTACACTTTCCGCAGTACAGCAGACCATCTGCGCCGAAGTAGTCTTCCGGCTGTGGTGTTCCACCGCTGCGCTGGATCAGCGCGTTGATTGATGTTTCAGTTCTCATAAACTTTCACCGTCCTTGTAGCTGTAATCAGGTAGGCCACCACTACGAGGCGGCTTCTGTCGGTTTTTATCTCGTGCAGCCCAGTTGCGCAGGGTGGCTGCATGGTTATTGTAGCGTTTCCCCTTCGACTCCATGTAGGTGGACAACTGCTCAATGAGGCTGTCAACATTCGGGATGTCCTTGCGGAGTTTTTGGTACTCATCGGCGGTCAAGAAAACATTGCCGTAAGAGCCATATTTTTGACGAGCGGGCTTTGTTCTCTCTTTAGTGTTAACTCTTATAGTTCCACTCTTATAGTTAGTGGTCGGAATTCCGACTGATGGTTGGTCGGTATTCCGACTGTCTATCGGTCGGTTTTCCGACTGTTCGTGGGTCGCTTTTCCGACTGACTGTGGGTCGGGATTCCGACCATTCGGCAGCTTCACATAGATGGTATTTGGAGCACCAAAGTTCCGCTTGGTCTCAATCAACCCTGCCGCTGTCAACTTTCGCAAAGCCGCTTTTATGACGGTCTGCCCCTTGCGAAGATCCTCAGACAGATTTTCGATGGAGTAGAAGATGTAGATGCGGCCATCCGCATCTATCCAACCATTTTTCTCTGAAAGAGTAGTTCGGCTGTAGAGTGCTGAATAGACGAGAGCATCTGTCAGATTCAGATCCCCGCTCATGTCAAGCAAAAAAGAGGGGTAAAGAAGAAATGGCGGGCGTTCGGTGTCTTTGGTCAGATAGGCAGAGATAACATATCACCCCTTCCTGTTCGGCTGCATGGCTGAAAAAGATGCTTTGTGCCATGTCCTTACCTCCCGACAACCCGGCGGATACCGCCCACAGCTTCATCCTGTTCCGCCGGGACTGGATCGCCCTGCTCAAAATACCGGGCTAGGCTATCCATGTTGACCAGCCAGCGATGCCCTGCAACCACATACCGAATCTTGCCTGTCCGGCAGAGAGATCGGATATAGGTCGGCGGTAGACCGTAGGTTTCAGCGGCCGCCTTCACGGTGGCCATCTGCGGGTATCGGATTAAATTTCCCATTCGATTGCACCTCCCCGGTGTTGCTTGAAAGTTGATTTTTGATGCCGTGTCAGCAGTAAAACACAAATCAAAAAATAATGCAATACCGCCAAATTCAGATCGAAAATTGATGCCATGAACCATTGTTGAAATGAAGTCCTTTGCGTCAAAATCCATCTGGTGTCATCTGGTGATATCCAGTGTCACGCTTTGCAACGGATTACCTTGTTTTGCAATAGATTTACAGAGGGATGCCCACCTGATTTATGGATAAATGCTGCTGATTTTGTACATCAAAAAATAGCGATGAAATTCGTTCACTAAATCAATGAGATTTACTCACTGCCCTTTACGGTCAATTCTTCTAAGGGGATATCCAACGCAGATGCAATCCGTTTGGCACTGTTTTTGGTAATGCCGCGGCCACAGCGAGCGGCTCCAATGGTGGAGATAGAAACAGTGCTGAGACTGCTCAACTCTGCGATGGTGATATTTTTCTTTGCCATAGCGGCAATGACAGATACGCGATCAAGAATCATAATTGAACCTCCGTGATAAGTTTGGAACTTTTTCGTTCTAAACAAATTATACGGTCTGCGAGAGGTTCAGTCAAGACCTTTTTTGAACTTTTTCATTGCGATTTGGAGATATTAATGATATAATGCAGCTGGAGGTGGTTTTGTGTCGTACAGCAAAGTAATTGGAGAAGCGATAAGGCAAGAACGAAAAAAACAAAAGTTATCGATGGCTGAACTTGGTAGCAGAATGGGGATTTCAGGTTCTCTAGTTGGCAGATACGAGAGAGGCGAGGAAAACCCGAAGCTGGGAACGATTATGCGTTTTGCTGACGCTTTAAATATGGAGTGGGCCGAGTTGGCTTTTTTATTGGCGGTTGCTGAAAATGGAAATACGGGTATTGAAGCAGGCAAGGGAATGGATAAGCCTGACGAGCAAAATGAAAACTTGCAAAACATGGAACTTTTAATGCTCCAACTTAGCCCGGAGGGACAGCGCGTTGCATTAGAGCGTGTAGATGAACTGACTCAGCTGCAGAAATATAAACGTGATACACAAAACTGCAGCATTTCAGAGGAAAAAACTGCTATGTTGGCCAAAGTGGTAGCTGACTATGCGGATAAAAATCTATCGGAAGATGATCTTGAAATAGTGGAGCATTCGCTGAATGGATAAGAATCATCGCACTCTGTGGAAAGCGTAAATGAATAGTAAGGCACATTGTGCAGAATGCCCTTGCTGTGGGTCTGATCGCGGCCAGATGAACACGCCGCCGGGGACAAAATGCACAAAAAACCATGCCCACAAAGGAGGGGGACAGATGGCGAAAATCGTAAAGCGGATGAAAAAGGACGGCACCTGCTCCTACTGCATCCGGGTCTCCAACGGCTATGATCGGCAGGGCCGTCAGGTGCTGGTAAACCGAACCTTCACTCCCCCGCCGGGCTTGACCGGGAAGAAACTGGAAAAGGAGCTGCAGCGGCAGGCAGATGCCTTTGAACAGGAAGTGCACAGCGGCATTTCTCTGGAAGCGTCCATGAAGCTGGATGACCTGATAGAGAAGTGGTTCACCGAATATGCAGACCGCCAGCTGAAGCCCAAGACGGTCACCGAATACAGGAAGCTGGTGCCGCGTGTGTCGGCGGCTCTGGGTCACATGAAGGTCAACCAGATACGCCCGGCGCACCTCATGGCGTTCTATGCGAACCTGTCAGAGGGTGGAGTGCGTCAAGATTCCACCTATACGGCAACGGCTGCGCTGCTGAAGCTGCTGCCGAAAGGCCAGCGGGCAAGGGTCCGGGAAGCCGCCGGGGTGGGCGAGGAAACCATGCGGGGGCTGTGCAGCGGCAAGCCGGTCAGCCATAAGACCGCCGAGAAGTTGGCCGATGCCGCCGGGCTGCCCCTGTCCAAAGCGTTCACCGAGAACGTCAGGGCGGGCGGTAAGCTGGGCGGCAACACACAGCTGCACTATCACCGCTTCCTGTCCAGCGTGTTTGAAAAGGCGGTCAAGTGGCAGCTGATAGATGAAAACCCCTGTCGGCGCACAGAAGCCCCCAAAGCGGCAGAAATCGAAGTGGAAGCCTTACAGGAAGATGACGTTGCAAAGCTGCTGGAAGCCCTGCAGGACGCGCCAGCGCAGTACAGCGTTATCACACAGCTGGCCTTGCTCACAGGTGCCCGCCGGGGCGAGATATGCGCCCTGCGCTGGTCGGATATTGCGTTCGATGATGCCACAGGTACGGGCGTGATCTCCATCAGCAGGAGCTGCAATGCGCATTCCGTCATTCTGGGCGTGTAGGCGTCCCTGCGGGAGTAGTTCACCAGCTGCCGGAAAAGCAGGCTGACGCGCTGCGAGGTAGCGCGTCCGTGCTGCGGGAGTATCAGTTCGCCGTCGGGCGCTGCGCTGCGGCATTCCAGCGGGTGCGCTGTGCTGAAATGCCCCCACAGATAAGAGAGTTCCCCGGAGGAAGCGCGGCTGCCAAAATGCCGCACCCCCGGCTCCAGCAGCAGCCATTCCCCGGCATTGACGGAATATTCGCACCCGCCCGTGGAAATGCCGAGTTCCCCGGAAAGGACGTAGATAAGCACCCAGCATTCCATTACCCTGTCCTGGTGAATGAAGCCGTCGCGGCTGGTGAGGTCGCCCCCGTTGTAGAAGAGCACCCCGGGAATATCCCCCGAACAA
>OIZX01000733.1_pt1 | contig 20193 bp, 11 predicted proteins | sample 1588621 | NCBI WGS metagenome assembly OIZX01 (sample SAMN03283276) | human gut metagenome | biome: human-associated habitat; material: feces | host: Homo sapiens | place: Peru | collected 2012 | reverse complement strand
TGACTGGTAAGTTCCGCTATTTGCTTGTTCAGTTCAATGACATCTACACTCCAGAGGAACTTTCGTTCACGGATGGACTGGAGGTTGGTAATGAGGTCGGGCAGAATGTGGCTGCCTTGATGCTTGAGGTTGTAATACAGGCGAAGGAAGGCTTGCTGGATCTGGGCTTCGGGGATCTGTGTGATGGGACAGGCTGATGTATTGTGGCTGTGACGAATACATACCCAATACACAGATTGCCCTGATATCCGCATTCGCAGTGGACTTTCACAGCAACAGTATAGCGTTCCACGCAATACCGTATTGGTTATTCCTGTGCTGCGTCTACGTCCTGCTCGGATCTTCTGTATAGTTTCAAAGTTCACCTCTGATATGATTGCTGCATGGGAATCTTCCATGTAATACGCATTCCTTTCTCCGTGGTTATTTTTGCGTTTTCGCGGAAAAGATTCCGTTGTGTAGGATTTCTGTAGTATGGCATCGCCCTTGTACTTTTCGTTTTTCAATATATATTCTATTCTCTGCCTTCTCCAGTTGGTTGATAGCGTATTCTGCGCATTCATTTTATGAGCAATTTCTTCGGAATTCATGCCGTTCAAGTACATATCAAATATTTCCCGAACGACGTTGGCTTCTTTTTCATTGATAACAAGCTTACCGCCTATGAGGTCATATCCCAGAGGAGCGCTGCAGGTATTGAACTCTCCGAGCTCCATCCGCTTTTGGTAGCTCCAACGCATATTGCCGGAGATGGACTCACTCTCGCTCTGGGAAAAGGCTGCGTGCAAGGCTGTCATCAGTTCAGAAGACATCCGTGCGGTGTCAATGTTCTCTTTCTCGAAGAAGATAGTCGTGCCGTTGGCTCGGAACTGCCGGATGGCTTCCAGGCACTCTGCCGTATTGCGGGCAAAGCGAGAGATGGACTTGACCAGGACGCGGTCAATGAGCCCGCGCCCGCTGTCGGCCAGCATCCGCTTGAAATCCTCCCGCTTCTCCACAGAGGTGCCGCTGATGCCCTCATCGGCGTATATGTCCACCAGCCGCCACTCCTCATGTTCAGTGATGTACTGTGTATAGTGGATGTTCTGGGCCGTGAAGGAGTTGAGCTGATCCTCCGAGGAGGAGCTGACCCGGCAGTAGGCGGCCACCCGCAGCTTCTGGGCATTGCGCTCATGGTTGGCTTCGATCCTGATGACCCGTCGCTCCTTGCCATTCAGTGCAAGGCTTCCGTTGATTTTCTGCTCTCCTATGGCTGCTCACCTCCTCCTTGTAGCAACACAACATACCACAACCGCTACTGTAAAGCTACTGATTTTTGCAAAGAAATTCAGAAAGAAATTGGGATCGTTGCACCGGTCTGCACTGCGATGCGCACGGCGACCTGCTCCAACTCTGCCTTGGGAAAACCTGCTTTTTTCAGTGCAGACAGAAGATTCAGGATGCCGCAAAAATCAACATTCTTATCCTGCATGATTTTCTCCTTTTATTCGTTTTCTGATGGCACAAACACGGGTGCTGCGGAAAGGGGTAATTGGGGGGTGTAGGTAGTAGGTATGTGAGGGAGAGAGAAAATGCAGCACCCGCGTTTCTGCCATCAGGCAAAGGTCGTGGCGGGGCCGCCCCGGTTTCCCGGAACGACCCACGCCGTTTCTGTCGTCTGTCCAGTCCTATTCGACACTACTTCCCGGACTGTTGGGCGGTCAACTGGTCTGCGGCTGGCGCCGCACATGGGAATTGCACCCCTCCGAGGATCTCTCCGAGCTGCACCGATTGCTTGTATCTGTCGCTATGCAGAAGTACCATTGTAGGCAGATGAGGTCATGGCGAGACAGCCTGCCACGGCTGCTTTTGGATGAACGGGTATCGCTGGGCACCTTCCGATTTGGGACCTGCATTGACACGGGAAACTCCCGTGCAGGTGGTCATGGCGCGTTCTCCGCATCGCTGTCCTCTTTCTTACGGAGGCTCATCTGCTGATGTGATCCAGTTGCCGGATATGGCCGTATGGCGTTTTTCAAGGTACAGCAGCCGCTATCTGCAGCTTTGATGTAATTGTACCTTGGACGATCTCACTGCAACAGAGACAAGCTGGCAGGCTTCTTACACTCTTTGTCAGATTTCAAAACTCTCCTCCAATTCAGAAAGAAATGCTATCACAGTTTGAAGTGCTTGCTTCTTGTCATTACCTGCTGTGCCCAGTAGAAGATAATCCAACGAAACGCCAAAACAGCTTGCCAGTTCAACCGCAAACTCAACAGAACCAGTTCTTTGGTTGCTTTCGATTTTCACGATGTACGTACCGGACACATTCAGTTTTTCTGCGAGTTGTTCCTGGGTAAATCCCTTTCTGATTCGCAGTTGCCGAATTCTTGCCCCGTATGATTTGTGGTCAAAGCGCATTTTCTTACCTCCGTTTCATCAAAACTCCTAAAGATTTCTCAAATGGTGAAAACGGTGGGGCACGGCAATGAAATTGGTATCCGCATAATGAAAAGCGGACAAAAAGCCAAGGATGGCCGCAAAGGGCCATCCTTGGCTTTTTGTCCGTTTTGTTGTGTTGTCTGGTCGCATGGTTAGGCGGCCTCTCGAATATCTCCAGAGGCCAATGTGTTCCGGGAACTCCGCTTCCTATATCAGCGTTCTCTATATCCTGGCGCCTCCATTATCCCCCCATACCACTGCCGAGATCGTAACCTAAGTCGCAGGTATAGCGCCACTCTACCACATCGCCGTCCTTGAGCTGGTAAAGGGAACAGCCATAATTTGGAAACCATCCGTTGACGGAATACATCCAGCCGGAGAGCTTTCCCACATCGAACTCGTACAGATTGTGGATACCTTCGATATAGGCGCTGTTATACACCGGTGTAAAGCTGGATTCCATGTGTATTTTATTATCTTTGCAGACGCGCTGGAGAACATCGAAAACGCTCTCTCCCTCGCTGAACGCCACTTCGGTGGTGGGAAGGATCACGCCATCCTCCGGCACGAATTGCTTTTTGCTCTCCGCACACGTATCCATGTTGGCCAGGATCGTCTCACAGGAGATGGAAATGGTGCAGGTATACGCCGCAGCATCGTCCGTCCGCATATCTCCGCAAGCGGTGCAAAGCAGCATAATAGCCAAAAGCAACGATAGAATACGTTTGTGCCTGATACCCATTCTGTTCTCCTTTACCAGTGACATACTACGCAGTTTTTCACAAGGGACAGGCATAATAATGCCTGTCCCTTGTTTGGGCTGTGAACATCACTGCATCATAGTCACAGTATTTTGATGCGGGGGCTGTTCAGTTTAGTTCAACTCACGGCGCTGGCCGAGGTATTGGAAGATATACATAGCGTCCGTGACCGTGATCTTGCCGTCTTTATCCGTATCTGCCGCTTTCAGCGCATCGTTATCCAGTTCACGGCGCTGGCCAAGATATTGGAAGATATACATAGCGTCTGTAACGGTGATTTTACCGTCACCATCCACATCACCACACATAATATCCGATTTTATGGTCAGCTTCACCGTAGCAATAGGCTTCGGGTACTCGCCCTCTGCGCCGTCCTTGTTCTGGTACATGACGATGGGGTATTTCAGCTGGAAGTCGGTATCTTCCGCCGTCAGCGGATCTTCAGACCAGGTCATGTACTGTGTCACATCCTTGGTAACACCGTTGGTGAAGTGTGCCACGATCTGCATACCGGTGGCATCGAATGTCTCGCCGACCGTATACTCCGTCTTATCGGGCTGCTTCACTATCTCCAGATGATCCACTGTGCTGCCAACGGCCATCAGGTAGGCCGAGTCGTTCTTGAAGTAGATCGTACCATCGCTGTCCACCACGGGGCTGCAGATAGCGTACTGCGCCTGATCGCCGCGCGGCTCAAACAGGTTCAGCGCTGTCTCAAAGCTATACTCAGTGGACGTCAAATCGGTGGAGACCTTACCGGGCGCATCCTTTAAAACGCGTAGCTTGCCAGGGGTGTAGTTGTCGAAGAAGTAGACATAGACTGCACCCTCATCTGCTTTATAAGCCGTCGTCAGCACGCCGCTGGTTTGGGGGTATCCCTGCGTGCGTACCTTATAGGCGATCTCCCAGTTGGGAATATCAATGACCGTGATATTGTGGCCGGAGTACTGCGTAAACTGCCCCGTGCCGGATACACCGATGTAAGCCCGTCCGTTGTAGATCGTGGGCGTGGAGGTACTCATCGCTGGGTTGCTGGCAGAGGACGCATAGTTTTTGAGTTCGAGCTTATTTACTTTCTGGATCGCTCCGGAGTCATCCACAGACGCCTCAAAGAAGTAACCGCCCTTGCTGGTGAAGTAATACTTCCCATTGTAGTGCGTGATAGAGCTGCGGATGTCGCCGGTCACGTCCATCTTCACCTCGCTGATAGGCTTGCCGGTGCGGGTCTCCAGCGATACCAGACGGGCATAACCCTTGGTGTAGCCCACCTCCCCGTCGTCTGTGCCGATCAGCGTGAAATCATCACAGACGTATGCTCCAGACCAGTAGAAGCCGCCCACACTGCTGTACGTCCAGCTGGCGAGCTTACTCTCCAGCGTATTCGTGGGATCTTCATCGGTGGCTGTCAGGCAGACATAGTTGCACACCTTATCTTCGCCGGACCAGAAACCGGTGTAGATGTAGCCGTCATGGTATACGATGGGGCAGTTGGGCTGACCACCCAGCGAATCCGTGTAGATCCACAGGGATTCCAGCGTCGCTGCATTGAATGCCTGTATTGTACCACCCGCAAGTCCCACAAAAATCATGCCGTCGGCATAAGTAGGCGGGTTGATGCCGAAGCTGGATTTGCCACACATTTTGCCTGTTGCCAGAACCTCACCGGTGTTTTTGTCCACACGGTAGATCCTCTCACCGGCGTAAACGTACAAATCACCATTTATGATGATAGGCGGGCTGCAGGCATCCTGGTCGAGACCGTCGCCGATCTTGTTTGCCCAGTACAGCACTGCGTCGTCGCTGCTGATGGGGGTAGGCGCGTCGATCACGCCGCTGTTGTCATTATCCAGTCGCAGGTGCGGCCATTCAGAGGGCAAGTCCACCAAAGAGGTGTTTTCAGCGGCCTTTTGCAGCGTCAGCTGTAGTGTTCCGCCCTTTGCGGGAACGGTGTAGCTGCCCGCAACCCCCACATAGCCCACTCTGGTGGCATTGTAGGCGTACGTACGGCCCGGCGTCAGCATGAACGTGCCGTTATCATCATACTCCCGTCTTCCGGTCAGGTCACTGGTCATGAACACCAGCAGATCAGAAGGATCAGCCTGTACTTTTACCGGAACAGGGTCGGACTTCTGCACTGTTAGGGTGTAGGTCGTATGAACTGCGGTGGAATCCTCGTGACCAATTTCGATGGTAATGGTCTCCTCCGTGGCTTCTCTTGTCAGAGGCAGCGTTACATCTGTAAACGCATCGCGTTTGTAGTGTCCTGCATAAATACCATCTTCGTAATATTCCAGTGTTTCATCATACCGCACGCCATTTACCAAAGCGTAGAACCCACCCCAGTATTCTCTCCGGCCCGCGTTGCCGGTAATAATATAATCGCCCGAGAGCGTGATGCTCTCCGCATCTCGATCCACCGTCAGAAGATACTCTTCAATATCCCTGTCATATTCTGTTTTCTCTCCCTCGGGGGTTTCAAACACCACATCAAACTCCCCAGATTTTGCACTCAAATCATATAGCTTGAGCCGGCGTGTAAACTGAATACGGTATTCCTGATAATAGAGGGCATCTTCCCGTTGGTCCTCAACCTGAACCGTCATGGGAATGCCATACCCTGTATCCTGCATAAATGCAACAGCTTGATCGGCCTCACTCGTGCCAACTGTATTCGCAATAGTCAACGTCTCTGCGTAAGGCCGGGCGGTTGATTGTCCACGATAATGTGCTATTGCCGTACCGTGATTGGGGGTTGCCTGCAGATATACTTGGTGTTCCGTACTGTCTGCATAATAGGTGTATGTGTGCTGCACTGGGGAAAATCCTTCATCTGCGTCAAAACTAAGCCACTCTCTGACTCCGCTACGGTAGCTATATCCAGAATAGACACCCAGATTATCCAGCCAGTTCTCTGTGATAGGTGCTGCAACCTTGACCGTCAGGCCATCCTGTGCGGTGAAACTCGCACGAGTGTGGTAATACCCATCCTTTGTTGCCACATAATAGTACTCTTCATCTGCAAGTAGGCGGTAACTTCCGTCTGCTAATGGCTTTACCTCCGAGTCCATGTCGGTAAATACCTGCCCTGTGGTATTGCCATCCGGCAGTCCCAAGATCACCTTGACGCCCTCCTGTTTATTCACATGAAGGGTATACTCAGATTTTTTTCCATCCGGAGCCGTGACCGTAATAATATGGTTATAGGTATCCGACGTAACAGGAATATCTCCCGTTCCTGATACCGTATACCCCTCATAAGCGGCAGTGGCTTCAATTTTCAAGGTATCAGATGTGGTATTCGCAGTGTACTCCCACAAATGCTTGAAATACTTATCAACAGGCAACGGCTCAAGTTCTTGTCCCTCTCGACCGATGGAATATGCCTCCGCGCCGATCCGTAAACGAGTTCCGTCTGCATACACCTTCAGCATCTTCAACGTAGGTACGCGCTGCACGTCAATGTCATAGGACTGTATCATCGTGTGCCCTGCACTATTAACGTAACGTGCCTCCATTCGGAATGTGCGTCCTTCCAAGCCTTCCGTTACCAAGTATCGTAGAAAAGTGCCCCAAACCTTATCCGCACTTTTAGAGGACCATGTAATATGATTATCAGACATATCCTCGCCATTCAGCAAAGAGGTATAAACGCTGCGCAGCAGAGTCGTATTCGCATCAGGAATGTCCGGTCCCTGATAGCAAACGATGTCAGCGCCCCAAAGTTCCGAAGCCGTATCGTCCATCCAAACAGTTAGTTTATGGTTCTGTGTATCCTGCTCACGACGATAAGGCTCGCTGTATCCAGTCCAAGAGTTATAGCTGCGGAAATACATTTCATCGAACCATTCGCCGGTTGGCAGTTCAATGACCGTGCTATTCAAATCACCCCGCACCTTCAGCGTACCCTCCGTGCGGTTGTACCCGCCGTCCGAAACGCAGAAGGTATAATCACCTGCAATAACACTAAGAGAACTGCCTGTACCTGTAGTAACATTTCCATAGGCATCCGTCATCGTGAAGACGGGGTTTGTCACCACTGTGCCGCCCTGGGTGGCCTTAATAGGTACCGTATACTTCGGCCCGTTCAGGATCGCCGCGTAGTCCGCGATTGCCTTGTCCAGCTTCTCCTGACCCGCAGCAGCCACAGAGCCATCGCCCCGCAGGGCGTTCAGGCACGTCTTGTAGGCTTCCTGTGCATCCGGATAGTTCTGCACATGGTTCTCCATATCGCGGTATTCCGCCATCCGCCGCACCAGCGACAGCATGGCGTCATAGTGCTCCTTCTCCACATTGGTAACACCGATGCGCATGGCTGTAATGCTGGACGCAGGAGCATCCACACTGTAGCCGCCACCGTCATACAGGATCACATAGTTGCCGGCCACATCGTCCACCGCGCCAATGTAATTCTGTTCCTCCAGTTGGGTAAAGGAATGATCAGAGGCCAGCAGCGCCTCCTTGATGGTCTGACCGTCGGTGTAGGGTATCCGCTCCGGCTCGATGACCATGCTGTTGGCGGTGGCCACTGTCAGCACGAAGCTCTTTTGCTCCGCCGCAGACGCCGTGCCCACCAGTGCCGCCAGCATCAGGATGCTGAGCAGCAGCGTACAAATGCGTTTTTTCATTTGCAGTCCTCCTCTTTTTAGTATAGGCAGTCCCACAGCTTGTAGCGCAGCTTCTGGGACAGAGTCCACTTCTCTTTGCAGGCTTGCAGCGCGGCGGCCGCGAAGCCGTCCATCTCCCGGCGTTGCTCCCGCGTCATGGGCTGCTCACTGAACAGCGCCAGCTCGTTGAGCATTGCGGCACGCTCCGCACCATCCGGTGCTTTCGCACTGCTGTGATGCAGCAGGCAGCGTGCGTAGCCGTAGCGCAGGGAGATAGCCTCCCGGTCCTCCGCCCGGTCGATACGTGCCATGGCCTGGCTGAATTTCCTGCGGCGCAGGAGCAGCAGGATGATCAGCACCAGCAGCAACAGCGGCAACAGCGGCAGCAGCAACAGCAGCCACAAGGGGTTCAGGGAGAACACGAAGGGGTCCTGCTGCAATTCGCTGATCTCCTCCGGACGCTCCACCTGTGCGTATCTCAGCTGGTTGCCGTCGTATACATACTCCGACTGCTGTGTGCCGCCCAGCTCGAACTCCTCGTCATCGATGTAGCCGGGCGTTACCTCGAAAGGCACGAAGCCAACGCCATTGAGGTAGTATTCCGCCCACGCATGAGCGTGGCTCTCATCCAGCGTCACCGGTTCGCCCGCCTGCATGAGGGCGGCCTCGTCCGCGGAAATGAAATAGCCCTCCACGTACCGTGCCGGTACGCCGAAGTACCGCAGCAGCAGTGTGGCGGCGGTGGCGTAATGCACATCGTAGCCGCTGCCGCTGCGCTCCAGAACATACTGGAGGAAATCCGAGTTCCCGTTATACGTTCCCACGGACTCGTCGTAGGTAATAGCGCCGTCCAGATACGTCCGGATGATCTCCCGTATCTCGCCCAGCGTCTTGCCGCTGTCCTCCTCGTCTACGTGGCGGTGCAGGACTTCCCAACTGGTCTGGGTCATTTGCAGGTCCATCTCGGTCACATACGCCGCGTACTCCTGCTCCACCGCCAGATAACCGGACACCGCCGTGGTGTTCTGGCTCTCTACCAGTGTCTGCTGCAACTCGTACCAGCGGGGCACACTGCCGGTGTAGTAGTGCAACTCCTGCACCGCAGGCAGCTCCGCATCACCGATCCGCTGCGCGTCCAGCATCCCGCTGCCCGCCACGGCGTAGGGATAGTAGCCATGACCGCCGCAGGCATCCAGCGTCTGCACTGTCATGCTCTGTGCGCGCTGGCCCTCGATTTGCTCCACAAGCCCGATCTGGCTCTGGCCGTAAAAGCTGCTCTCATGCAGCCAGTAGAAGAGATCCTCATAGTCCGCCTGCTTCTGTGTATCCGCGCTTTTCCACGCTGTACCCGTATAGCTCTCATAGACAGCGCCCCGTAAATAGAGCTTCTGGGGCGTCTCCATAGTCACCTCCAGCGCGGGCGCTTCCGACTGCGCCCGCGCGGGGAGGTTTTTCAGATCGCCCTCCGGCATGACCAGCTCCTCGCTGTGGAAGCGAATGCTATGTACCCACGTCTCCAGCTTTGTCAGACCGCTGTCGTTCATATTCTCACCCAGCAGCAGGCCCAGTGCGATGCTGACAGCCGCCGCCAGCACCAGTGTGACCAGCTGTCCCCACGGACGACCGGAGGGCTGCCCGGCCAGCATCAGCAAAATGCAGCCAAACAGCAGCAGGCTCAAGCCCACACCGGCTGTCACCACCTGTGCAAACGCGCCCACAAGCAGGGGCAGCAGTACCGGCAGCGCCATCCATGGACGTCCGCGCCAGACGGCGCGGCTCACCAGCAGCGCCCAGCACAACAGCAGGGGCAGCAGCCCCCACAGGAGCTTCTGCAGGTCTGCCGGCGCAAGATCCAGCAGTATCCTGCCTGTCCGCGTCGTGATCTGCTGCTGCACATCGTTGGCCAGAACGTACAGTCCCTCCAGCACCGACTTGTGCAGTGTCAGGCACACCACCAGCAGCCCCAGCGAGCCAGCCGGGACGATCCAACCACCAAAAGGCTGACCGTAGAGCCACAGCAAAAACGTTCCTATCGCCGTCGTCAGCAGAGCGCACGCCCACCACGGCCACGAGATCGTCGGGCACGCCGCGCACAGTATCAGTGCGCCGCCGCAATTCAGCAGGAGCAGACACAGCAGCTCCGGCAGCCGCGGATGGCTTTGCTCCCCGCCGAGGTCTTTATATTGGATATGTAAGCCGTTCGTTTCTCTTTTCATGACTTACATCTCCCATCTTCGCAGGATCTCCTGCACGTTATCCGACGTAAAGCCGACGATCCGCCCGTCCTCGCCCGCAGCCTGACCGCAGAGCAGGCAGGTCACACGGTCGCTCATCACGTCATCAGGGATCTGTGTGCCGAAATACAGCGCCGTGCCGTATTCTCTGAGAACCGGGAGCGCGCAGTCGGCGGCCCCCGCCGTACTTACCATAGGCGGAATGGCCTGCAGCAGCTGGTCCTCGTTTTCTATCCAGCGAGTGCAGGGCTCTTCCTCCGTCCAGCACAGGTCAAAAGACAGGCCGTCGTTGACGAGGCCCTGACACACGGAGCTTACCGCCTCCGCCAGCGCGTCCATCTCTTTAGGTGCAGCCTGTATCCGCTTGTCCCATACTACTAACAGGGAGCGGCTCTCCGGCATACTGGGCTCTTTCCAAACCAGCTCGTCCAGCTTGGAGGACAGCTTCCAGTGTATCTGCCGCACATCATCGCCGGGACGGTATTCCCGCAGCTGATAGACCTCGCTGCGATCCCAGCCCCTGCGGTCCTCTGCGCCGTCATCGCTCTCCGACAGCGCCGGCGACAGCCTCACCTCCGAGGGGAACATATCCGGCAGCACCGTTGTTCGTGCGGAGGCCGTCAGCGGTACGCTGACCGGCAGGAAGCCGAAATAGTCCATCAGCCAGACACGTTCCGCCTGTACGCTCAGCCGTCCGCAGCAGGCGCTCCCCAGCAGAAACACGGTAGTCTGGCTGCTCTTTGCCCCCGCGGACATCGCCAGCTCAAGCCGCTGGCTCTCGCCGGTCAGGTCATTCCGTACCTCCAGCGGAACAAGTACACGCAGAGCGGGGAAAAAGCCGCTGCTGTGCAGCTCCGCCGTTACCGGCACAGCAGCATTTTTTGCCGTGGAGGTCTGCAGCGTCAGAGTCAGATGGAGCTTGCCCCGCAGGGTAAAGTTCAGGCCGAAGGATACCAGCGGCAGCAGCACACAGAGGCACAGCGCCGCCAGCACCCAACCGGAGGCGGTGACAACACACAGCGATGCCAGCAGCACGACCAACACCAGCCAGAGGGCGGCAGCCTTTATGATCCGCCGCTTCATTCCGCGCGGAAGTCGCGGACATCCGGCTTCGGGGTGTCCAGCAGAATATTCTCCGTTATCTGCGGGGCGGACTGCTCATGCAGACGAGCCTTCGCACTGATCACCATACGGTGGGCGCATACATCCGTGAACACAGCGGCCACATCCGCGGGATTGGCGTAGTCCCGTCCCTCCAGATAGGCATTGGCCTGCGCCGCACGGCACAGTGCCAGCGCACCGCGGGGGCTAACGCCCAGCGTGATGTAGGGGTTCTCACGAGTGGCCTCCACCAGCTCCGAGATATAGTCATACAAACGGTCAGCAATGTGTATCTGCCGTACCTCCTGTATGGCCGCGTTCAGTCCGGTGCTGTCACACACAGGCTGTACGGCATCCAGCGGGTTCTCGTGGTGACGGTCGCGCATCAGCGCCGTCTGCGCCGCCCTGTCCGGATAGCCCATAGACAGCTTCAGCAGGAAGCGGTCCAGCTGGGAGACAGGCAGCATCTGTGTACCGGCGCTCCCCACCGGGTTCTCCGTAGCCAGCACCACGAAGGGCGCAGGCAGGGGATGCGTCACGCCGTCGATGGTGACCTGACGCTCCTCCATAGCCTCCAGCAGTGCGGACTGGGTCTTGCTGGAGGTACGGTTGATCTCATCCGCCAGCAGCAGGTTGGTCATGATAGCGCCAGGCTTATACTGCAATGCGCCGCTGGCCTTGTCGTAGACAGAGAAGCCCACCACATCCGAGGGCATGGTGTCCGACGTGAACTGCACACGCTTTGTCTCCATACCCAGCGTCTTGGCAAAGGCGTTGGCCATGGTGGTCTTGCCCACGCCGGGAACGTCCTCCAGCAGCACATGGCCCTGCGCCAGGATCGCCAGCAGCACCTTGCGGACGACCTCCTGCTTGCCCAGCACCACGCGGTTGACTTCATTCAATATCCGATCCGTTACTCTATCCATTTCTCTTTCTCCTCCGAAGTACGATCACAGCCGCGGCCGCGATCACGATCACACCGCCGGCAATGCCGATCCACAATACAGTGCTGCCTCCACCGGTCAGTGCGCCTGTCTCGCTCTGGGGCGGGAACAGCGGCCCATGATGGGCAAACACATATCCGCTGCCGCGCTCCTGTCCGCGGATGGACAACAGCGCCTGCAGCGCCTGTACCGTTGCCAGATAGTCACCCTTTTCATCATCCGGCAGGTGCTTATACAAACCATCCTCACAGCGGAAACGGTTCAATGCCGTGTACATGGTCTGTCCGTCCCGGACAAAGCCCGCCATGTCACCCACGCCCCAGTCCAGGGCAGTGACCGCCATAATGACCTGCGACAGGCTTTCCGAGCTTTCGCTGTTCCCGTAGAAGAACGTACACTGGTCGCTCATCTCCAGAGAAAGCCAATTCAGCGCGCTGTTGATCTGACGCTCATACTCCACGGCGTAGGGAGACAGCGCCTGCAGCGCCATAGCGGTGATGTCCACATCTCCGCTGCCGCTGTCCAGCGCAAAGCTGCCGTCGTCGTTCTGCGCGTTGATGATGGCGTCGATCATATCCTGCCGGGAGTACCGTGCGTCCTCCGGCACATCAACGCCGCTGGCATCCAGCGCGATCAGCGCCCATATCCAGCCGTTGAGCCCCTGCAGCCCCAGTTCCTTTTCTCCAAAGTTGTACGTGCCGTCCGCAATCAGGTCGATGTCCGTGCCATCCGGTTTTGTACCGAAGGCAGTCGGATCGCCGCCCAGCGACAGGACAGCCAGCGCAATACGATGGTACTCTGTGGCCTTCACGTCGTGCAGCCCACCGTCCTCGGCGTAGCACTTCTCCACATAGTTCTGGAGCTTCTTCAGATACTGGCTGTAGCACTCCGGTACGTCGCTTCTGGCCAGCGTGATAGCGATCCAGTCGCTGACGGATGTACCGGGTGACACCACCTTCGCGTCCGCCAGCACTGTCCCTTCCTTGCCGCCAGCCGACGATAACGCATGGGCTGTTTCCGCGATCAGCTGGTCCAGCTCCGACTCCTCCGCAGACGCAGGGACACACAAGCCGCAAAGCATGACCGCGCACAGCAGCAGTGCCAGTAAGGTCCTTCTCTTTCTCATTCTCTATCCTTTCTATTCTCCGCCATTCTCCAGGTCAGTTGTACCGCCCGTATCGCCCTGATCCGGGGTCTCCGGCTCTGAGGGTTCGGTAGGCTTGTCCGGATCAGTCGGCTCAGTCGGTTTATCCGGGTCAGTCGGTTCAGTGGGGTTATCCGGCTCTGTAGGCTCGGTGGGTTTGTCCGGATCTGTGGGTTCGGTGGGCTGATCCGGATCGGTAGGCTCTGTAGGCTTGTCCGGATCGGTAGGCTCGGTAGGATCTGTCGGGCCAGGTTCTTCACCTGTGGCGGGAAGTACCTCCTGCATCGTGTCATGGCATCTGACGCAGGTGTACTCGATGTACCCATTCTCCGTGGCCGTAGGCTCTACGCGGTTTGTCTCCTCATATCTGTGCGAGACTTCCTGTCCGTTGAAATTGTTGTTGATCCACAGCCGGCAATAGCTGGTCAACGCACCGTAGGATGAACCGTCCTCAAAGAAACCGCCGATGTCCTTGCCGTAGGCCAGCGTAAAGCGAAGATAGATGGTCATACCCGGCTGGGCTGGATACAGGCTCATAGAGCGGCCGGGATAGACCTCGCCGTCAATGGCATACATCCAGCCTGATCCACGGGTATAATCAAATTCACCCAGACTGTCCCGCTTGGGCCTGCCGGTAAAGGTCGCGCCGTCCCGTTCCAGCATCTCCTGCAGCTTGGCAGGGATAAACGAGTATTTACCAATGTTTGAGCTGCTGATGCTTCGCAGGTAGAACGCATTTGTCTCTGTGCCGTCGTAGACGGGACTATACCCATAAAGCTGCAGAAAATCCAGCACCGCCGAAGCCACAGTATCGCCGCTGAGAATATCCACATTCCCGCGTGCCATGATGCCCAGTCCTGCTGCTGTAGCGTCCAGGACCACTGTCACCTCGCCGTTGCGAACGCCCTCCGGCCTATAGGAATATGTGACGTTGTAGTATTTGTATGTAGAGTTGCCGTTGCTGTCCCAAGCCAGCACCTTGATGGTGTGCTGCACCGTGCCCTCAATGTTCGGCAGCGGGAACTCAATGTCATACTCCGGCCTTGCATCGCCGGACTGCTTGGTCAGCAGCTCGCCGTCCAGCCACACCTGTATCTGGTTGGAATAAATGGTCTTGCCGCCCAGCTCCGGATGGGTCGTTGCGCGCACCCAGAACGTCAAATTCCGGGTGGTAAAATCCGTTTCCTCCGCCCCATCCAGGCTGGTGATGATGGTGGGAGGATAGTCACCTACCTCCGGGTTTTCCTCGTTGGCCTTATCCGCGTGGTAATTGATCTTATAGCGGACATAGGCGATGTTCTCGCCTTTCTCCCGCAGGTAGATGGTCACATAGCTGGCCTCGTTGAACACAAGATCCGCTATATAATGCTTACCGTCCGTGGAGGTCAGCACCTTGCCGTTTCCGGAAGTACTGCTGTTCTGCAGCACGACCTTGACAGACAGATCCTCACCTTTGCCCAGCGGGTAGGCCAGAAAGGTCAATTTCCCGTCAGGCAGGTCGGACTTGCTGAAGTACATATTGTTGTAGAGATCGGTGTAGATGCGGGGCGTGTCGTCCTCGTCACCGGGCTCGCCCTTGTCGCCGCCGGAACTGCCGCCGTCTCCATCGTTGCCCGCATCGCCCTTGCCGGCGTCCTCGCTGGGGCTGTTGCCGCCATCGTCACCGCTGGGTTCTTTCCCTCCACCGTTGTCATCCTTGCCGTCATCCGGGGTATCCGGATCGGTAGGAGCATCCGGGTCAGTAGGCTGATCCGGCGCGGAAGGTTGATCCGGCTCAGACGGCTGGTCTGGATCAGATGGCTGCTCTGGCTCAGTGGGTGTCTCCGGCGTTTCATCCGTCTTGGGAGGCTGCTCCGGCTCTGGCGGCATCTCCGACTCTTTATCAGGGGGTGTTTCCGGTTCTTCCGCGGGAGGCGTTTCCTTCGCCGTGTCGGGTGTTTCGCCGTTACCATCCTCGCCGATACTCCCGCCGCTCTGTCCCCACAACGAGCTGCTGCCGGTCATGGTTTCCGCGTGCAGGCGCTCGTCACGACGGCCAATCGGATTGTCCGGCTGGGAGCGTCCCGCACCGGTCAGCGTGACGAAAGAGGTGATGACCAACACAAGTACCAGCACAATGCTGAGAACACTTTGCAGCTTCCTTCTATTTTTCACATCAGTGTCCTCCTTTGGCTGCGCCTGTTATCTCCAATGGGCATACAGCGTTATATTCTTCTCTACTACGTCCTCGTCAAAGTTCCAAGGGGCGGTGCAGTTCTCGTCCTTATACCAGCCGGCGAACATAGCCCCGGCTTTTACCGGCGTCATGGGCGGCGTGATCTTCTCGCCCTTTCGGACGGAAATATCCTCCAGCTCCGTGCCGCCCCGACTGTCAAAGCTGACCCGCTTCTTACCCAGAAGCAGCACCAGTACCACCACCAGCGCCGCCAGCGCCAGCGCACCCAGCAGCCACCACAGCAGGCTGCCGCCGCCGTGTCCCTGTGCCGGGCCGCCGATGATCCAGCCGGCGTACAGCGTCATATTGCTGGACACGGTGTCGTTGTCAAAGTCCCACTGCTCCGTCCGGTCCAGGTTCTTGTACCACGCCTCAAAGGTATAGCCGTCACGGGTGGGATCTTCAGGACGGGTGACCTTCTCGCCGTAGGGCACGCGCTGGTCGGGCACTTCGCTGCCGCCGTTGCTGATAAACCGGACGATGCAGTCTGTGTCTATAATTACCCGCACCTCATTATCCACGGAGGCAAAGGAGTCCTGGCCGTCCTTGGTAGAGACATGGCAGTTCACCGGATGTACCACGGAAATACCGCCCTCACCGATGACCTTCAGCTGGAACGAGCCGATCACGGCCTCGGCGGGCCACTCCTGACCACCGGAGAGGGACAGGAAGTTCAGGTATACCACCCGCCCGCCGGTACGGCGGCCCATCTCCTGCCACGAAATGCCGGAGGCGGTCATCACGGAGCTTTCCACGAACTCAAAGAACGTGTCGTCATACTCCAGCTCCGCCTGCATAGCGTACATCTCGCCCGGTGCGCCAGCGTCGGTCTGCACCAGCGACAGGCTCACCGTCACCGTATCGCCGGTGGACGCGCTGGTCTCCTGCGCGCCGTTCACCGTCAGGCGGAAGTCGTAGCTGCGGCTGTCGTCCACCGCCCACGCATGGCTGGGCAGCAGCGTCAGCAGCAGGCAGAGGCTCAGCAGCGTTGTCATCCATTTTTTCATAAAAGTTCTCCTTCTTTTGTCATCAGGCGAGAGCCTGTTGTCCACATCAGCTTGCAGGAACTCAGCTATTGCGCCTCACGAGGCGCAATAGCTCAACTCCCGCAAAACGCGCGATAACTTCCCGGCGAAATGGCTGGGAAGTTGTCGCGTGCCCTCCCTCCCGCAAGCGGGAGGGAGGGATAGAGTATGCACTTATCGGGTCACTTGATCAGATTGACGATAGCGGCGGCATCCGTCAGATCGATCTTCATATCGCGGTTCACGTCCGCCTCCAGGAACTTGGTCATGCTGGCACCGATGCCGTAATTAGAGTCTACATGAGTACCATTCGTACTGGTATTTGTCATATAGAAACTCTGGTACGCGCCCTTGTAGATGTCGTAGACCAACTGGGCATCGTTGACGTCGATCAGATTAGAGCCGTTAACATCCGCATTATTCGCCAGCCCGTCTGGCTTGGGCAACTGCTCGTTGTAGTTGAGAGGATTGCGGAAATTGGTATAAGACAGGTGCTGCAGCGCCTGCTCAACACCGAATTCTTCACCCTTGTTCACAACAGTCAGCCACAGGAAAGTGCTGCCGCTGCCAGTCAGGGGATTCTCAAACCGGTCGACATACAGATTTGTGGTGTACATAGCATAGCCGTCATATGTATCCAGCTTTATGCCCTGCTGATAACCTGCCTTGGTGCGGGTAGCGATGATATAGACCGTCTTACCATCCAATTCCACATAGGGGTTTACCATGACCTCGACCAGATCATCATTGGCCACGCAGGACAGCTTGATGTTCAGGTCACCTTTTACATTCTTGATGGTAAAGGTGTGATCTCTGCGGGTAGCCTCCTTGCCGGACACGACCTCATCAAATGTTTTGCCTGTACCATTTTCTGTGATTTCCACCTTCAGATCGTACACCATGAAGAATCCGTTGACTTTGAAAACATAGTCCGAACCCTCTTTGGCAAGATCCTTATTATCCGTGATCCTTGTCGTGCCATTCTCTTTGAATATCCTGATGTCGCCGGGGTTGGCGTTCTCGAAAGTCACATTGACGGCTTTATCCTTGGTGACCGCAATCACAATGGGGCCAGTAACATCTGCTCCGGGTATGGTGTAGGTCTTGGCGTTTCCAGACACAACAGGTGCAGCCAATTTGGTATAATCAGAACCATTGATGCTGACCGCCACGCTGTAAATATAGCCATCTTCCTCCACGACGGTAAATACGAAGTCGCCGTCCTCAATAGCCTGATTCGGCGCTGTCACATCGCCCTTACCGGAACCTTCCACAGATACATCGAAGATCTTGCCCTCGAGAGGTTTCTTTGTAACCGTGATCGTAATATCACCCTTGATAGCCGAGCCGAGGATCTTATAATTGTCCTCCGCGTCCGGGCCGGTGACGGTGTACTCCACGCCGCCGATGGTGGTCTTGAAGGTGTACTGGAACTTATCCTCCTTCGTCAGTTTGAAGGTATAATCCGTGCCGTGGGTGGCGATGGCGGCAGCGTTTGTCACTTCATCCTTGGCATTTCCCTCAAAAGTAACGCTGAACTGCTTGCCGGCCTTGGTCATTTCGATTACGAGGTCGCCGGTCACGTTTGCAATGGTGTATGTACCATTTTCGCCAGGTGTAACAGTAACATTCTCGCCGTTCATAGTGGCGGTCACGGTGTAGTCATAGAACGGATCGTACTCCGACACGGAGAACGTATAATTGCTGCCGCTGATGACCCAACTGCTGCCGCTCATGTCTGTCGGCAGCGTAACAGTGTGACGAACCTCCACGGTCAGCTTAGTATCACTATCCGTGATCTTTGCATCCGGAGCATCCGCAGCCAGTGCGTTCTCCGAGATGTCGACTTTAGCGGTAACCAGCTTCACTGTAGTATCGCCAGCCACCTGCTTTGCAGCAAAGACCAGTGTAAAGGCCGTTCCAAATGCCTTAGGATCACCGTAACCAATGACCCGAACTGTACCCGCGGCGGCATCTGTCCTGACCTCGTAGCCGTCAATCGCTGAAGTCTTCAGTTCCAGCGCGGCAGGGTCATAAGTAAAGCTCATATCAAAGGCGCTGTAGTGGGACACGCCCTCCACGCCTCTGCCTACCGTCACAGGAATCGACACATCCGCACCCGCTGCGATAGTCTCGTCCTGCGGCATGGACACTACATACGTGTCTTTGACCTGAGTAACCACATACACAACGTGGGTCGCTTCCTTCGCAGCTACCTTCGCGGTGATCGTTGCAGCACCGACGTTGCTCTTTGCTGTCACGTTGCCGTTTTCATCCACAGTTGCGATCTCAGGGTTCTGACTGCTCCACGTTACGGTCGTATCATCTGTAGACTCCGCAGTATCATTTGCGATCTTGACATCGGCTGTCAGCTGTGCGGTCGAACCAACCAGCATTCTGCTGGGACCGGTTATATCCACATTTGTAACAGGGTTGATGACGGAAACTACGCACGTCGCCGGTTTCAAGTCACCCAGTGTTGCCTGAACTGTTGCAGTGCCGGTCTTCTTTCCCGTCACCGTAACGCTTGCTCCGGTTCCCGTCAGTTCCACGATATCAGAGCCTTTGATCACTTCCCACGTCGTTGCCGGTTTACTCGTGTTGTTATAGGGTTTAAACGTAGCATTGAGTGTCGCGCTGTTACCCAAATTCACGCTCATATCAGACAGGGTAATGCTTTTCGCCGGAACAACTTTTACGGTGATCACGCAGGTCGCACTCTTGTCGCCGGCCTTTGCTGTAATGGTCGTCTTAGCCCCATTCTTATGTGACACGCAGGTAACTAAGCCGGTCTGGTCAACCGTTGCAACAGCAGAATCACTGGACTCCCATGTGACCTGCGCGTCCTCGGGAGATACCGTCGCGTTCAGCTTATAAGTCTTATACTCACTCAGGGTATATGCTGTCCTACTCAGCGCAATGCTCTCCACCGCCACCGGAGCGCCCTTTACCGCCAGGCTCAGGTTCTCCGTGGTAAACTCGCTGTCAATGTCCACAGGCGTGATATCCCAGGAACCATTCTCGAGCTTGTTAAGACGCTGCGCCGTGTTCAGCAGGACCTCCAGCTGTGTGGCAGGCGCGGCGTTCCTGGCGGTGAAGTTCATCTCCCACAGAACGTCATCAGCAGAGAAGCTCACGGGACTTTTATCCTTGGTGAACATGATTTTCCATGCTGACTGCCCGATCTTCAGTTCACCGTCGTTCCTTTTAGAAGACAGGATATTGTAGGCAGCCTTCCGGTCGACGGTTGCTGTGACCAAAGTTCCGGTTTTCCAAATATAGTCATCATCCTCATTCAGATAACCGTCTGTCTTGCTCTCCAGCACCTCTTTGTCATAGCGCACAAAGAAGTCCAGATTGTTTATGGTGACGGCCTTTGTGGTCTTCACTTGCACCTTGATGGTGTCGCCGGCTGCCAGTTCCGTCCCGGCCGCCAGCTCCTCGCCCTTGCTGTCAAAGGCGCAGAGCTTCAAGCCCACCTTTTCATCCGCCCCGCTGGCTTCTGCCGCGAAAGCGACCAGCGCAAGGCTGCTGATCATGGCCGCGACCAGAAGCAGCGAGACGATCTTCTTCAATACTTGCACTTCGTGATCTCCTCCTTGTAATGTGTGTATTTTATCGATCACCTGACCGGTGATTGGATAACGATTTTCATACAGCCAGATGACTGATGGATACCGCGCCTATTCGAGAGAGGAGGTGGGAGGGGCGGCTTTTCCCCTCCCACCCTTATGGAAAGCTGAC
>OIZX01000728.1_pt1 | contig 20249 bp, 24 predicted proteins | sample 1588621 | NCBI WGS metagenome assembly OIZX01 (sample SAMN03283276) | human gut metagenome | biome: human-associated habitat; material: feces | host: Homo sapiens | place: Peru | collected 2012 | reverse complement strand
ACCGTCCTGGAGCGTGAGCGGAGCCTCCCGCCGCGCGTTCATTATATCCACAGCGCGATAGACCGCCTGCTTCACATCCTCGGCGGAGACGGGCTTGAACTCAAACACCGTCGATCGGCTGAGAATAGCGTTGAACACGCAGAAATAGGGGTTCTCTGTTGTGGAGGCGATGAGCGTGATGCGCCCGTCCTCAATAAACTCTAGCAGCGACTGCTGCTGTTTTTTGTTGAAATACTGTATCTCATCGAGATAGAGCAGCACGCCGTTCGGCGCGAGGAACGTGTCGAGCTGGGCGTAGATCTCCTTGATGTCGGCGGAGGACGCCGTCGTGGCGTTGAGTTTACATAATTTTCGCTGCGTCTGCCTGGCGATGATGTTGGCGATGGTGGTCTTTCCCGTGCCGGACGGTCCGTAGAAGATCAGGTTCGTGTCCGTTCCGTTCTCGATGAGCCGCCGCAGCAGCGCACCCTCCCCCAGCAGATGGCGCTGCCCGCATACCTCGTCCAATGTCTGTGGCCGTATCTCGTCTGCCAGTGGCCGCATAGCAGCACCTCCCTCGCGTTTTCACTGCAAATGGCATTATACCACCGATTGCCTTTTTCTGCAACATCTGTTACAATAGCCGTGAGGTGATGCTGTATGAAGTCAAAGGAGCAGGTATCCGCCATCATTACGGCCCTGAAAGAGCTGTACCCTGACGCCCTGTGCTCTTTGGATTACGGAAAGGACTACGAGCTGCTGTTCTCCGTCCGCCTGGCGGCCCAGTGTACCGACGCCCGCGTAAATATGGTCACGCCCGCCCTGTTTGCCCGCTATCCCACGCTGGAGGCCTTCGCCGCCGCCGATGTGGACGAGGTGGGTACATACGTCCAGTCCTGCGGCTTTTGGCGTGCCAAGGCCCGTGACATCGTGGCCTCCGCGCAGATGCTGCTGGAGCGCTTCGGCGGCAAAGTCCCGGACAATATGGACGACCTGCTCTCCCTGCCCGGCGTGGGCCGCAAGACTGCCAACCTGATCCTGGGCGACATCTACGGCAGGGACGGCTACGTCTGCGACACCCACTGCATCCGCATCACAGGCCGCCTGGGCCTGACCGACGGCAGCAAAGACCCGCTGAAGGTGGAGCGGCAGCTTCGCCGCGTCCTGCCGCCGGAGGAGGCCAACAGCTTCTGCCACCGCATGGTGCTCCATGGCCGCGCCCTGTGCATGGCCCGCAAGCCCAGCTGCGATGAATGTCCCCTGCGTCCCTTGTGCGACTACGGCAGCGGCCCGAACAATATATGATCATAGCCAAGAGCGCCCGGAGTGATTTCCGGGCGCTCTTTCTCTGTACTGCAATGCCTGACAGCTGATATTACTTTACACGTTTGACCATGCGGTCCGCCAGCTCCATCAGGAATCCACTGTCCGCCCAGTCCACGATAGCGGCCTTGGCTTTGGCCGTGTAGTCCTCCACCGTCTGCTGGCAGGCTGTCAGGCCCTTTACGTCCACGAACGTGACCTTGCCCTCCTCCCTGTCTGAGCCGATAGGCTTGCCGAACACGGCCTCGTTTCCCTCCACGTCCAGAATGTCATCCCGGATCTGGAATGCCAGGCCGAGGTTATCACCAAACGCACGGGCCTGACGGCGCTTCTCTTCGCCCATACCGGCGGCCACGCAGCCCAGCTCCGCCGCGCCGGAGATCATAGCGCAGGTCTTGAGCCGGTTCAGGAACGTAAGCCCCTCCGCGTCCTCCACGTCATACACCGTATCCAGCACCTGTCCGCCCACCATACCGTCTGCACCGGCGGCCTTGGCCAGCACCTCCACCGCCGCGATGCGACTCTCGGCAGACAGACCCTCCGCCTGGGCGATAAGCCGGAATGCCTCCGGCTGCATGGCATCGCCGGCCAGCACGGCCATCGTCTCGCCGTACACCTTGTGGTTGGTGGGCTTGCCCCGGCGCAGGTCGTCATCGTCCATGCAGGGCAGATCGTCGTGGATCAGGGAGTAGTTATGTACCAGCTCCAGCGCACAGGCGTAGGGCAGCGCCAAGTGCCAGTCGATGCCGCCCAGCCGGGCAAATTCCAGCGTCAGCACCGGGCGGATACGCTTACCGCCCGCCAGCAGGCTATACCGGATGGATTCATACAGCCGCCCATAGGGTGCGCTGCCGGTAAACAGGCCGTTCAGATAGTCCTCCACCGCCAGCCGGTACGCCTCATATCTTCTTTCATAATCCATCTGTCAATCCTCCGCTGTAAAATCGCTCTCCACAGGCGCGCCGTCCGCGCCCTTGGCCAGCTTGACCACCTTCTGCTCCGCAGCGTCCAGCTCCTTGCGGCACTGGCTCACCAGCTTTGCGCCCTCCTCGAACAGTGCCAAGCTCTCGCTCAGCGGCGCGTCGCCCCGCTCCAGCTGGGCTACCAGCGCTTCCAGCCGGGCCATATTCTCCTCAAACGTCTTTTTTGCCGCCATCGCGTTATTCCTCCTTTGTTTCCGCCACATCGCATACCAGCTGTCCCTGGGCCAGCCGCACGCGGATGCGCTCTCCTGCCGCCGTCTGTGCCGCCGAACGCAGCACTGTTCCGTCCTCCGTCTGCGCCAACGCATAGCCCCGGCCCAGCACCCGCAGGGGACTCAGCGCGTCCAGCGATGCCGCCAGCGCCGCGAACCGGCCGCTCTCCCGGTCTGTCACCGCCCGCATGGCGGCGGCCAGCCTGTGCTGTAAATGATCCAGCTGCATCCCCTTGTCGGCGATCAGTGCCGCAGGGTCGGTCAGCACCCGCTTCTGCGCCAGGCTGTCCAGCCGCTCTTGGGATGCTTTGAGCTGCCGCGTTACGCCCCGGGCCATGCGGCTGTCCGCGCCGTCCAGCCAGCGCAGCAGCTCCATCCGGTCCGGCACGGCGATCTCCGCCGCGTTGGAGGGTGTGGATGCCCGCCGGTCCGCCACAAAATCGCTGATAGCCACATCCGGCTCATGCCCCACAGCGGAGATAACCGGTATCTCTGAGTCATAGATGGCCCGTGCCACCCGCTCGTCGTTAAAAGCCCACAGATCCTCCAGCGAACCGCCGCCCCGTCCCGTGATCAGTACATCCGCCAGCCGGTGTCGGTTGGCGTAGCGTATCGCCCCGGCGATCTCCGCCGGCGCTTCCGTGCCCTGCACCCGTACCGGCAGCAGCAGCACCTTGGCAATGGGATACCTGCGCCGCAGAATGCGTATCATGTCGTGCACCGCCGCACCCGCCGGAGAGGTCACGATGGCGATACGCTGGGGATACGGCGGCAGCGGCTTCTTGTGTGTCTCGTCAAACAGCCCCTCCAGCCGCAGCTTTTCCTTCAGCTGTTCATAGGCCACACTCAGGTCACCTACTCCATCCGGCGACAGCCCGGTGCAGTAAAGCTGGTATGCGCCGTCTCTCGGATAAACGCTGATACGCCCCGACGCAATGACCTGCATCCCGTTCTCCGGCCGAAACCGCAGCTTTATGGCACTGCCCTTGAACAGCACACATTTCACCGCACACTGGCTGTCCTTCAGCGTAAAGTAGTGATGCCCGGAGGGATACACCTTATAGTTGGAGATCTCGCCCCGAAGCAGGAGATCCGTCAGCGGCGGCACGTTGTCCAACAGGTCCTTGATAAATTGGTTCAGCTCGGAAACGGTAAAAATATACCTCTCCGCCATAGACATCCTCCCTTCTCAGACTACCTGAAAAGGCAGAGCGCAAGCTCTGCCTTTCCTATTTACTCTTTTACGGTCTTGCCCTCGCCCCGGGCAAAGCTGCCCAAAATGCCGTTGATGAACTTGACAACCTCCGGCGATTCGTAGCGCTTGGCGATCTGCACCGCCTCGTTGATGGCCACGCCCTCCGGGATGTCCGCCATGTAGAGGATCTCGAACATGGCCACCCGCATGATGGCCGACGCCACCAGTGAGATGCGTTCAAAGCGCCAGCCCTGGGCGTACTTTTCAATATCGCCGTCCAGCTCCGCGGCGTGCTCCGCCACACCGGACACCAGCCGGCGGATGTACGCCATCTGCTTGGCGTTGGGCACTTCCTCGTACAGCGCGTCCTCACCGGCCAGTGCCGCGAAGCGCTCCGCGCTCAGCTGCCGATCCAAAAACTCCTCCACCGGCATATCGGCAAAACTCAATTCATAGGCGAGATGCATGGCGATCTCGCGGGCGGTGCTGCGTGTCATAATCGTATAGTCCTTTTCTCTCTTCTCTCTTCTCTCTTGTGTCGCCTCAGTTGAAGCTGATGCCGCCCACGTGGACGTTCACCGCCGCCACCTTAAAGCCTGTCATTCCCTCCAGCGCGGCGTGTACGGCCTTCTGTACCTTCTTTGCCGCCTCGCCGATGGCGCTGCCGTAGCGCACCGCGATGAACAGGTTCACCACGATGTTCTCTCCGTCCAGCTCCACCTTCACGCCCTTGGAGGTCATCTTCTTGCCGCCCATCAGGTCGGACACGTTGGCGCTCATCAGCGCGCTGACGCCCTCCGTCTCCAGCGCAGCATTGCTGGCAATGGATGCCAGCACGTCCTCAGAGATCTGGATGGTGCCTGCCTCCTCCTGGTGGATCATGTATTCCTTGCTATCAGCCATGGCCGTTACACTCCTCGCAGTTGTCATTGGTAACGCGAATTACTTCGTCAGCCATAGATTATACCATTTTTCAGCGTGGAATACAACACTTATTTTGTGCCGCCCGCCTCCATGATCTTGATCTGCCCGGCGGTATAGTCTGTCTCCGCGATGACAATGTCCTTGATCCGCGCCACATCGGCCGCCTCCAGCTCCGTCGGCGACGACACTACCACGCTGACGGAGTCCGCTCCCATGAACGCCACACAGTCGGTGTAGCCCTTGGCCACCACCAGATTTTCGATCTGTGACTCCGCCACGGTGTACCCTGCCAGCACCTGCAGTGTCTCCGCCGCCTCATTCAGCACATCCTCTGAGGCGTTCTCATCCTGCTTTGCCTCCTCCAGCATACTGATGGCCGTATCCCGTGCCTGCTTGCGGCTGAGCCGTGCCGTGGAGAAGTAATCCTCCCCACTGGCTGACGTCTCCGCCTCCGCGTCCACTGTCTCACCGTTCACCAGTGTAGACTGCCCCAGGATCTTCGGCGTGTCCGACACGTCCCCCGCATAACGCCAGTTCAGATACACCGATGTCCCCACCAGCACCAGTACCGCCGCCACCACGGCCCGCCGCTTCCATACCTGCTTCATGTTGCTTCGTCCTCCCATATAGCTAATTTTTCCACTTGACCACCGAAATTTTGTCGCTGCTCAGTCCCGTCAGCACCGACACCGCGTCCACCACCGTCAGCCGCACCCGGCTGTCGCCTGCCCCCTGGCAGACCACCACTGCGCCCTGATAGACCGGGTACATCCGCCGGGTGACCACCACCTCCTGTCTGCCGCTGCCCCGGTTCACGGTCAGCACCTGCCGCTCCTGCCGCACATCGCCGCCGCTGCCCTGTGACGCGCTGCTGTCCTCCGCCAGCGCCAGCGTCTCGCCGCTGTGCAGCGTCAGCATCACCTTCACCCGGCCCACGCCGTCGATGGCGCCGATGACCTCCGCCATGCGCCGCTCCGTCTCCGCCAGGGAGAAACCCTCCTCCCCGGCAGACGTTTCCTCCGCCTTGTCGGTCTTTGCGCCGGAGGGCAGCAGCATCAGCACCATGCCCGCCAGCACCACCATCGCCGGCAGCCGGTATTTTTGCAGCAGCGTCTTTACCTTTTCCACCTTCATCCGTTCACCTCGACCTCCGGTCCAGCCCAATGCTGCCCGCTTTCTCCAATGTCCAGCTCCGCGGCCATCCAGGCCGCCAGCGCCGGGTCGCGGCTGACATCCAGCGTCACGCTGGACGGGTATGGCACGCCGTCCCGCACCTCTGTCTCCACCTGCGCCGTGCAGTCCAGCCCCAGCTCCGCGCCCTTGCTGGCAATATATGCAGCCGTTTTTTCTTCTATGAGTGCTGTCAGCTCCTGTGACGCCGTCTGCCGGTATTCCTCCGTCAGCGCCTCGATCTGCCGCTCATAGTCGTCATAGGACAACGCGAACGTCCCCATATCCAGATCCACCACCGGCCGCAGGATCACCAGCAGCAGTGCCACGCCCCCGGCAGCCCGGGCCGCCGGCCTCCACCGCCCTTTGGGCAGCAGCGCATACAGCACCGACAGCACCACCCCGGCGGCAATGATGCCCATCAGCCAGCTTCTCAATGTATCCCAGATCATGTTACCACCACCGATACGGAAGATGTGATAGAGATGAGCAGCAGCAGCGCGCAGCTCCCTGTCATGCCCAGCATCAGGCCGAAGGCCGAGCCCAGCGCGTCGATCAGCTCCTCCAGCGGCCCGGCTGTCATCGTCCCGGCCAGAAAGGCCGCCAGCTTATACAGCAGATACTGCACCGCTATGGTCAGAAACGGCGTCAGGCAGATAGCCAGCACCGCCAGCATCCCGAACACGCCCACGGCGCTTTTCAGCATCCCCGCACCGGCCAGCACCGTCCCGGTGGCATCGGAGATGATAGACCCCACCACCGGCACGGCGGCGGAGATCGCGGAGCGTGTCATCTGCATGGTCAGCGCATCGGCGGCGCTGCTGGCCGCCCCGGTCAGCGTCAGAAACCCGGTGAACAGCAGCATCACGCCGGTCAGCGCCCATGTGACGCCCTTTCGGATGCCGACGCCGATCTTTTTCAGGCTGTGGCCCGGGATCATGGCGTCCGCCGCGGCGGCCACGATGCAGCCGTACAGCAGCGGCAGCAGCACCTTCCGGATGACGCTGAGCAGCAGGTTGGTGAAAAACACGGTGGCCACCTGCTTCGCCCCCGCCGATACCATACCGCCGCTGGCCGCCACCGCCGCCGACAGCGTGGGCAGCAGTGCCTTGGCAAATATGTCCAGCTCCTCCAGCGTCTCCACGCCCAGTCCCATCAGCTGCTTGAAATCCCCTGCGGCCGTCAGCGTGATGGCCATCGCACCCGCCATAGACACATACCGCGGCACGGACGGCTGCTCCGCCGCCGCAAAAAAACTCTCCGCCACGCTGCACAGCAGCACCACCCCCAGCAGCACCACCGCACCGGACAGCCGCTGGTGCAGTGCCTGGGCCACATAGTCCTGTGCCGCTGTCCACAGTCCCCGCAGCCCCTGCCACAGGGACTGCTCCGGTGCGTCGCCCACGTCGGCCATCAGCTGCGCCGCCTCCGGCGGCACGGCCTCCGATACCTCCGCCGGGATCAGACTGTCCGCCGCCGCTCTCTCTATACACAGCGCCGCCAGCACCACCGCCAGCAGCCACACCGTTTTTCTCCTCATAGCAGCGAACGAAGCAGATCCCACGCCGCCTGAAACAGCGGCAAAGACACCCATATGGCCGCCGCCGCGCCCGCCGTCTCCAATACGGATGCCACCGCGCTCTCCCCGGCGTCCCGGCACAGATCCGAGCCTGTCCGGCTCACCAGCGCGATGCCCACCGTCTTGACCAGCGGTGTGAACAGCTGCAAGGGCAGGTCTCCCCATCCGGCGGCCTCCTCCAAAAAATCCCGCAGCGCGCCCAGCGGTTCCAGCAGCAGTGCCAGCCCCGCGCCGCACACCGCCAACGCCAACAGCAATCCCATGTCTGGCCCGGTGCGCTTCAGCACCACCGCCAGCAGCGCCCCCACAAGGCACAGCGCCGCCAATCGCAGTACCAGCTCCATACGTCACAGGGAAAACAGCGTTTTCACCAGGTCGAACAGGTCGCTGATCTGCTGTACCAGCATCATCAGCACCACGATAAGCCCCGCCAGCGTGGTCATCATAGCCTGTTCTTCCCGTCCGCTGCGAACCAGCAGCAGGTTCAGCACCGCCACCAATATGCCGATGGCCGCTATCTTGAAGATCAGATCAACATCCATTTCTTTCCCTCACAGCAGTAAAATGATCAGCAGGCAGGCCGCCGACAGCACCGCCGCCCCGGTCACACGCCCCTGCTGCCTGTCCGCCTTTTCCCGACGCTGGCACAGCTCGGTCAGTTCCTCCCGGGCGCTTTGCAGCGCCCCCACCAGCCGTTCCACATCGCCATGCAGCTCCACCCGGCGCAGTATCGTCCCTCCATCACCCGGCAAATCAGAAAAAGCATTTTCCCATAATATATGTAAAGGCATATTACTTTTCAATGATCTTACGATTTTTTCAAAATACGGCCCGCAATTCGGCCGCTGGGTCAGCGTCTGAAAGATCTGCGGAAGCGGCATCTGCTGCCACCGGATGGCCGTTTCCATGTACCCCAGCGCACCCACCAGTGACCACAGCACCTCTCTCTGCCCCCGCCTGCGCCGATACCAGAGCCACAGCACATATACCGCGCCCGCCAGTATCAGCCCGCCGCCTGTCAGCTTGGCCGTCACAGCGGCCGCACCTGATAGCGCCGCTGCCCCGCCTCCACGGAGATGGTGATGAGCCGCCGGAACACCTGTGACGCGGCCAGCACCGGATACAGCGGCTTCCGCCGCAGCTCCTCTTCATCCAGCGCATGAATGGTAGCCAGCAGCGCCACTCCGCAGTTGGCTGCCGCTGCCATAGCCGTCAGATCCTCCGCCGTCGTGATCTCATCCACGGCGATGACCTGCGGATTGGCGGAGCGCATCAGCATAGGAATGCCCAGCGTCTTGGGGCAGCTGTCCAGCACGTCCGTGTGAAATCCCACATCCAGCTGCGGTACGCCCCGGTACATCCCCGCCAGCTCGCCCCGCTCGTCCACGATGCCCACACGCAGCGGCGCTCGCTCCTCGCTGCCGTTGGACAACGCTGCCACCATCTCCCGCAGCAGTGTGGTCTTGCCTGCCCCCGGCGGTGCGGCGATCAGCGTGCTCTGAAACGATTCCCCCTCCGGCAGCAGCTGGGTCATATCCCGGCACAGCCCTGCTGCCTGACGGCTGATGCGTACCGAGGCCGACGAGATGTCCCGCAGGTTCACGCCCACGCCATCCCGCAGCACCACCGTACCGCACAGCCCTACACGAAAGCCGCCCCGGCCCACCAGATACCCTTTTCCCATGGACTCGGACGCGGCGTAGCGTGAGTATCCCGTCACTGTGTCGCACAGCTGCTCCAGATCCGACTGGGTCACGCTCTGCCGGGGCAGCTCATCACTGACGAACAGCTCCCCCTCCGTCGTCACCAGCGTCATAGGCCGCCCGGCCCGCAGGCGGAATTCCTCCGCCTGTGCCTTGCGAAAGTCCGGCACACGCCGGGCCGCCTGCTGCCACCTGGCAGGCAGCAGCTCCGCCGCCTGCTCATATCGTCCGATGGCGTAGCTCATCTCCATGATCAGCCGCCTCCCTTCCTGTCAGCCTACACTATGACAGCTCGTCCCGGATTAGAACCGCGGACGCAAAAACACCCCGCACCGTATCGGTGCGGAGTGTTTCTTCACCTATTTCCTATTCCTCGCATAGTGCCTGGATGATCTTGGCGTACAGCGCCTCCGGCTCTTTCTGAAAGCGCTTGGCCAGCGTGTCCGCGCTGTCCTTATCTGCCACCATCAGCTCCAGATGCATCAGGCTGTCCACATCGTCGCGCAGCGCCAGCGTCACGGTGAACGTCCCGTTCTTCCTCTCCGTCACATGGCTCTGCACCTGGGCGCGCCGCAACGCCGCCTTGTTGTACGCGGCAATATTCCTGTCTGATCGCTGCCGCACGGAATAGGGCAGACTGCTCTCGCAGATGGCGCTGTTCCGCTTCCCCTTCTCCGTGATGAGATACCGTCCGTCCTCTGTCAGGCGCAGATGCTCCGTCTTGACCAGGTCGTTCAGGCACTCGGCGTAGTCGAAATAGTCGATCCCGTCGTCACACATGGTCAGGTCCTGCATGGCCGCGCCGTCCGCCGGCTCGCTGAGCCGTGCGGCGATATACAGAATGAGAAACTTGATCTCCAGCTTGTCCCGGATGAAACCGACCTCCATGCTGCCCGCCTCCCTTTCGCTGTTTCTCATAATAGTATACCAAATCCCTGTCTTTTTGTAAAGGAAAAAGCCGTGCGGCCCTTGGTCGCACGGCTTTCCGTCTGTTCTCTCAGTGGCAGGCGCAGTAACTCTTGGTGGCGTTGTAGTCGCAGGGTGTCTCCACCGAATTGGGCGGGAAGAACTCGTTGATGGGGAACGCCACGCTGCGGAACAGCCCGCAGGGGTCCTCCTGGCTGTCACAGCTGCACTCGCACTGGGGCACGCAGTAGTCGTACACCGGGATCAGCAGCTGGGTGTCCCGCTCCAGCCGCACCAGCGTAAACTGCCCCAGCGTCACGTAGATGCGCCGCGTCAGCGCCCCATCGTCGAACACCAGTTCGCCGTTGAAGCTCTGGGCTACGAAGGATGGGATCTCCGCCAGGCATCCACGCTCCCCCGCGGAGGGCAGCGGGATCTCCGCCACCCGGGTGCTGAGTACGATGGGATCGACCGCCTCCACCACCGCAACAGGCAGATTGGTGCGCATACGTCCCGGTACATCCAGCTCATCCAGCACTGTGTCGGAGGAGAATATCTTGGCGTTCCCCTCGCTGCCGAACAGAATGCACCGCTTGTCGAACACGCATAGACCCTCCACCTCAGTGTACCGCGGCGTCCCGGTGCAGACCTGCAGCGTCACCCGGTAGTAGAACCGCATATCCACGGAGTAGAACCCCCGGTTGAAGGACACCGGCTCTACATCGGTGTAAACATACAGCAGCTCCGCCGTGCCGCCCTTGAGCATCTGGGAGCTGTTCAGCACCTCCTGGGCCGCCGCCGTGGGATAGAACCGCAGATCCTCTACGCAGTCCTTATCCCGGCAGGAGTCAAATATCTTACGTGTATGGATGCACACGGATTCCCGGACGCTGTTCAAGTCGCAGACCGGCCCCGGCATAGTATTTTCAGGCATTGTATGACCTCCCAATAAGTAGTGAAAGATGGCCTCTTTCACTCCAGTCTATGCCGCGGCACAAAAAGGGTGCGGCGAAACCCCGCCGCACCCCTGCGCTTCTATTTCTTTTTCAGCACCACGTTCTCCTGGCCCAGCCACTCCCGGCATTCCTGCAAAAACGCCGGATGGGGCAAGCATTTCCCGCCCCACAGCTTTCCTGTGTCCGCAATACGTATCTTCAGCGGCGTCTCACCCTCAAACATGGTGGACACCAGCTGCAGATGCCGGAACGCACGGCTGTCCAGACTGGGTACGCGGAGATACAGCACCATGCCCTCATCCACACCCTTTTTGACGCCGGGAATACCGCCCACCTTGTCGGCGTCCTCCAACGGATACAGCTCGTCGCACAGGATCTGCGGCGGCTTCTCGTCCCGCGCGGAGATGCGTCCCCGCACCACCACCGCCAGGTTGGGCAGTATATAGCTCCCGCACCGGTCTATGACCTTCTGGAAGCACAGCAGCTCAATGGACGATGTCTCGTCCTCCAGCATCACATAGGCCATCAGCGTGTTGGTCTTGGTGGTCCGCGTCCTGCTGGATGCCACGATACCCGCCACCGTCACCACCTGTCCGTCGGCGAAGCGGCTGGCACCCTCCTCTCCGGCAAAGTCCTCGGTGATCTCGCCGATAGGCACCGCGCCCAGCCGCTTGGCCGCCGCCCGGTAATCCCCCATAGGGTGTCCGGACAGGTACAGTCCCGTGGTCTCCCGCTCCATCTGCATCCGTTCCACCGCGGTGAATTCCGGCACATCCGGCAGCTCCACCCGGGAGGCCGCCTCCGGCGACGAGGTGTTCATACCGAAGAAGTCCAGCTGTCCCTCTACGTTCCGCCGCCGTACCGAGCCGATGGCGTCCAGCACCTTTTCGAACGCCGCCACCAGCTGGGAACGCCGCGCGCCTAAATCGTCAAACGCGCCGCTGCGGATCAGGTTCTCCACCGCCCGCTTATTCATATCGGTGCAGTCGTACATCCGCTCGCAGAAATCCTGGAAGGACTTGAACGCGCCGCCCTTTTCCCGCTCCCGCACCATGGCCTGGATGAACCCGCGCCCGATGTTCTTGATAGCCACCAGACCGAAGCGGATGCCATTCTCCTCGACGGTGAACCGATCGCTGGAACGGTTCACATCCGGCGGCAGCAGCTCGATGCCGCAGTCGCGGCACTCGCCGATGTAGCCCGCCACCTTGTCGGAGTTATCCAGCACACTGGTCAGCAGCGCCGCCATATACTCCTTGGTGTAGTGGCACTTGAAATACGCCGTCTGATAGGCCACCACCGCATAGCTGACGGCGTGGGCCTTGTTAAAGGCATAGTTGGCAAAGTCGTAGATCTCGTCATAGATCCCCTGGGCCGTGGCCTCGTCGATGCCGTTGGCGATACACCCGGCGATGCCCCTCTCCTTGTCGCCGTAGACAAAGGCCTGCCGCTCCTTTTCGATCTCCTTGGCCTTTTTCTTGCTGATGGCCCGGCGCACCATGTCCGCCTGGCCCAGGGAAAAGCCGCCCAGCTCCTGAAAAATACGGATGACCTGCTCCTGATACACGATGCAGCCATAGGTCACAGACAGAATGGGGATCAGCTTCGGGTGCTTGTATGTCACCAGCTTCGGATCGTGCTTGCAGGCGATAAACCGGGGGATAGACTCCATTGGGCCGGGCCGGTACAGGGCTATCACGGCGGTGATGTCCTCAATACTCTGGGGCTTCAGCCCCACGCACACCCCGGTCATACCGGTGGACTCGATCTGGAACACGCCCGCCGTCTGCCCACGGGAGATCATCTCGTAGGTCTCCGGATCGTCGTCGGGGATGTCCGCCAGTGTAAAGTCCGGCTGGTGCTGCTGCACCAGCTTCATGGCATCGTCCAGCACCGTCAGGTTGCGCAGACCCAGGAAGTCCATTTTCAGCAGACCCAGCTCCTCCAGCGTGGTCATGACGTATTGGCATATCAGCGCGTCGTCGTTCCTCGCCAGCGGCACGTACTCGTACACCGGCCGCTTGGTGATGACCACACCCGCCGCGTGGGTGGACGCATGACGGGGCATTCCCTCCAGCGCCATGGCGGTGTTGATGAGCTTCTTTACCCGGGGATCGTCCCGGTACATATCCGCCAGCGGCTTACTCAGCTTCAGCGCGTCCTGCAAGGTGATGTGCAGCGCCCCCGGCCCGGCAGGTACCTGCTTGGCCACCTGGTCCACCTCGGCATAGGTCATGTTCAGTGCCCGTCCCACGTCGCGTATGGCGGCCCGGGCCGCCATCGTGCCGAAGGTCACAATCTGCGCCACATGGTCGTCGCCGTACTTCCGCCGGACGTAGTCCACCACCTCACCCCGTCGGGTGTCGCCGAAGTCCATGTCTATATCGGGCATGGACACACGCTCCGGGTTCAGAAAACGCTCAAAATACAAATCATATTTCATGGGATCGATGTCAGTGATGTCCAGGCAGTAGGACACCATCGACCCGGCGGCGCTGCCGCGCCCCGGCCCAACGGGAATATCCACGCTCTTGGCGAAGCGCACAAAGTCCGACACGATGAGAAAATAGTCCGTAAAGCCCATCTTCTCGATCATGTCCATCTCATAATCCAGCTGCTTGCGGTATTCCGGCTTCGTATCGCCGTAGCGCCGCGCGAAGCCCTGCTCGCACAGCTCCCGCAGGTAGGTAGGCGAGTCGTACCCCTCCGGCAGCTTGAATTCCGGCAGGTGATATTTGCCGAAGGTGAATTCCATCCGGCAGCGGTCGGCGATGCGCTGGGTGTTGGCCACCGCGTCGGGATAGGCGGAGAACAGCTCCTCCATCTCCTCCGTGGAGCGGAGGTAGAAATTCCGCGGCTCATACCGCATACGGTTCTCGTCGTCCACCGTCTTGCCTGTCTGGATGCACAGCAGCACGTCGTGGCTCTCCGCGTCCTCCTTCCGCAGATAGTGGGCGTCGTTGGTACACACCAGCGGGATGCCCGTCTCGTTGTGCAGCCGCAGAAGTCCCCGGTTCACCTCGGTCTGCTCGGCAATGCCGTGATCCTGCAATTCCAGATAAAAGTCCTCTTCACCGAAGATGTCCCGCATGGTCAGGGCGTACTCCTTCGCCCCGGCGTAGTCGCCGTTCAGCAGCCGCTTGGGGATCTCCCCGGCCAGGCAGGCAGACAGCGCGATCAATCCCTCGGAGTGCTCCCGCAGCAGGTTCAGGTCGATGCGGGGCTTGATGTAAAAGCCCTCGATGTACGCCTGGCTGACCATATAGGACAGGTTGCGGTAGCCTGTCTCGTTCTTGCACAGCAGCACCAGGTGGCGGGACTCCGTGTCAAACTCATGCTGCTTGTCAAATCTTGTACGGTGGGCCACATACACCTCGCAGCCGATAATGGGATGGATACCCTCCTTCTGGCAGGCGCGGTAGAAGTCCACCGCGCCGTACATGACGCCGTGGTCGGTGATAGCGCAGGCGTTCTGCCCCATGGACTTCACCAATGCAGGCAGGTCGCGGATGCGGCACGCGCCATCCAGCAGACTGTATTCCGTATGGACATGGAGGTGAACAAAGGACATGGCGTTACGCTCTCTTTCTCTCGGTTTCCATCATCTCGCAGAGTATCTCGGCGGCGGTGGCGATCAGCAGGCCGCAGTGGTCGCCAGCGGCCAGAGACCGGGCCAGCTCCGTGGGCCGCAGATCCTTGTGGGACAACAGCTCCCGGCAATTCAGGTATTGAAAGCGCTCCGTGAAGCGGCGTTGAAATTCCTTGGTCAGATAGGCGGCGCGGGCCTTATCGCGGGCTGCCTCCGGAAACGCACAGCCCAGGATCATCACCGGGGCGTTCACCGCGCCGCAGATGTTTCCGCTGCGCACGCCGCCGCCCAATCCAGCGCCTATCGCCAGGGCCTGCTCCTCCGTAATGTCCAGAATATCGTTAAATGCCGCCAGCAGCGATTGGGCGCAGTTCGCGCCGCTTTTCCGGTATCGTATGGCCGCTTTGCAGCGTTCTTCCTTAGTAATCATAAGGCTTTTGCCTCCTCCATCAGTTTCCTCATCCGGTGGTTTATGCAGGACTTCGTCACCGGCGGATCGCATCTCTCTGCCAGCTGTATCAACGATAATTCGGGAAATTCCAGCCGCAGCGCGGCGGTCTGCCGCAGCTTTTCCGGCAGCTTGTCCCAGCGAGCACTGCGCCGCAGCGCCTCGATGGCGCTCACCTGTTCCTGCGCCGCATCCAGCGTCTTGTTCACGTTGGCCATGTCGCAGTTCATGGCCCGATTCGCGCCGTTTCGAATCTCCTTATCCACCTTGGCGGTCATAATATCCATGGCAGAAGCTGGTGCGCCTATTTTGGTCAAAAAGTCCTCAATATGCTCCGATTGCTTAAAATACAGCAGGAAATCACCACCTCTTTGTACTGTTCTCGGAATAAAAAACATCTCCTCCATCAAGGTGGATACCTCGCGGGAGGCCTGGCTGTGATTGGTAGCAATTTCCAAATGGTAGCGCTTTTCCGGATCGGTGACGCTGCCCCCGGCCAGGAACGCGCCGCGGAGGAATGCCGTGCGGCAGCAATCTTCTTCTAAAATACCGAAATTCACATGAATTGCCATGATTTGCTTTGGATCATATCCTAAAATGTTAATGATATTGGATAGCTTGTCCCGGTCTGTGATACCGAAGATCAGCTTCCCCTTGCCGCCGTTCTCCTCGGGAAGCCGGTCAAACCGAACGGAAAACGCCTTGTGAAAAAGTTTGGGCAAACGTTCCGCAAAATCCTCGTTTTCCGTAATAATACGCACTTCCGACGGGATAAATGTATTGCAGTACAGCAGCACACCGTAAGCCTCCGCCCGGGCGCAGCAAAGACGCGAGATGGGGGCGCGGCACAGCTCATTTTTCACTTTTGCAGCGAAAGAACGCATAATATCACCTGCAATTATCCGAATTCCGGTTTAATTTTCTTTATAAAAACGTGGAAATACTTTGAAACAGCACTGGAATTTTCAAGTAAAAAAGTTGAAAAACCTGGAAAGTCTTGAAAAGACTGATATAAAAGGGCTCACCGGTTCATATCCCGGTGGCTTTCGGTGACGGGATAGCCCAAGTGGGCGGCAAATTCTGACAGATACCGGGCAACAGCCACCGAGCGATGACGGCCACCGGTGCAGCCCACGGCGATGACCAATTCCGTCCGCCCCTCCTGCCGGTACTGGGGCAGGAGAAATTCCACCAGCGGCATCAGGCGGCGGAGAAATTCAGCGGTCTGCTCAGACCGGAGCACATAGTCCCGCACCGGTGCGTCCAGGCCGTTCAGCGCTTTCAGCTCCGGGACGTAATAGGGGTTGGGCAGAAAGCGCACGTCCAGCACCAGGTCGGCCTCCGGCGGCAAACCGTTCTTGAAGCCGAAGGAGAGGACGTTCACGTGCAGCGCCCCTTTCTCCGCCGCGGCGAAGAGAGACAGCAGGGTGCTGCGGAGCTTGGCTGTGGAAAAGGCGGAGGTATCCAGCACCACATCAGCAGTCTCGCGGACAGAGCGGAGCAGCTCCCGCTCGCGGGAGACGGCGCTTTCTATGGAGCCGCCATCGGAACAGAGAGGATGGCTGCGGCGGGTCTCCTTATAGCGGCGGATGATGGTGGGGGTATCGGCCTCCAGAAACAGCAGGCGGCAGCGGATGCCCCGGGCGCGGAGCTGGGCCACGGCGTCGGTAAGATTGGCGGAGGGTTCGCCGGCACGGACATCGTATACGAAGGCCAGCTTATCATAGCGGCCGCCGGCGGCGGCGCAGAAGTCGGCAAAGCGGAGCATCATCTCCGCCGGGAGGTTGTCCACGGTATAGTAGCCGGCGTCCTCCAGAAAGGCGGCGGCACGGCTCTTGCCGCTGCCGGACAGGCCGGAGATGATGAGTATTTCCATGGGGGGTCTCCTTTTGAGTTCTCTTGTTGTGGCCGCGCCTGCGGGCGCGGGGGGACGGATTCCCACGCCGGTGACATCGGTCACTGGCTCGGAATGACAGATAATCTTAGGGTTCGACGATTTTGACCTCGGGGTCAAGGCGGACGCCGGTGGCATCAAGGACGCGTGTCTGTATTTCGGCCATGAGGGCCGTCACATCGGCGCAGGCGGCGCGGCCGGTGTTGATGACGAAGCCGGCGTGTTTCTCTGAAACCTGCGCGCCGCCCACGGTCAGCCCCTTCAGGCCGCACTGGTCGATCAGGGCAGCGGCGTAATGGCCCTCCGGGCGCTTGAAGGTGCTGCCGGCACTTGGATATTCCAATGGCTGTGAAGTTTTTCTCCTTGTCATCAGTTCGTCCATTTTTGCCTTGATGGCAGCCGGATCGCCGGACCGCAGACGGAATACGGCGGACAGCACTACCCCATCGGGACAGTCGGTGAGCAGACTGTGACGGTAGGAAAAGCCCAGCGCCTCCCCTGTCAGCGTCCGGATGCCCTCATCGGGAAACAAAACGGCGGCGGAGGACACCACCTGAGACATCTCACCGCCGTAAGCGCCGGCGTTCATGCACACCGCGCCGCCCACGCTGCCGGGAATGCCGTGGGCAAACTCCAGGCCGGTGAGCCCCAGCCTGCAGGCGGTCATGGCCACACGGGTCAGGGACGCACCGGCATCGGCGCGGAGACAGCAGGGGTCGCTTTCCACGCGCGCCACCCGGTTCATGTCCCGGGTGTGGATCACAAGGCGGTCCACCCCGGCGTCCGGGAACAGAAGGTTCGTGCCGTTGCCCAGGATAATGGGCCGGGCGGACAGCTCCCGGGCGCGGCTGAGCAGCAGGATGAGCTGCTCGCCGTTTTGAGGAAAGGCCATGCGGCGAGCGGGGCCGCCGATGCGAAATGAGGTATAGCGGGACAGGGGTACTTCCCGTTCATAGGGCATATCCGGCAGGTAGTCCGCTGTCCATTTGTCCAGTTCATCGTACCAGGTCATAGTACCTCCCATGCGTTCAGATACGCTTATTCTTGCCCAAAAGGGCCGCGCCGATAATGCCGGCACAGTTGCCCAGCTCCGCCTTGACGATGCGGGTGCGGCGGTCGCGGCCGCAGGGGATGCTCTCACGGGCCACACGCTGCTGGACAGGCAGCAGGAGCTGCTCCTCCGCCTCGTTGCTGACGCCGCCGCCGATGGCCAGGGTGTCGGGCTGGAAGATATTCACCACGTTGACCACGCCGCAGGCCAGATAGTCCACATACTCGTCGCAGACCTGCTGGCCCACCGGATCGCCCCGGCGGGCGGCGATGAACGCCGACTGGCCGGAGACGCGGCCCTCGTTCTCCGCCACCACCTGGGCCAAAATGCTGTGGGGGTGGGCGGCCAGGGCGGCGGCGCTCATGCGCTTCAGAGCGGTGGCGCTGGCGTACTGCTCCCAGCAGCCATGGCGGCCGCAGGGACAGGGCAGGCCGCCGCGCTGGATGACCATGTGGCCCACCTCGCCGGCCATGCCGTTGGCACCGTGGTAGATCTTGCCGTTATGGACGATGCCCGCGCCCACGCCTGTGCCCAGGGTGATGGTGACGAAGCGCTTGCTGTCGCGGCCCGCGCCCACCAGGAATTCGGCCAGGGCGGCGCAGTTGGCGTCGTTTTCAATGTAAAGAGGGATGCTGAGATAGCGGTGGAACAGCTTGCGCAGGGGCACGTTGCGCAGAGGCAGGTTGCAGGTATAATTGATCGAGCCGGAGCGGATCTCCACCGTACCGGGGACGCCTACGCCCACGGAGGCCACGTCGCTGACGGAGATGTTCACCGTGTGGGCCAGCTCCTGCACCAGGGAGGCCACCGTCCAGGCCAGTCCGTCGTCGTCCGCGATGGATGCCACCTTCATCTTTTGGGTGGCCAGCAGGACGCCGTTCTCGTCCACCAGGCCGGCCTTCAGGTTCGTGCCGCCGATGTCTACACCAACATACTTCATGGTCAGCTCGCCCCGTTTCCGTGGAGCATGGCGTCCACCTTACTGTCGAACTGGGTGACGAAGTCACGGGCAGCGTTGTAGCCGTATTTCATCTGGCGGTTCTTCATGGTGGCGATCTCCACGATGCCGGCCAGGTTGCGGCCGGGGCGGACGGGGATGGTGACCACCGGCAGGTCCACGTCCAGCATGGTGTATTTCTCCTCGCCCAGGCCAAGACGGTCGTAGAACTTGCCGTCCACCCACTGCTCCAGCTGGATGACCAGGTCGATCTCGGTGTCGAATTGCACCGCGCCCATGCCGAAGAGCTGTTGGACGTCGATGACGCCCACACCGCGGATCTCGATGTAATGACGGATGATCTCGGGGGCTGTGCCGTAGAGGGCGTTGGAGATGCGGCGGATCTCCACCGCGTCGTCGGCCACCAGCCGGTGGCCGCGCTTGAGCAGCTCGATGGCCGTTTCGCTCTTGCCGATGCCGGAGTCGCCCAGGATGAGGACACCCTGGCCATAGATGTTCATGAGGACGCCGTGGCGGGCGATCTGGGGTGCCATGGCGCGGTTGAGGTAGTCGATGAGGTTGCTGGTCACGTCCACGGTGGAGTCAGGGGTGCGCAGAAGGGTGCGGTCGTGCTTCTCCGCCATTTTCAGCAGCTCGGCAGGGGCGTCCATGCCACGGGCCACGATCATGGCCGGGAACGGATAGCTGAGGAGCTGGTTGAACACGCGGCTGCGCTCCGCCTCCGTCATGCGGTCCAGGTAGCGCATTTCGCCGCGGCCCAGTATCTGCAGGCGCTTGTCGTCGAAGTAGTCGTAAAAGCCCACCAGCTGGAGTGCGGGGCGGTTCACGTCGGAAATGGTGACGACGGCGGTATCGAAATCACGGCCGCGGTGGAGGACCTCCATGCGGAAGGTCTCGACCATTTTTTTCAGGCTGGCCGGGTTGCGTTTTACTTTTTCCATGGGCGCTCCTCCTGCCCGGAACGGGCAAATATACTCCTCATAATTATATCTTGTATGGGCTTTTTTCGCAACACCTTCCAGGCGCAAAAAATTTTCGTTTTTTTGTCAAATAACACTTGCAATTTCACCGCGTATCTGTTATTATATCAACTGCTTGCGATGCAAGAGGTTATGTTACGACAGCAAGGAGGTGCAACGGATGGCAAAGTGCGAATTTTGCGACAAGGGCGTGACCTTTGGTATCAAGGTGTCCCATTCTCACCGGCGTTCCAATCGTCCCTGGAAGCCCAATGTCAAGCGCGTCAAGGCTGTGGTCAACGGCACGCCCCGCCATGTGTACGTTTGTACCAGATGCCTGCGTTCCGGCAAGGTCACTCGCGCGATCTGATCGCGTCTGAACTGCACAGTTGAAAGCCCTGCGGCGAAGCCGCGGGGCTT
>OIZX01000727.1_pt1 | contig 20254 bp, 15 predicted proteins | sample 1588621 | NCBI WGS metagenome assembly OIZX01 (sample SAMN03283276) | human gut metagenome | biome: human-associated habitat; material: feces | host: Homo sapiens | place: Peru | collected 2012 | reverse complement strand
CACCACAATCTACGTGTGGAGTGAAAGTTGGCTTGTACTTACCGCGAAGCAACTTTGCTACCTTAGAGCAAAGACGACCAACAACTTGGTCTGTTGCGTCGATTACAACCCACTCTTTCTTAGCTGTCTCCTTGTTTACGGAGATAGTCTTGAAACTTAATGTGTCCATTTTAATTTTTAAATTACTACTAAAAAACGTTTTTAAATCTTTTTACTCACTTTTAGATAGGTGATTCACTAACCACAATTCCCGGCCACAGGAGATTGCTATTAACACACGCTATCCTGGGGACTCTAAGTGTATCCCCGCAAATAATCGGACTGCAAAATTACACATTTTTATTTGATTATGTGTGAGTTATAATTCTCATAGCTTCTTTTTTATGTATATTTAACTTAATTTTAAATTTAACTCATCGTTTTTCCCTACATCAGGGATTGACGTTTAATTCGAAAAATTCAATATCTATACAAGTAGTCAACTATAATATGACTAAAAATTAAGAGAGTCAACGTGAATTATAAATAAGTAATAACTGAGTCAACTCGTATTATCAATAAAGCGTAAAGTGGTCAACTAAAATCGTTAAACCACAACCCGTAAAAACAAAGAAAACACTCCTAAAAAAATGAACATACTTGCGATGGTCATCGAAAGTACTTTCAACAGCCAACGAAAGTACTTTCATTTTTAATGGGTGTTTCGTGCAAAAAAATATGGTCCGCATCCGAGATGCGAACCATACCTTATTATATTATATAGCCAACCGATTATCTGATGAACAACAGTTCACGATACTTAGGCAATGTCCAAAGTTCGTCGGCCACGAGAAGTTCGAGCTTATCAATCTGATAACGTATCTCCTCCATCTTGGGCGCCACAGTGTCGTGGTAAGCCACGGCTTTCTCGCGCTCGCTCTCTATCTTGTTGGCTACCTTACGAGCATTAACCAGCGCCTCAACACCTGTCTCGATAACCTGTGTGCGCTCAGCGATCTCGCGGATAATCTTCACGTTGCGAGCCGTGAGTTTCTGTCCTTCCTCGCCACCAAAGATATTAATCATGCCTTCCACATTCTTGGCCAGACGGCTCTGATAGTGAGTAGCTACAGGTATGATGTGATTCATTGTCAAGTCGCCCATCACACGCGCCTCTATCTGAATCTTCTTGGTGTAGATTTCCCATTTCACCTCGTTGCGTGCCTTCAGCTCGCTTTCGCTCATCACATTAGTCTTGGCAAACATATCGATGCTGTCTTTATCGAGATAGCGGTCGAAAACAACAGGGCAAGAAGCCTCGCAGTCTAAGCCACGCTTCTGTGCTTCTTCTTTCCACTCATCGCTATAGCCATTGCCGTCAAAGCGGATAGGTTTACAAGTCTTGATATCCTCGCGCACAACATCGATGATAGCTGAAGTCTTATCCTCGCCCTTGGCGATGAGCGCATCCACACGACACTTGAAGTTCTGCAGAGCCTCAGCTACAGCAGCATTCAGCACGATGAGCGACGATGCACAGTTGGCCTCGCTGCCCACGGCACGGAACTCGAAACGATTGCCCGTGAAGGCGAAAGGCGAAGTGCGGTTGCGGTCGGTGTTGTCGATCATCAACTCAGGAATCTCAGGAATATCGAGTTTCACTCCCTTCTTGCCTGCCAGCGCGAAGAGTTCATCCTTGTCAGCTTTCTCGATATGGTCGAGCAGATCGGTGAGCTGCTTACCCAAGAAAGAAGAGATGATGGCAGGAGGCGCCTCATTGGCGCCCAGGCGATGCGCATTGGTAGCACTCATGATGGAAGCCTTGAGCAAACCATTATGCTTATATACACCCATCAAGGTTTCTACGATAAACACCACGAAGCGAAGGTTGTCTTCAGGTGTCTTGCCAGCAGCATGGAGCAGCACACCTGTATCAGTGCAAAGACTCCAGTTGTTGTGCTTACCCGAACCGTTAACACCTGCAAAAGGTTTCTCATGCAGCAACACACGGAAACTGTGCTTATGAGCCACACGCTTCATCAGACTCATGAGGAGCATATTGTGGTCGACAGCCAGATTGCACTCCTCGTAGATAGGAGCCAACTCAAACTGGTTGGGTGCCACCTCGTTGTGACGAGTCTTGCAAGGAATACCCAATTCGAGAGCCTGAATCTCCAGGTCTTTCATAAAAGCCTGTACGCGCTCAGGAATCGTACCGAAGTAATGGTCGTCCATCTGCTGGTTCTTAGCAGAGTCGTGTCCCATGAGTGTTCTACCAGTAAGCATCAAGTCGGGACGAGCCGAATAAAGACTCTCGTCTACAAGGAAGTATTCCTGCTCCCAACCCAGGTTGGTCTGCACCTTCTTGACCTGTGGATAGAAGTAATGGCACACATCAGTAGCAGCCTCACTCAGCGAATGGAGCGAGCGCAACAGCGGAGCCTTGTAGTCCAAAGCCTCACCCGTGTAAGAGATAAAGATAGTAGGAATACACAGCGTGTCGTCGATGATGAAGACAGGCGAAGTAGGATCCCAAGCCGAATAGCCTCGAGCCTCGAAGGTGTTGCGAATACCGCCATTAGGGAACGAGCTCGCGTCAGGCTCCTGCTGTACGAGCAGTTTGCCCGAGAACTCTTCTATCATACCGCCCTTGCCATCATGCTCCACGAAGGCATCGTGCTTCTCTGCAGTACCCTCTGTGAGGGGCTGAAACCAGTGTGTATAATGAGTCACGCCGTTCTCTTCTGCCCACAGTTTCATGCCGGCAGCCACAGCGTCGGCGATGGAACGGTCCAGACGAGTTCCATTATCTATCACGTCGATGAGTTTCTCGTAGACATCAGACGGAAGATACTTATACATCTTCTGGCGGTTGAATACATACTTTGCGAAATACTCCGAAGGTCTTGTCTTAGGAGTTTCCACCTCTACAGGTCTTTTCTTGAAGGCCTCGGCTACAACCTCAAATCTCAAATTAGCCATTCTTTTATTGTTTGTTTATTGTTTGCGGTGCAAAATTACAAAAATATTGGCAAATGACTATCATATTGACGATTTTTAATGATAAAAACCAAGTATTTTTCTCTTATTCCTCCTCGCAGACTATTAAATAGCTCTATCAACTTGCGACGATGCAAGCATTTCCCTCTCTTATACATAATAACCTCTTCTTCTATTTAAGAGAGAGAGTGTGTAATGCCATTAGAGAGGTCGTAGCATCTTGCCAGCCCGTAAATAAACTCACGAGTTATAATATTACAAAAAGAAAATAGCTTTCCCTGCTGATGACGGGCGGGCAAGATGCCACGCCCTCCCCAGTGCAAGCTCCCGTAAGCAACTCACGAGCCTGCCAGCAAACATTAATTCCTCCTCCCCCGCAAGAAAACCTCCGAATAAAAACTTTACGCTAAGAAACAAAATAAATTTGAATCTTTTCGCTTAATCAGATTTTTGCAGTATCTTTGCAAAAGACAAAAATAAAGCAAAAGATATGACACAACAACACTTGCCCTACCGCATCATAGCGCTCGACCTGGATGGGACACTCACCAACCACGACAAGGAGATAACGCCCCTGACCCTCAGAACACTACTTGCAGCGCAAGAAAAGGGCGCCATCATCGTACTCGCCTCAGGACGTCCCACCTATGGCATTGCTCCCCTCGCCCAAGAACTACACCTCGACACACACGGCGGATACATTCTGTCGTACAACGGAGGTAAGATAGTAGACTGGAGCACACAGCAGGAATGTTTCTCGCAACATCTGCCACAACCCGCCATCCCCGTCATCTACGAGTACGCCAAACTCTCAGGACACGCCCTCTTGGGCTATGCCGGCAACGAGATTATCACCGAAGCCCCCGACGACTCCTATGTCAAGGAAGAGTCACGCATCAACAAGATGGACATCCGACACGTTGACAACCTGTTGCAACACATAGAGCCCAACCCCACCAAACTGCTCATGACAGGCGACCCCGCACAGATGATACAGGCAGAAGAAGACCTCAGCCAGCGACTCAGCCCCTATGGTATGGACGTGTTTCGCTCAGCGCCCTTCTTCCTCGAACTCGTACCAAAAGGCATCGACAAGGCACAGTCGCTCCTGCGACTCTTAGCGAAGGTCAACCTCACCCCTGCCGACATGATAGCCTTTGGCGATGGATACAACGACCTCAGCATGCTGCAGCTGGCAGGCATGGGCGTCGCCATGGCCAACGCAGCCCCAGAAGTAAGAGCGCAAGCCGACTACATCACCCTCTCTAATGAGGAAGACGGTGTGGCAGCAGCTCTCACACACTTCGGGATGTAGAGTTCTGCCTCCGCAGCTCACACGCAGGAATGTACTGGGGAGGCAATGTTTATGTTTGGTGTTTACTGAGGAGGGCGCGACATCTTGCCCGCCCATAAACACCAAGAAAAGGTATTGTAAAAATATATTTAGCAGGATGATGACGGGCGGGCAAGATGCCACGCCCTCCCCAGTGCAAGCCCCCCGTAAGCAACTCAAGAACCTGCCAAGTAAACACTAAACACTAAATATAATTATGTTACAGCTTGACAATTTCTACAAAGCTCGCTTCGTGCTGAGCAAAGTGATAAGAAAGACTGAGCTGGTTCACACCCCACGAATCAACCCAGAGAGTGACGTCTATCTGAAACCCGAGTGTCTACAGATGACAGGATCATTTAAGGTGCGAGGAGCCTACTACAAGATATCGCAACTCACCCCCGAAGAACAACAGAAGGGAGTGATAGCCTGCTCCGCAGGCAACCACGCACAGGGCGTTGCATTAGGCGCCACAGCCATAGGCGTGAAGAGCCTTATCTGCCTGCCCGAGGGTGCCCCCATCTCTAAGGTAGAAGCCACCAAGCGCTTAGGAGCCGAGGTATGCCTCGTGCCAGGCGTCTACGACGATGCCTATCAGAAAGCCCTCGAGTTGCGCGACCAACACGGCTATACCTTCGTCCACCCCTTCGACGACGAGAACGTCATAGCCGGACAAGGCACCATAGGCCTCGAGCTCCTCGACCAGCTGCCCGACGTCGAAGCCGTCGTTGTCCCCGTAGGCGGTGGCGGACTCATCTCAGGCATCGCCTTCGCCATCAAGTCGCTCAACCCCAAGGTCAAGATCTATGGTGTACAGGCTGAAGGCGCAGCCAGCATGGTGCAAAGCCTTCACGACCACAAGCAAGAGAAACTCCCCTCCGTAGCCACCGTGGCCGATGGCATCGCTGTGAAGGAGCCAGGAAAGCTCACCTTCGAGACTTGCTCCAAGTACGTTGACGAGATTGTCACCGTGAGCGAAGACGAGATATGCGCAGCCATCCTCAAACTCATCGAGAGCGAGAAGATGGTAGCCGAGGGTGCAGGAGCAGCCAGTGTGGCAGCAGTGATGTACAACAAGGTGCCCATCAAGGGCAAGAAGACCATCTGCATCGTTAGTGGCGGCAACATCGATGTGACTATCCTCAATCGCGTCATCACCCGTGGACTCGCCAAAAGCGGACGTCTCTGCACCATCGAGATGGAGCTCGACGACAAGCCTGGCGAACTCGTAGAGGTATGCTCCGTCATCGCCAGCTTGGGTGGCAACATCACAGGCGTTCACCACGATCGCTCTGCCAACCGACAGAAAGTCAACTCATGCGTGCTACGCCTCACCATGGAGACCCGCGACGCCTCCCACGTCAAGGAGATTAAGGGTGCCCTCGAAGCCAAGGGGTTTCATCTATACATCGTCTAAAAAAGAGCATCGCACCCTGCAACAGCAGCGACACGACAGCCCCCAGCAAGAGAATATCTATATTATTAATTTCTAAAAAATCATATCAATATGAACGCAATTCACACAGACAACGCGCCTGCCGCTATCGGACCCTATAGCCAGGCCATCGAAGTAAACGGATTTGTATTTGCCTCAGGACAGATACCCATCGACCCCACCACAGGTCAGTTTGTAGAAGGCGGCATCAAGGAGCAGACCCGTCAGAGCCTCACCAATGCCCAGAACATCCTCAAGGCAGCAGGTACCGACCTCAGCCACGTCGTAAAGACCACAGCATACCTCAACAGCATGGACGACTTTGCCGCCATGAACGAGGTTTACGCCGAGTTCTTCAGCAAGCCCTATCCAGCCCGCTCTGCCGTAGCCGTAGAGAAGTTGCCTAAGGGTGCCCTCGTCGAGATAGAAGTCTTAGCAGCTAAGTAATCCCTCTGCTCACAAGCAGCACATAGGTATATACAAAAAGCCTCATGTTCACTCAACGAAACATGAGGCTTTTTTATCTTCATCAGTCACAAACTAAGCCCGCACTGGGGAGGGAGTCTTAATGTTTAGTGTTTACTGGGGAGCCCGCCATAAGCAACTCAAGAGTCTCCCTACCCGTAAACATTAAACATTAAAAAATTACCACTCCTCCTCCCAAAGCTTCACATCCATGCCATTCTCATACGGTTTAGCCTCTATCTGTTCTTGAATTTCAATTTTATCCTGGTCATTGAAGTCACTATTAGGACTGGCAGCTATCACATTCACCATTTCCATCTTTACTATTTCAATAGCAGGATTCGTGTAATTTTTCATATCCATTTTTAATTCATTAAAAGATTAGTTTTTCAGTATAGAGTATTATTTACGAATTATTTTCTTACCATTTTCGATGACGATACCCTTATAGTACTTATCCACACGTTGTCCTGCCAGATTATAGACGACTGATGTCGTGCCCATATTATTAGCATCGATATGCCCGATGCCAGTATCTACATCATCGAAAGCAAAGAAATTCTTGGCACTGCCAGCAGAAGTCAATTTTAAGTATCCCTTCTTTGCTGGAATAACCACACCATCAGTAACCAGTTTAAAACCAGAAACACCCCTCAACGTAGCAAAAGCATAGATCTCACTATCGGCAGCTTTAACTGTCCCGTCCGAAGCTCTCAAGTCTGTCTTGTACGAATGATCAGCCACTGTTGCTGGTGTCAGCGAATATTCCTTGTTAGGCACCCCTTGCACAAGAACAGCCATCCCCGCAGGAACTGCTCCAACAAAAGGCCTATAGACAACCCCTGTTTGTTCCTGGTTCACCGCCACCTCGTACACCGTCAAACCTAATTTGCTGTAGTCTACAGGATAATCTGCAACGTAGGTTGCAAAGCCCGATGCTGCAGTTGTAAGACTCTCCTGTTGTTGGGTGTAATTGACGGTTATAGACTTTATATATAAAGTGGTAGATGGCTTAAATACAACAGACTGCGATATACCACTCCATTTCCCGTTTTCGATGTCTTCATCATTAGCTTGTAACGAAGACGAAGGAATAGTGCCTTTTAATACAATAGAGGTAATATAATAGCCTTCAGCCACAGAAATCGTAAAAACACTATAGCTGTATGCGCGAAAATCATATGTGTCATCAGTATTTTTCCACCAACGAAAGCCCACACCTTCTGATTTATCTGTCGTAAGAGTTACTTTGCCTGCCTTCCAGGTTGAGTTATAGGTATATGACGGCGAGCCTGGTGTACACTCCGACCCATAGTCATTCACTGTTTGCGTAAAGTCGAAAAAGCCCTCCTTGTTTACATGAATAGTATAAGAAGCAGAAGAAGGATGATAAGTATTATTACCAGCGAAAGAAGCCGTAATCTCTGATTCACCCTCACGAAGGACTGTCACCTCACCAGTTTTTTCGTTTACACTTGCCACAGAAAGATTGCTACTGGTGTATTGGATGGTTGCGCCTTTGATGGTTGGGGTTAACGTTGCAAGCAAAGTGAATTTATCTCCTGCATTTTTGAAAAAGGTATGATTATCAATAGTCGAACCAAAAGACAAAGAAGAAGCCATTAATCCACCAGATTGCTTCTTATAGATTTGAACTGTTGACTGACTACTTGTTTGATATGCCGAAAACAATTCACCTTGATTATAGTAACCTATTTGATTGTAAAAGTTTCCCCCTAAAAAATTAATCAAAGCATTACCTCCAGAGAAAGTAATAGAGGCTCTACTATACTTATCTCTTTTATTTTTATCTATTTTTTTTAAAGTTGCGCCTTTTTCGCCTTTTCCGTCTTTTACTCCATTTGCGTAAAGATAATCATCTGTTCCGACTTTTAGATACCAATTCTTATTATAGCTTTCCAATGTTATTTCCTGCACAGAAGTAGTACTGGTAAAACAACCATCTTTGATTGTAATAGGAGTTGCTTTCCGATTTTTTTCGTTTTGAGTTGTACTTAAGGCTTGATTATTTTTTTCATTTACGATGGCTATGACATCTCCATTTTGTAGTTCTGAAATGTTAGTGACTTTTTTAAAAGTTTGTCCAAATATTGTTCCCTCATGGATAATCAGTAAAAGGGAGATTACACAGAATTTGATGATTTGTTTCATTGTTTTGATAGGTTTTTATTATTAGTTTTGTAAGTTTCAAGTAGTTTCTATAGAAAATCTGAGCTACTTCCCAAAAGCAGCTCAGATTTTATTCCTCTCCTGCCTCTCGGCAGTTCTTATTTTTTATCATACGCATGCACAGGATAGTCGATGGTGTAATGTAATCCTCGACTTTCTTTTCTTTCTATAGCCATGCGTGTGATGAGATAGCCTACATTAATCATATTGCGTAGCTCGCATAGTTCCTTGCTCACCTTAACTCGCTTGAAGAGGTTTTCGGTCTCTTCGTATAAGAGGTCGAGGCGGTCCCAGGCTCTCTTGAGGCGCAAGTCGCTCCTGACGATGCCTACGTAATTGCTCATACACTCGCCCACCTCCTTGACACTCTGCGTGATGAGTACCTTCTCCTCGTTGGTGAGGGTGCCTTCGTCATTCCATGCGGGCACCTTGTCGTTGAAATCGTATTCGTCGACATGTTCTATGCTGTGCTGGGCTGCTGTGTCGGCATAGACGACAGCCTCAATGAGTGAGTTGCTCGCCAAGCGGTTGCCGCCATGAAGCCCTGTGCAGGAACACTCACCTAAGGCATAGAGGCGGTTGATGCTGGAACAGCCGTTGAGGTCGACCTTGATGCCGCCACACATGTAATGGGCTGCTGGGCGCACGGGGATGTAGTCTTTGGTGATGTCGATGCCGATACTCAGGCACTTGGCATAGATATTGGGGAAGTGATGCTTCGTCTCTTCGGGGTTTTTGTGGGTGACGTCGAGACAGACGTGGTCGAGACCGTGCATTTTCATCTCCTTGTCGATGGCTCGAGCCACGATGTCGCGAGGGGCAAGACTGAGACGCTTGTCGTATTTCTCCATGAAGCTTGTGCCGTCGGGGAGGCGCAGGATGCCACCATAGCCGCGCATTGCCTCTGTGATGAGGAAAGCGGGATGGGTCTCGCCTGGATGATAGAGGGCTGTGGGGTGGAACTGCACAAACTCCATGTCGGCTACAGTACCCTTGGCACGATAGACCATGGCCTCGCCATCGCCTGTAGCTATGACGGGATTGGTGGTGGTCTGATATACGGCACCACAACCGCCAGTACACATCACGGTGACCTTGCTGAGATAGGTGTCTACCTTCTGCGTGTCGGGGTTGAGGACATAGGCGCCATAGCAGTTGATGTAGGGTGTGCGACGGGTGACGCGTGCGCCTAAATGGTGCTGTGTGATGATCTCGACGGCAAAGTGATTCTCCTTGATGTCGATGTCGGGATTGTTGCGCACGGCTTCCATGAGGCCGCGCTGTATCTCGGCTCCAGTGTCGTCGGCATGGTGGAGGATGCGAAACTCGCTGTGGCCACCCTCTCGATGGAGGTCGAACTGACCGTCTTGCTGCTTATCGAAGTTGACACCCCACTGCACTAACTCTTGTATCTGGGCTGGCGCTTTGGTGACGACTTGCTTCACAGCACGATAGTCGCTGATGTAATCGCCAGCTATCATAGTGTCCTGAATGTGCTTGTCGAAATTGTCGACTGCGAGATTGGTGACCGAGGCTACGCCTCCTTGTGCAAATGACGTGTTGGCTTCGTCGAGAGAGGTCTTGCATATCATGCACACTTTTCCCTTATGTGCCCTTGCTACTTTGAGGGCGTAACTCATACCGGCAACTCCTGCACCGATAATCAGAAAATCATACTTATAAACCATTGGGCTTGCTTTATAACGAATTTGTGGATTGTATCCTTTAATGAGTGCAAAAGTAATAATTTATCTTTAAAACGAGTAGGAAAAGACTTATTTTTTGTAATTTTGCATCGATTTTTTGTATTATATGGAATGAACTTTACTTATGGCTGATAGAACTTTTCATAAACGCTTGACGCTGCCTGCTAAATGTGGGATGGGGGTCTTTGGGGCGCTGGCTCTGTATTTCTTCTGGATAAAATTGGCTATCATTGCTATCTTCGTGGTGATTGTCATCGTTGGGATGATGGAGCGTATTCTGCATACGTCGTACACCTTCAAGCGGGTGAAGCCGATAGACAGGGAGGAGGAGATGGAATTTCTGGTCATCGACGAGGGGCGATTTGCGAGTAACAAAAATGTGCCTGTCTGCGACATCGTGGAGATGTATCGGGCAAAGACGTTTTGTGGGCTCGACTGGTGCCTGGTAATAGAGTATGGGCATGGCAATATAGTGACGGTGGTGCCCGATAATGAGGAGGCTTTTGTTAACGAAATCAGAAAGAGACAATGAATAGATTGAGATATGGTGTGCTGGCTTGGCTGGCAATGATGATGATGGGCATGCCGATGATGGCGCAACGGGTGCTCGATGATGAGGTGGTGGAGACTAAGGTAGAGGTGCTCGACGCAGACTCCTTAGAGGGGGACACGTTGCCAACAGACTCGCTGACGACAGACTCGCTACCGACAGACTCCTTGCGCCTGCCCTGGCCTGAATCGATGAGGATGGCGCTCGATAGGCTGCTGAAGGATGATATGTTTGAGACGTCGCAAGTAGCGATGATGGTGTGGGACTTACAGGCTGACTCGTGTGTGTATCGGCATAGGGAGAGGCAGCTGATGCGTCCTGCCAGTACGATGAAGTTGCTCACTGCCATCACTGCGCTCGACAAACTGGGCGGGTCTTACCAGTTTAAGACCCAGCTGAGATATACGGGTAAGATAGTGGACAGAGTGCTGATGGGAGATGTGTATTGCGTGGGTGGTATGGACCCTAAGTTTAACAACGACGACATGAAGGCTTTTGTGAACAGTCTGCTCGACATGGGGGTGGACACGATCAGGGGCGCGGTGTATGCCGACCGCTCAATGAAGGACGACGACTTGCTGGGCGAGGGATGGTGTTGGGATGATGATAACCCGGTGCTTTCGCCCTTGGTCTTTGCTCGCAAGGATGGGTTTATGGAGCGATTGGTAGACAGGATGCGAGAGGCGGGCATCGTGCTCGAGGTGGACTCGCCGATGGTGAAGCGCTGCCCAGAGGCTTCGTTCTCGGTGTGTACGCGATTTCACACGATGGACCAGATATTGCACAGGATGATGAAGGAGAGTGATAATCTGTATGCGGAGTGTATGTACTATCAGATAGCTGCATCGACAGGCTATCGCCCTGCCAGTGCGAAGAGCGCAAGGGGTGTGGAGAAGATGCTCTTGAGAAAGTTGGGACTGGACGCTTCGAGATGTAGGTTGGCGGATGGTTCAGGACTGTCGCTATACAACTATCTCAGTGCGGAGCAAGAGTGCTTGCTGCTGCGATATGCCTACCGCAACGAGAATATTTATCCGCACTTGAGAGCGTCGCTCCCTATCGCGGGCGTCGACGGGACGCTGCGCAAGCGCATGAGGAGGTCGCTGGCGAGTGGCAACGTGAGGGCCAAGACGGGTACGCTCACGGGCATCATCACGCTGGCGGGGTTCTGCACTGCGGCGAATGGTCATGATCTCTGCTTCGTCGTGCTGAACAATGGGGTGATGCACGGAGAGAACGCGCGGCGTTTCCAAGACAGGGTGTGCGGCGTGCTGTGCAGGCCTTAAGGGGACTTATCCCTTTTTTCTTTCAACGACTATATATATAATAAGTATGTTTGCTTCTACGATAGTTTCATGGTTTGGTGAGTGTGGCAGGGATTTGCCCTGGCGCCACACAAAGGATGCCTATGCCATCTGGCTGAGCGAGGTGATTCTGCAACAGACGCGCATCGTGCAGGGACAGGCTTACTGGGAGAGGATGATGGAGCGATGGCCCTCGGTGGAGGCGCTGGCTGCGGCAAACGAGGACGAGGTGCTGAGGATGTGGCAGGGACTGGGCTACTACTCGAGGGCGAGAAATCTGCATGAGGCGGCTCGACAGGTCGTGGCGATGGGGCGATTTCCTGACTCGCTGAAGGGCATCAAGGCTCTGAAGGGTGTGGGCGACTATACGGCGGCGGCGATAGCGTGCTTTGCCTTTGGTGTGCCTGCTGCTGTGGTGGATGGTAATGTGTACAGGGTGCTGGCGCGCTACTTCGATATTGATGTTCCGATCAACTCGTCGCAGGGGAAGAGAGTGTTTGCAGAGCTGGCGCAGTCGCTCTTGCCGCAGTCGGAGGCGGTGGCTTACAACCAGGGCATCATGGACTTTGGCGCGATGGTGTGTACGCCGATGGCACCAAGGTGTGCCGAATGTCCGCTCATGGTGTCGTGTGCGGCTTTTCGTTCGGGAAGGGTGGATGTGCTGCCCGTGAAACTGAAGACTGTCAAGGTGAGAGAGCGCCACTTGGCGTATGTCTTTGTGAGATGTTGGGAGCGGGGCGATGGCGTGCCCATGACGGCGATTCACAGGAGGAGCAAAGGCGACATCTGGCAGGGGCTATGGGAACCGTTTAATGCGTCGGTAGCTGATGAGAGGGCTTCGTCGCCTGAGGAGATAGCGCGGATGTTGTACTCGAAGTGCTCGGAAGTGGATGGTGCGGAGGTGCTGCTGCGACAAGGCGAAGGCTTCCCGGCTGATATGGATTTCCCGGCTGATAAATGCGATAGTAAGCTGCCTGTGCTACGGCTTGTGGCTAAGGGGGTGAAGCATGTGTTGACGCATCGCATCTTGTTGGTCGACTTCTATGTGCTTGATGTGACATCACGGCCAGCATTGCCTGATGGGTACGTGTGGGTTAGCGAGGAGGAATTGGAGCGTTATGCGATGCCTAAGGTAATCGTGAAATACGTACCTCGGATTAGTGACTGAAGTTTCGCATGTACGGAAGTTATAGTAGTTAAAGAAGTTTAATATAATGTATAATGTTTAGTGCTTAATGCTTACGTGCGGGGAAGCTCGCAAACACTAAACATTAAACACTACACAGAGTTGCTTAGGCTTAATAATCAAAGTTCGCATGTACGGAAGTTATAGTAGTTAAAGAAGTTATCACTCCCTTCGGTCGTTAGAAGTTATAGCCAATAGCCTTTTTGTTGTATATTTAGCTATAAAGCATATGGCTTTAACTTCTCTAACTTCTTTAAATTCTTTAACTTCCCCATTTGCGAAAGTTGAGTTAATAATTTTTTGCTTCTATCTGGAAGTAGCTCTGTGGGTGGTTGCAAACGGGGCATACCTCGGGAGCTTTCTTACCAACAACGATGTGTCCACAGTTGGCACACTGCCAGATGCAATCGCCATCGCGCGAAAAGACAACCTTGTCTTCTACATTCTTCAGGAGTTTGCGATAACGCTCTTCATGGTGCTTCTCTATCTCTGCCACCATCGCAAACTTGGAGGCTATCTCGTCGAAACCCTCGGCACGGGCTTCTTCTGCCATGCGCTTATACATATCGGTCCACTCGCCATTCTCGCCCTCGGCAGCGGCTAAGAGGTTTTCGGCTGTACTCTTGATCTCGCCTCCCTGAAGATACTTAAACCATAGCTTGGCATGCTCTTTCTCATTGGCTGCTGTCTCCTCGAAGATGTTGGCTATCTGTACGTAACCATCTTTCTTGGCTTTGCTGGCAAAGTAGGTATACTTGTTGCGTGCTTGCGATTCGCCTGCGAAGGCTTCCCAAAGGTTTTGCTCGGTCTTGGTTCCTTTTAGTTCTTTCATGATGTTTCTGTTTTTGTTGTTATTAATGTGAATTGATAGTGCGAAGATATTGTAAATTTTACAAAGTTGCAAGTTTTAAGGGAAATATTTGGCGAAAGTTATGGGTTTTTAACGTTTAGAAATATAGGATTGTTATTGCTTATAAACTGAAGTTTCGTATGTACGGAAGTTAGAGAAGTTGGGGAAGTTGAGTTATAAACTGCTTGATAAGGGGCGGGCAAGATGCCACGCCCTCCCCAGTAAACATTAACATCACGTCCTCCCAGTGGCAGCTATGCTGTCTTGCGGTCGGCTAAGAACATGCCAGCGAGGATGCAGACGGCACCCAGGAGGAAGTAAAGGGTAATCTTTTCGCCCAATACCCACGAGGCGAAGACCATGGTAGTGATGGGATTGAAATAAACCCAGTTGGTGGCTTTCACGGCTCCCAACTTAGAGATACACCAGTTCCAGGTGAGGAAACAAACCATCGACGCCAAGCATCCTAAGAAGAGAAGATTGGCAAGAACAACGGGTTGCGTGAGGGTGGCTACACTGGGGAAGCCAGGCACCACAGCATAATAGGGCAAGATGGTGAGGACGCCATAGAAGAAGACCTTGCGCGTGATGAATGCTGCACTGTACTTGTGGGACATCGTCTTCATGAGCAGGGAATAGATGGCCCAACACATGCAGGCGGTAAAGGCTAAGGCATCGCCTACGGGCGAGAGATGGAGCACGAAACGACCATTGAGCACGACTATCACCATGCCAGCAAAGGCTAAGAGCGAACCCGACAGTTGTAGCACATGGATGCGGCTGGAACGATAGACGAGACGCACGAGCAGCGTAGCAAAGAGGGGACAGGAGCAGACGATGAGGGAGGTGTTGGTGGCGGTGGTGAAGTTCATGGCTTCGTTCTCGCTCAGAAAGTAGAGCGAGCCGCCCGTGACGCCCAACAGCATCAGCATCAGTTCGTCGCGCCATGTGTCAGCGAAGAGACGCTTGTGATGGATGCTGAGCATCAGCACATAGGCGATGGCGAAACGAAGCGTGAAGATCTGAGCAGGGCTAAGTCCGTGAAGCATCAGCACTTTGGTGGACACAAACGTGGTGCCCCATATCGCTACGGTGAGGAATGCGACGAGATGATAGAGGTGATAGAGATGTGTGGTGGGCATGGGTAAAAAAAAATAATATACTCCTGGATTGTGGATGCAAAGGTAGAATATTTCGAAGACCTGACCAAGGATTCGGTAAAAAAATCGTATCTTTGCAGGAATAAAAAATGATATGAATATGATTTTCCGACCTTTATACGTTGATGAGTCGTCGGGCGTTGAAGTGCCGCAGACGATGAACAATCCGCTCTGTTATCAACCGCACCCGCTCTGCATCTTGGCTTGCAAGGAGCTGCAGCAGGAACTCGCTAAGCGTGACGATTGGCGCGAGGAGATAGACCGTGGAAAGATGTTTGGTGTGCTGATCGTGGAGAGCCCCCAAAAACCTGAGAGGCCTGGCGAGGACGCTGTGCCACGGGTGGGCTACATGGCTGCCTATAGTGGACAGATAGGTGGAAAGAGCGACTGGGAGGGTTTTGTGCCTGCGGTCTTCGACTATCTGCAGCCTGAGGGTTACTTCAGACGGCACGAGGATGAGATAACAGGCATCAACAAGGCTCTGCGCCTCATGGAGGGCGACGAGCGGCTGGCGGAGATGAAGAAGTATATAGACTCGCAGAAGGCTCTGCGACAGCAGACCATCGATGCCTATCAGCATGAAATGAGGGCTGCTAAGGCGAAGCGCGACGCACGGCGTGAGCAGGGTGGCATGAGCGAAGAGGAAGTGGCTGAGATGGTGAAGGAGAGCCAGTTTATGAAGGCTCAGCTGAGAAGGCTAAAGAAAGAGCTGGACAGGAAGGATGATGTGGAGGTGGAATATGAGAGGAGGATGAAAGACATCAGCGACAAGAAACTGCTACGCAAAGAGCTCTCCGACCGTCTGCAGAGATGGTTGTTTGGGCAATTCGATATGCTCAACGCAAGGGGCGAGCGCAAGAACCTCTTGGAGATCTTCGAGGACACGGCTTCGAAGATTCCGCCTGCGGGCAGTGGTGAATGTTGCGAGCCCAAACTGTTGCAGTATGCCTACGAGCAGGGTTATCGACCGCTGCAGATGGCTATGTTCTGGTGGGGAGAGAGTCCGAAGGAGGAGATACGCCACCACCTGAACTTCTACCCTGCCTGCAATGGGAAGTGCAAGCCCATCCTGCAATGGATGTTGCCTGAGGCTTCTTGCCAACGCCAGGAGGTGTGCGACGCTGAGCTTGCCACGCTCTATGAGGATGAGCAGATGGCTGTAGTTTGCAAGCCCGCGGGCATGCTATCGGTGCCTGGGAAGAATGGGGGTGACTCGGTGTTTGCTGTGATGAGAAGACGATGGCCTCATGCCACGGGACCTATCATCGTTCATAGGCTCGACATGTCGACGAGTGGACTGATGGTTGTGGCGAAGACGGAGTTTGCTTATCATCGACTACAAGAGCAGTTTGTTGGCAGACAGGTGGAGAAGAGATATGTCGCCATCATCGGCTGCCATGACAAGACGGCAGCCGACAGTTTCGCACAAGAGGGAACAATCTGCCTGCCCATCATGCCCGACTATCTGGACCGTCCTCGACAAATCGTGAGTAGGGAGCAGGGTAAGGAGGCGGTAACGGAGTTTCGGGTGATAAGCCGCATCGACGACACACACCTGAGAATCGCCCTCTACCCCAAAACGGGGCGAACACACCAGTTGCGCGTGCACTGTGCGCACGGAGAGGGACTGCATGCGCCCATCGTGGGCGATCCGCTCTACGGCAACGAACAGGCAAGGCGCCTCTTTCTGCATGCCGAAGCCATCAGTCTGAGACATCCGCTTACGGGCAAGCAGCTCTTCTTTGAGAGTTTGGCTGACTTCTAATAATTCAACTTTCGCAAATGGGGAAGTTAAAGGAGTTAAAGGAGTTGAAGACATATGCTTTATTGCTAAATATACAACCAAAAAGGCTTTTGGCTATAACTTCCAACGACCGAAGGGAGTGATAACTTCTTTAACTACTATAACTTCCGTACATGCGAACTTCTGTAATATGATAAAGGACTATTAGAAGAGAAGAGCGTGAGGAGGATATCTTATACAAAGAACATGATCAGCACTTGGGCGATAATGACCCTGACAAACATGCCGAGGGGATAGACCGTGGCGTAACTGATACTGGGGGTATCGCCCTGAATCGTGTCGTTGGCATAGGTGAGCGCCATGGGATTGGCCATGCTGCCACAGAGAATGCCACAGATGCTACCGAAGTCGTACTTCTTGGTCTTCAGAATGATGAGACCCACGAGGAGGACGGGGACGACGGTAATGGCAAAACCGATGCCTACCCACATCAAACCTTCTGGACGAATGACGGTCTCGAAGAACTGGCCGCCAGCCTCTAAGCCTAAGCATCCTAAATAGAGGGCTAAGCCCAACTCGCGAAGCATCAGACCAGCACTGCGCGTCATATAAGATATGAAATGTACGCGAGGACCTAAGGCACCGATGAGGATGCCCATGACGATAGGACCGCCTGCGATGCCTAAGCGAACGGGGGCTGTCATGCCTGGAAGATTGAAGGGAATGGTACCCACCGCCAGACCGAGGATGATACCGAGGAAGATGGCACCGAGGTTGGGCTCATTAAGCGTCTTGACGGCATTGCCCAAGAACTGCTCCACATGGTCGATGCTGGTGGGGTCGCCCACCACGGTGAGGCGGTCGCCATACTGCAGGCGTAGGTCGTCGGTGGCAAGGAGGCGGATATCGCCACGCAGCACTCGGCTCACGTTGACGCCATAGGTGTTGCGCATGGAGAGATGGCCCAGACGCTTGCCGTTAAGCCCAGGACGGGTGACAACGATGATGCGGCTCTCTACCTTGGAGTCAATGGCATTCCAGTCTACCTTGTCGCGATTCCAGTCTTTGTCCACCTTCTTGCCAAAGAGTATCGACATGGCAGAGACTTCGTCCTTATTGGTCACCACGAGCACGCTGTCGTTGGTGTGCAGTACGGTGTCGGCCTGGGGAACGATGACTTGGTCGCCACGCCATACGCGCGAGATGATGAACTTGCGATGAGTGAGCATCGATATCTCGGCTATGGTGTTGCCATTGAGGGCAGGATTGACGATGATGTATTGTCCCACAGCGGTGTGGTCGTCTTCATCGTTGCGGCGTATCTCGAGATCGGCAGGCTTGACAAAGAGCTTTCGAAGCATCATCATAGCGAGGATGACACCTACGACGCCCAAGGGATAGGTGACAGCACAGCCCAAGGCGGCTCCTCCGCTGGGAAGGTTCTGCAGCTGCAGGGCTTGCTGGGCAGCACCAAGGGCGGGCGTATTGGTGGTGGCTCCGCAAAGAATGCCCACCATGTCGGGTAGGCTCACGGGCAGTAGCCAACACAATGCTAAGGAGAAGAGTGTACCCACCAGGATGACTGCCATAGACCACAGATTGAGCGAGATGCCTTCGTGTCGCATGGAGCCAAAGAAGTTGGGACCTACATAGAGTCCTAAGACGTAAACAAACATGGTGAGACCGAAACTCTCGGCAAACTCAAGCATGTCGTGATCTATCGTCAGACCCAAATGGCCGGCTATAATGCCTACAAAGAACACAAAGGCTATGCCAAGAGAGATGCCTCGTACTCGAATCTTGCCAAGGGCAAGACCCAATGTGCAGATCAGTGAAAGGATGACGATGCCCTGCACCGCCGAATGATTGTAGATTAATCCATCAAACCACATGACGTTCTTATTTTTCAATCATATTCTGTGTTTCGCCTGGTTGAGGAGTTAGAGTTGTTTTTGAAGATGAGGGTATCAATAAACTCCTGTCGCGTGCGAAATTTTTTTTATTATTTTGTTTGAATTCTACTGCAAAGGTACAGCATTTTTCCGATTGAGCAAAAGATTGGGTATTAATTTTCAGAAAATATGCAAATGCAGAACAATGGACGCGCAGTGAGGGGCTGCACGAAGAGGCTGAGAGGGTCAGGCAGCACTTGGCGGACGCTAAAAATCGGTAGCTTTCGTGCGCTCACAACGAATATTATCGGCTAAAAATGTTTGTTGTTTCAATGAATTGTGGTAACTTTGCACTCGCTTGCATGAAGAGGGCTTGGCTTGAGAACCCATTAGCTATAACTTCCCTAACGACCGAAGGGAGTGATAACTTCATTAACTCCTATAACTTCTGAACTGGTGAAACTTCAGTAATAATACTAAAAGAAAGAAAAAATGACTGATATTTGTTGCATTGGACATATTACGAAAGACAAAATAGTGACACCTCACCATACGGTATATATGGCGGGAGGAACCTCTTTTTACTTTGCTTATGCCATCAACCAATTGCCCAAGGATGTCACTTTCTCACTGGTGACTTCTATGAATCCTGCTGATGATGAACCAGTGAAGAAGATGCGAGAGGCGGGCATCCAGGTGGCACTATTCCCTTCGCGCAACACGGTGTTCTTTGAAAACCGATACTATGGGGCGAATCAGAATGAACGTAAGCAGAGGGTGCTTGCCAAGGCTGACCCTTTCTGCATCGAGAGTTTGAAAGATGTGAAGGCTAAGGTTTTCCACCTCGGAAGTCTGCTGAGTGATGATTTCTCGCCCGAGGTGGTGAAGTTTTTGGCTTCAAAGGGCAGAGTGTCGATAGATGTGCAGGGATATCTACGTGAGGTGAGAGGTGAAAAGGTTTACCCCATAGACTGGCAAGACAAACTGAAAGTGCTCAGAAATACCTATTATCTGAAGGTGAACGAAACGGAGATGGAGACTATCACGGGACTGAAAGATCCACGCCAGGCAGCACTGCTGCTGCACTCGTGGGGCGTGACGGAGGTGATCATCACCTTAGGAAGCGAGGGGTCGCTCATCTATGTGGACCAAACCTTCTACGAGGTGCCTGCATATAAGCCTCACGAGGTGGTGGACGCTACGGGATGTGGCGACACTTATTCGGCAGGATATCTATACAGAAGGCTGCAAGGGGCTTCGCCCTTAGAAGCTGGCAAGTTTGCTGCTGCCATGTGCACCATCAAGTTGGAGCACAGCGGTCCGTTCCTGCGCTCGCTGAACGATATCTTGCAGATTATCGGGTAATGGGTCTTTTTAACTTCCCCATTTGCGAAACTTCAGTGAAGAGCCCACTTTAAAAAGGGGCATATTTTGAATCCAGTCTGACCAGTGTGGTCATT
>OIZX01000726.1_pt1 | contig 20265 bp, 18 predicted proteins | sample 1588621 | NCBI WGS metagenome assembly OIZX01 (sample SAMN03283276) | human gut metagenome | biome: human-associated habitat; material: feces | host: Homo sapiens | place: Peru | collected 2012 | reverse complement strand
ATTTTACGAAATTTGTTTCACGTGAAACATGACAAGGCGCAGCCCTTTACGTCTGTATTGGGCGGGGATATGGCAGATCACGGGAGAATGGGGGACGGGACGCGAAAACGCCATGGTAAAGGTCAATGCCTTTACCATGGCGTTCAAAACAGTGTTTCACGTGAAACAAGGGCTCAGTTTTCCGGCTCAATGAGCAGCACCGCGCCATAGGGCTCGAGCGTCAGCCGGAGCGGACCGTCACCGCAAAAGAACGATTGACGCGTGAGCGCGTCCTGCGCGAGGGGTGCATCCCACGGCAGAGTGAGGGAGGCGGGCTCTCCGCCCGCGTTGACCGCCGTGATGCATTTTTCGCTGTTCGATGCGCGGCGGAAGGCCAGCACGCGCCCCTGCGCCGCGCAGTAGTCGATCGTGCCGCACTGCAAGGCCTCGTGCGCCTTTCGCAGCGCGCCGAGCTGCCGAAAATAGCGCAGGAGCGCCGCGTCCTCGTGTCCCCAAGGGTAAGGGCCGCGGTTGAAGGGGTCTTCAAAGCCCTGCATCCCGGCCTCGTCGCCGTAGTAGAGCATCGGCGAGCCGGGGAAGGTGTAGAGGATCAGAGCCGCGAGCTTGAGGAGCGACATGCCGCGCGCAAGGTCGGAATCGTTGAGCTGATAGACCGCGCGCTCGTCGCGCGTCTGCGGCGCAGGGGAGGTGAGGCCTAAGATCGTCAAAAGCCTTGGCGTGTCGTGGGTCGAGAGGAAATTCATCGCACCGTAGAACGCGGGCGCAGGATAGTTTTCGCGCAGCTCCTCCATGCTGTCGCGGAAGTATTCCGCGCCGCCGCCGAGCAAATAGGCCATCAGCGCCGTGCGGAACGGGTAGTTCATCAGGCCGTTCGTCTCGCGGCCCAGCAGGTACTTGCGGCGCTGGGAGTAGGCGATCTTCGTCGTGCCGTCCTCCCAGACCTCGCCGAGAAGATAAGTGTCGGGGTTCTCCTCGTTCATCGCCGCGCGAATTTTGGCAATGAACTCGTCGGGGAGCTCGTCGGCGACGTCGAGCCGCCAGCCGGATGCGCCCGCGCGCAGCCAGTGCTTGATAATGGAATGATCACCCTCGATGATGTAGTCAACATAACTTTTTTCCAGCTCGTTGACTGCGGGCAGGTTCTTGATGCCCCACCAGGCGTCGTACTCGTCGGGGAAGGGGTGGAAGTTGTACCAGCGGTAATAGGGCGACTGCTCGCCCTGCGCCGCGCCGAGGTCGTCGTAAAAGCCGTCGGCGTTGAAATAGACGCTCTTTCGCCCCGTGTGGTTGAAGACGCCGTCGAGCATCACGTAGATGCCGCGCTTTTTCGCCTCCGCGCAGAGCGTGCGGAAGTCCGCTTCATCGCCGAGCAGCGGGTCAATGCGCTCATAACAGGCCGTGTCGTAGCGGTGGTTGGTCGAGGCCTCGAAGATCGGGCAGAGGTAGAGTGTCGTCACACCGAGAGAGGCGAGGTAGTCGAGCTTTTCCGTGATCCCCTGCAAGTCACCGCCGAAAAAGTCGCTGCACGTGATCTCGCCCTCGGCGTTCGGGCGGTATTCGGGAAGCTCGTCCCAATTTTCGTGCAGCGTGCGCGGGCCGACAAGGCCTGCAACATCACGAGATTTCGCGCGGCGGAAGCGGTCGGGGAAGATCTGATACGTCACGCCGCAGCCGAACCACGCGGGCGTTTTGTGTGTGTCGTCGTAGACCGTGAGCTGCCAGGGCTCGACCGCGTCCCACGCGCAGAGACCGTTTTTGCCGTAGCAGCTCGTGCCGCCGTCCGCCCACGAGAGGCGGAAGTGGTACCAGACGAGCTCCACGTCATCCGGCGCGGTGAAGATGCCGCGATAGACGACGTGGCCGTCCTCCTGCGCGGGAGTAAGCTCCACCGTTGTCCATTGGTCGGCAAACTCGCCGTGAGCAAGCAGCTCACAGCGCGTGACCGCCGCGCCGCGCTCGGGGCGAAAGCAGAACGAGACATCGGCGCCGCAGGGCACCGCGCCAAAGGGAGATTTGAAGAGAAGATCGCGCGGATCAAACCATTTAGTTGACATAACACATTCCTTTCTGTCAAATAAAGCGGCTGAAACAGGCAAAAGCGCGCCGAAACGGTGCGCTTAACCCAGCAGTGTATTTTCGCCCGTGATCGCGGAGGACGCGGACGTGTTGGAGAAGTAAGCGTTGAGCACCTGCACGGCGGTGGAGGCCAACGCTGCGCCGGAGCCGCCCTTTTCGATGACGATGGCGGCGGCGATCTGCGGATCGTCGTAGGGGGCGAAGCAGACGAACGCGCCGTTGTTGTTCTTCGTGTCGCCAGTCTGGATCGTACCGGTCTTGGCCGCGGCGTCGACGATACAGTCCTTGAAATACTGCGACACCGCGCCGTCAGTCGCGAGGTCGTGCATACCGGCGAGGACGGCGGAGAGATTTTCGCTGCTCATGGCGATCGTCTCGACCGGCTCGGCGTCGTAAACGTATTTGAGCGCACCGGAGCCGCTGGAGCGGACATTTTTCAAAAGGTGCGTGGCGTAGCGGTCACCCCCGCCGCAGAGCGTCGCAATGTAATTTGCGAGCTGGAGGGGGGAGTATTCCTGATTCGCCTGACCGAACGCCGCCCACGGGGCAAGGTTCTCGCCCTCGTTCTGCGAGGGGAGGCGGCCCGCGGTGTCGCCGATCTCAATGCCGGTCGGGGAGCCGAGGCCGAATTTCGCATAATACTCGCGCAGCGTGTCCATGCCCATGCGGTAGCCCATTTCGGCGATGAAATAGTTGCAGGAATTCATGATCGCGCCGCGGACGTTGAGCGAGCCGTGGCCGCTGCGCTTCCAGCAGTAGGTGTAGCTCGCGGAGTAGCCGGGGTACGTCCACTTGCCGGAGTCGTAGATCTTTTCGTGCACGGTCGTCGCGCCGGATTCGAGCGCGGCGATGGCCGTCAGCGGCTTCAAGGTCGAGCCGGGGGCGTATTTTCCCTGCGTGGCGCGATTCCACATCGGCTGCAAGGGGTCGGTGGAGAGCTCTGCAAGGTCCTGACGGAACGTCGAGAGAGAATAGGTCGGATAGGACGCAAGCGCCAGCACGTCGCCCGTGCCGACCTGCACGACGGCCACGGCCGCGCCGCGGTCGATGCCGTCGGATTTTGTCATGGAAGAGACGGTATTTTTGAGCGCCTCCTCCACCTGAGCCTGAAAGTCGACGTCGATCGTCAGCGCCACGGTGGAGCCGGGCTTCGGCTCGACAGAGTAGAGCTCGCCGGTGATCTTGCCGGATTCGTTGAGCGTGACAAGGCGCTTGCCGTCGCTGCCGTGAAGATAGTCTTCAAACGCATTTTCCACGCCGGAGATGCCGACGGTGCTCGCGAGCGTGTAGCCGTCCTTATCCTTATAATCGTCCCAGTCCTGAATGCTGCCGATGTAGCCGAGGACGTGGGCGGCGTAGTCGGTCTCGTAAACGCGCACGGACGAGGTATCCACCTGCACGCCGGCATAGTTGCCATCCTTGATGAGGGAAATGAGCGAAACATCCACGTCGCTCGCAAATTCGAAGGTCGTGGAGCCGTTCATCTTGGCGGAGGCGAGGGAGTAGCGCAGCCCGATGAGCGTGCGCACCGTGGAATTCGGGAGCGTTTCGTCGATCCCGTACTCGCTGCGCAGCTTCAGATACAGCGCAGAGCCTGTCAGCGTAGTGGGGAGGCCGTTGTCGCCGACGTTCTTTTCATTGATCCACTTGAGCGAGACGAGATATTTGACGAGCGTTTTCGCGCTGCCGTTCGCGGTGTCGTAGGCGTAGGGCGAGGTCCTGGCGAGCGGAAGCGTGTCCTTAATTTCAACGCCCTGCGCGTTCATCAGATCGATGACGCGCAGCAGCGCGTCGTTGAGCTCGTCGGAAGAGACGAGTGAGGAATCAAAATTCAGCGTGTAGACCGCGCGGTTCGACACGAGTACCTTGCCGTTGCGGTCGGTGATGACGCCGCGCGAGGCCTTGACAGTCTCGGACTTGGCATTCGTGCGGATGGACTGGGCGAGATAATCGTCGCCGTTGACGATCTGCGCGTCAAAGAGCGTGACGACGAACACGAGTGCGCAGAGAAACATCGCCGCGCCGAGCGCAACGAGGCGGCGGGTAAAGCGTTTGGGATCCATAGCGGCCTCCTTTCCTTGAGGCTTGGGGGAAAATGGGAAAATCAGTCGGGGAAGGCGCGGCGCACGGCGCGCAGTGCCGGATACACCGGCACGAGCAGCAGACACGAGAGCGCCGTTTCGCGCGCGAACAGGTGCAGCATCGGCAAAATGGCGGTCGAGCCGCTGCGCGGCAGCAGAGCGAATGCCTGCAAAAGATCGACAAGCAGAAACGCCAGCACGGTCGAGAGCAGCGCACGGGCAAAGCCCTGCTGCAATAAATTGCTGACAACAGTGGAGATAAGCAGCGCCGCAAGCGTGAATGCAATGGTATAGAGACACGCGAATGGCGCGGGGAGCACAAGGTCGCACAGTGCGCCGAAGACGATGCCCGCGATGACGGACGAGCGCGGCAGCTCAAACGACGCCATGACTGCAAGGATCACAGGCGGCAGAAAGGGGATGACGCCGAAAAACGCCATCGACCCGAGAAGCAGCCGCCGCAGGAAAAAGAGCGCCGCGGCGGCGAGTGCGTAAAACGTCCACTTAAGCGCGGTGGTTTGGGTGAGATTCATGCGCGCCTCCCTCAGTCGACAATGTCGTAGTCCGTGATGACGAACACCTCGGTCAGGGCGGCAAAGTCCATCATGGGCGCGAGGACCGCGTAGCGGGCAAGGCCGTCGTCGCCGGTCTGGAGCGATTCGACCGAGCCGATGACAAGGCCGCTCGGGTAATATCCGCCAAGGCCCGACGTGACGATCTGGTCGCCGATGAGCACCTCGTCGTCCGACGTGAGGTACGAGAGCTTTAATTTGCCCTGACCCATCAGGGAGAAGTCGCCCTCCGCCACGGCGACCTCGCCGGTGCGGAAGATGCGTGCGCCGAGCTCAGTGTCCGTGTCGATGACGGTCAGCACCGTCGACCAGTTGAGGCCGACCTCGGAAATGACGCCGACGAGATACCCCTCGGCGCTGACGACGCAGTCGCCCACGGCGATGTCCTGATCGGTGCCGTGGTTGAGAGACAGCGACGACGTCCAGCTGCTCTCGCTGTGGGCGAGCACGGCGGTGGAGACGAATGTGAAGTCGCGCCGCTGCTGCTGGAGCTTCAAAAGCTCGCGCAGGAGCTTATTTTCCTCGCTGTCGGCCTGCGCCTGACGCTGCTGGGCGCGAAGGTCCGCGATCTCTTTTTTGAGCGCCGCGTTTTCCTCCTTGAGTGTGGTCGTGTCCTCGTAATACTGGCGCTTGTCGGCCGCCCAGTCGCTCACGGCGGTGGCGGCGGCGCGGAACGGGTACGTCAGCACACCCGCGATGTTTTCCAGCACCGAGGAGGTGGAGGAAAAATAGGTCAGCACACTCAAGAGCACAGCGACCGCCGCGGCGACGGCCAGAATGCGCAGCCCGTGCTGACGGAAAAATTCTTTCAAGGCTTACCCTCCTTTCATCGTAGGGCAGGGGAGAGGTTAGAGGAGCTTGACGTCAAAGCGCGCGAGCACTAAGCCAAGCTGCTCGACGGGAAGTCCCATGACGTTGAAAAAGTCGCCGTCGATGCGCTCGACGAAGAGCGCGCCGCGGCTCTGCACGCCGTAGGCGCCGGCTTTGTCCATCGGCTCGCCGGTTTTGATGTAGGCACGGATCTCGTCGTCCGTCATCGGGCGGAAAAAGACGCGCGTGGACACGGCGAAGCGCTCTTCCTGCGCGCCGCGGCGAACGCTCACGCCCGTGCAGACCGTGTGAGCGCGGCCGGAAAGCGCGCGCAGCATGCGCAGCGCGTCCTCCTCATCGCGCGGTTTTCCGAGGCGGTCATTGCCCAAAAAGACCATCGTGTCCGCCGTGATGATGAGATCGTCGGGCGCGCAGAGCGCGGCGGCAGCGTCACACTTCTTCTTTGCAATGTAGCGCACCGTGTCCTCGGGAGAAAGACCTTCCGGATAGCTCTCGTCAATGTCGAGCGAGAGGGTCTTAAAGTCCTCCACGCCGATGCGGGCGAGCAGCTCCTGACGGCGCGGGGATTGAGATGCCAAAACGATTGCCATGATATTGCCTCACTATTTGATAATAAAAAGTATAATCAAGATAAAAAATTACAATTTGGAATTTATTCTGCGCCGCGATAGAAGAGACCGCGGGTGATGTTCTCCGGCGCTTCGACCGTCTCACCCTGATACGCGCGCAGCACGCGGACGCATTCAGAGGCGCTCTCGGTCGTGAAACGGAGCTGCGCAAAGCGCAGACCGAGCGTCTGCCAGTCCTTCGATTTGTCCGCGAGATAAAGAATCTTTCCGTTCTCGATCTCGCTGCGGCAGCCCCATGCGCGCAGCACGGGGAAGTGCTCGCCGCGCCGGTCGGTCAGCTCCGGGGCGCTTGCACACGCGCCGTCGCAGGGAACGGAGGCGGGGCGCTCGGTAAAGTATCGACAGCCGGACTCGTTTGCATTCAGGCAATTCTCCGTGACCATGAGGGGGAGCCTGCCGTAGACGATGGCCTCGCACGGGAGGCACTTGCTGAGGTCCCGAATCTGCGCGTCGCGCAGCTCGAACGAGACGCACGCGCTCGAAAGTCCCTGTTCTTTCCAGAAAGCGAGCGCGGCGGAGTTGTAGAGGTTCAGCGGCCAGCCGCCGTGCAGCTTGCAATCAAGTCCACGCGCGAGCGGCAGGTGGCCGAAGTTGCTGATCGACACGCCCGTGACGCCTTTTTTGGCGGCGTCCTCGAGCAGCGCGCGCAAAATAGGCTCGTCCTGTGTGCGGTAGATGCGCGGCAGCACCGCGAAAAATTCGGTTCTGCCGAGATGTGGCGAAAGGTCGAGCTGGGGCAGCAGCTCGACAGGCACATACACCCGCGCGGGAACGAGCGCGATCAGTTCCTCACTCAGCTGCTCGGCCCTGTGGAGGGAGACGGTCAAAAGCGGCTTGTCCGCGCTGTTTTTGACCGTTTCGGGCGGAACAAAGTCGAATACGCGGCGTTTCGGCACGGCGGTGCGCTGCGCTTCCATCTGCGCAAGCGCTTCGCGGCGCAGGGCGTTGAGCGCACCTGCGCTGACGGCGAGACCGCCGTCGAGTGCGACGGCGCACTGCGTCACCGAAAATGCCGTGCCGCCGGTTTTCCTGAGGCGCGTTTCGACCTCTTCCGCGGTGACGGCGCGGCTGCGCGCCGCCTCGGGCACTGCGCCGGTGACGGTCACAGCATGGCCGTCTGCGTCCTCGGCTGTCAGGTGCATCGGCTGACCGGCGCGGATGGTGCAATTTAATGCGAGCGGCACAAGCCGCAGATTTTCCTTTTCATAGCGCGCGCGAATCTCGCTGAACCAGTCCTCGGGCCATCCTGCATTTTCGGGCCGCGTGCCGAACATCTCGCGTCCGCGCACACCGCGATAGTATCCCTCGGTAAAGCCGTCGCGCGAGAAGGCGAGGGCGAGCTTTTTCTGCTCGTCCTTCGTCGGCGTGCGATGCTCGCGCAGAAGGCGCGCGTAGATCTCCGTCACGGCGGCGACATATTCCGGGCGCTTCATGCGCCCTTCGATCTTGAGGCAGGCAACGCCCATATCCATCATCTCCGGCACGAAGGGCGCGAGGTTCGCGTCCTTCAAGCTCAGCGGATGGCCGTCCGCCCTGCCGGAAAAGCCGTAGGGCAGACGGCAGGGCTGGGCGCAGGCGCCACGGTTGCCGCTGCGCCGCCCGATGACGGCAGACATCTCGCACTGGCCGCTGTAGCACATGCACAGCGCGCCGTGGACGAACGTTTCGATCTCGATGGGGCTTTTTTGGCAGGTTTCGGCGATCTCCCCGCGCGAAAGCTCGCGCGCGAGCACCGCGCGCGTCATGCCGAGCCTTGCCGCTTCCTGAACGCCCGAGAGCGTGTGCAGGCTCATCTGCGTCGAGGCGTGCAGCGGCACGTCGGGAATGATTTTTTGCAGCGTCGCCAGAACGCCCCAATCCTGCACCAGGATCGCGTCCACGCCGCACTCCGACGCGGTGCGCGCCTCCGCGGCAAGCGCGGGGAGCTCGCGGTCGGTGACGAGCGTGTTGAGCGTCAGATAGATCTTCACGCCCCGCAAATGGCAATAAGAAACTGCCGCGCGGAATTCCTCGTCAGAGAAGTTCCTCGCGCTGCGGCGCGCGTTGAACGCGCCAAAGCCCATATACACGGCGTCCGCACCGCTCTGCACGGCGGCAACAAGCGCCTCCTGCCCGCCCGCGGGCGCTAACAGCTCCGTCGTCAAGGGTTTACTTTTTCTGCTGCTGGAGCTTGAAGATCTCGCGCTTGAGCTCGCTGACCTCGTTCTTGGCCTGAGAAGCCTCGTCAAGGTACTGCTTGACCTGACGGCGCAGCGCGTCGCCGGCCTCGCGCTCTTTGAAGAGCTCGTCGGTGATGTTCACGGCGGTCAGCACGGCGGCGTCCGTGCGGCCGACCTTGGCAGCGTCGAGCAGCTCGCTCATTTTGTCGTTGACGTAGGAGCCGACCTTCTGCATATAGGAGGGGGCTTCCTCGGCGACAAAGGTGTATTCCTCGTCGCAGATGGAGATCGTGATGCGGTTTTCCATGATTTGTGTGCTCCTTTCTATTTCGGCGTTGCACAAAAAAGGGCAAATTCCACCCATATAATCTCTAACAGTATAACACGGGAGTGAAAATGTGAAAAGGGGGAAGCAAAAAAATTCATGTTTACGAACGGGAAAATTTCATGTAGAATAATGGAATCGAAAATGGACGAAAGGAGGCGGGGAACATGGCAGGCTATGTGCTGCATTTGAGCACCGAGGAGAACATCACGCTCTCATCGGCGACGGTCAAGCGATTGATCGCGGGTGGCAGCGGCGACGCGGCGCTGCTGTACCTCGCCATCCTGCATGCGCGCGGCGCGGCGGACTCCGGCAAGCTCGCGCGCGAGCTCAAGTGGGACGAAACGCGTCTTCGCGCGGCGGAGCAGGCGCTCTACGAGATGAAGCTCGTCGGCGCGCCGGAGAAGAAGGAGGAAGCGCCCCTTCCGCCGCCCCAGCAGCTCAGCGAGCCGCCCGAGTACACGCGCGAGGACATCGCGCGAAAGCTGGAGGGCGACGGGCGCTTCGCCTGCCTTCTGCGCGAGGTGGAGCACAAGCTCGGCCCGCTCTCGACCCCGTCGGTCAAGAAGTTGTTAGGGCTGTACGAAAATCTGGGTCTGCCCGCGGACGTCGTTTACACGCTCGTCAACTACTGCATCGCGAAAAAGGAGCAGCAGTTCGGCGAGGGGCGGCTGCCCAACATGCGCGAGATCGAAAAAGAGGGCTACGTCTGGGCGCGCAAGGAGCTCTTTTCCATCGAAAAGGCCAGCGAGTACATGAAGCGCGAGCAAGCCCTGCGCGGCAGGTACCCCGAGTACATGGCGGCGCTGCAAATGCAGGGCCGCGCGAGCGCGCCGAGCGAGGAAAAGTACCTCTCCGCGTGGGCGGAGATGGGCTTTCCCGCCGATACGGTCAGCGAGGCTTACGACCGGACGATCCTGCACTGCCACGAATTCCGCTGGCCGTACTGCAACGGCATTTTGAAACGCTGGCACGAAAAGGGCCTGCACACGCTCACCGAGGTCAGGGCCGAGAACGCCAAGGAGCAGAGCAAGCCGAAGAAGAACACCACCGGCGGCAACGCCTGGATGAAGGAATATTTGAATCAGTAACGAAAGCGGGGGAGAAGGATGTCTTACGATGGGCGGCTGATGCGCCAGGCGCTGGCGCGCTTCGACGAGGACAAGCAGCGCCGCGCGGAGAATTTTCGCGCGCGTGAGCGCGCGGTGTATACCAAGTGCCCGCGCATTGAGGAGATCGACCGCGAGCTGTCGCACACGATGGCGAAGATCATTGCCTCCGGCCTGCGCCGCGGGACGGACCCGCGCCCGGCCATTGAGGCGCTGCGGGAGGAAAACCTCAACTTGCAGCAGGAAAAGCGCCTTCTCCTGACGCGCCTGGGACTGCCGGGCGACTATCTCGAGGAAAAGCCCAAGTGCTCGCGCTGCAACGACACGGGCTTTCTCGGCAGCGAGGTCTGCTCGTGCCTGCGCGGCTATTACGCCAGGGAGCAGAACAAGGAGCTCTCGGGCCTTTTGGACCTCGGCTCGCAGTGCTTCGAAAATTTCAACTTCGACTACTATTCGTCCGTGCCGGACGAGGACCTCGGCGTGTCGCCGCGCACGAACATGGAGCGCGTGTACGACATCTGCCAGGACTACGCGCACGAGTTTTCGCCCAAGAGCGGCAACCTGCTGCTGACCGGCGGCACGGGACTGGGGAAAACGTTCCTCTCCGCGTCCATCGCGCGCGTCGTGAGCGCGAGCGGCCACAGCGTGGTCTACGACACGGCGGGGCACATCTTCGCCCGCTTCGAGGCGCAGAAGTTCGGCCGCGACGACGGCGAGAACGCCGATACCGCCGTGAGCCGCGCGCTCGGCTGCGACCTGCTGATTTTAGACGACCTCGGCACCGAACTGATGACGAGCTTTGTCCACAGCGCGATGTATCAGATCGTCAACACGCGCCTCATCACGGGGAAGAAGACCGTCATCTCCACGAACCTGAGCCCCGACGAGCTCGGGCGGCGCTACGGCGCGCCGGTGCTGTCAAGATTGCAGGGAGAGTATCAAATGCTGCTCTTTTTCGGCGAAGACATCCGCCGGCAGAAGAGAAAGTGAATACAAAATGTAAAAAAGGCTCCGCAGAATACTCTGCGGAGCCTTTTTTCTTGCTTTTTACGGCTTGTGGATCACGGCGACGGCGCAGGGCACGCGGCCGGGGCAGTAGGCGTAGTCGACATCGTCGTAGCCCGCCGCGGCGATAAACTGCTTATACGTGTCGAACGTGAACTGACGGTCATCATCTATGCGCTGATCGTGGCCATCCTGATCATCTTCGTATTGTGACGATAACGAGAAAAGTGGAATAGAGCGGCGGAAGGGGGCAGCACTGTCTCCTTCCGCTGCTCTATTTATTGAAAAAAAGGGGAGGGGTCAGGGCTCTGTTAAGAAGACGAAAAGATGCTGTAAAGCGGCGGTTAATCATGAAGGAAGACTTGCATTTCCTGCGTGCAGGTGGTATAAATAAGTGCTGCATCCCAAGCAGAAATTGGATGATAGAAACAAAAGGGGGGTAGGGCGCGTGGATAAGAAAAAGCGAACGCGCGAGCTGATCGTGTTCGCCGTGATCGTGCTGGCGCTGCTGGCCGGATGTTTGCTCACGCCGTCAGGCGGCGAGAGCGAACCGATCCAGGAGGTCATGCGTGACGCGGTGCTGCACGAGCAGAACAAGGTGAGCCTGTTTGGCCTGATCGAGGTGAACCCGGGGCTCATCTCCGCCTACATCGTGACGGGTATTCTAATAGTATTCGCCCTTGTGTGCCGGCTTTTTGTGATCCCAAAATTCAAATATGTGCCCGGCAGGTTCCAGCTCGTTTTAGAGCAGATCGTCGGCATGTTCGACGGCCTGGCCGAGGGCAGCAGCCCGCACCGCAATAAATTCCTGCGGGCGTACATCTTCACCGCCGGTGTTTACATCTTTGTCAGCACGCTCTTTGAGCTGCTCGGCATTCAGGTGGTGACCACATCAGGCCACGCCGTCAGCCTGCCCGCGCCGCTGTCCGATATCAACGGGGCGATCGCGCTGGGCGTGATGAGCTACGGCGTGATCCTCTTCGGCGGACTGATCGCCGCGGGCGTGGGCGGATTTCTGCACGCGCTCAAGGATTTCTCGCTGCCGATCTCGATGAGCTTTCGACTCTTCGGCGCGCTGCTTTCCGGCGCGCTCGTGACGGAGCTTGTGTATTACTACGCGGCGCTTTCCTATGTGCTGCCGGTCATCGTGGGCGTGATGTTCACGCTGCTGCACGCGCTGATCCAGGCGTATGTTTTAACGATGCTTGTGTCGACGTTCTACGGCGAATCGACCGAAAAGCACGAGAAAAAGCCCAAAGCAAAAAAGATGAAAGAATCCCGCAGCGAAACGGCTGCCTGAAGAAAGAGGTAAAATTGCCATGAAAACGATGAAGAAATTCGCAGCGCTGATGATGCTGCTGTGCGCGCTGATGATCTGCACCATTCCGGCCCTCGCCGCAAACGAAAGCGGGAGCGACAGCAACGTGACTGAGACCGTGAGCGTCACGGCCGGCAGCAACGACAACGACGTGACCTCTGCCAAAGCGATGGGCTCGGGCGTGATGATCGGCATTGCGTGCCTTGGCGGCGCGCTGGCCATGGGCATTGCGGTCGGCAAGTCGAGCGAGGCCATGGCCCGCCAGCCCGAGGCCACAAGTCAGATCAGAACCACGATGATGATGGGCCTTGTGTTTATCGAGACGGTCATCATTTACGCCCTGATCGTGGCGATCCTCATTATCTTCGTCCTTTGATGAAGAACACTCCCAAAAAGGAGGGGCTTTGAATGCCGCTTAATATCAATCTGCAGCAAATTTTGCTGCATGCGCTGAACTTTGTCATCCTGTTCGGCGCGATGTATTTTCTGCTCTACAAGCCTGTGAAGAGCTTTATGGACAGCCGCAAGGCGCACTATGAGAAGATGGACGAGGATGCCAAGGCCGTGCTTGCCGAGGCCGAGAAGACGAAGGCCGGCTATGAAGCGCAGCTCAAGAGTGCCGACGAGGAGATCGCACGCCGCCAGCGCGAGGCGAACGAAGCCTTGCAGCACGCGGTGGACGAGCGCCGCGCGCAGGCCGAGCAGCAGGCGGGCGAGATCGTGCGCAAGGCGCGGGAAGATGCCGCGCGCGAGCATGAGCGCGTGATGGAGCAGGCCAAGGGCGAAATTTCCGAGCTGATGAGCGCCGCGGCGGAAAAGCTGGTGCTCTCCAGCACGTCGGACGCTTACGACAAGTTCCTGGACACGGCGGAGGAGCGCAAGGACAATGGCTGAGCGCACGGAGCATTTAGAGGCCGTACTGCTCTCTGCCGTGCGTCCGTCGCAGGAGCAGGAGAAGCGATTTCTGGCCTTCCTCGCCGAAAAGTACGGCGAGGGCACGACGCTTGCCTGGCAAAAGAGTGATGACTACCCCGACGGTTTCCGCCTCGAGGTGGGCGCGGAGGTCTACGACTGGAGCGCGGGCGGACGCCTGAGCCAGTTCAAGGACGCGCTCGAAAAGCTCGCTGCCACGCAGGGCGACGTCATCCCGCTGCTGAAGGAGACGGTGCTCTCGTGGACGCCGCAGGCCATGGCACAGGAGGTCGGCACCGTTCTGACCATCGGCGACGGCATTGCCCGCGTGGACGGGCTGGAGGGCGCCGCCTATGGTGAGGTGCTGCTTTTCGACGGCGGCGTGCGCGGCATGGTGCAGGACTTATCCGAGGACAGCGTCGGCTGCATCCTCTTTGACGACGACGCGAGCGTCTGCGCAGGCAGCACGGTCCGCCGCACCGGACGCACGGCGGGCGTTCCCGTGGGCGAGGGGTTCCTCGGCCGCGTGGTCAACGCGCTCGGCGTGCCCATCGACGGCGGGGGAGACATCCGCGCCGACGGCTACCGCGCAGTGGAGAGTCCCGCTCCCGGTATCATCGACCGCCAGAGCGTCGACACGCCGCTTGAGACGGGCATTCTGACCGTCGACTCGATGTTCCCCATCGGCCGCGGCCAGCGCGAGCTCATCATCGGCGACCGTCAGACCGGCAAGACCGCTATCGCCCTCGACACCATCGTCAACCAGAAGGGCAAGGATGTCATCTGCATCTATGTCGCCATCGGACAGAAGGCGAGCTCCGTCGCCCAGCTCAAGAAGACGCTGGAAACGCACGGCGCGATGGATTATACGATCATCGTCAACGCCACGGCGAGCGATCCCGCGCCGTTACAGTACATTGCGCCCTACGCGGGCTGCGCCATGGGCGAATACTTTATGAATAAGGGCCGCGACGTGCTGATCGTCTACGACGATCTTTCCAAGCACGCCATCGCGTACCGCGCGATGAGCCTTCTTTTGGAGCGCTCCCCGGGCCGCGAGGCGTATCCGGGCGACGTGTTCTATCTGCACTCCCGCCTGCTCGAGCGCGCGGCGCATCTGAGCAAGGAGAAGGGCGGCGGCAGCATCACGGCGCTGCCGATCATCGAGACGCAGTCCGGCGACGTGTCGGCCTATATCCCGACGAACGTCATTTCCATCACCGACGGTCAGCTCATTCTGGAAACGCGCCTGTTCTTCTCCGGCCAGCGTCCGGCGGTGAATGTGGGCCTGTCCGTGTCCCGCGTGGGCGGCGACGCGCAGACCAAGGCGATGAAAAAGGCAGCCAAGACCATCCGCCTCGACCTTTCGCAGTACCGCGAGATGGAGTCGTTCACGCAGTTTGCAAGCGACCTCGACGAGTCGACGGCAAAGCTTTTATCCTACGGTCAGGGCTTGATGCGCATGCTGCGGCAGAAGCAGTTCCACCCCTACAAGCAGTATGAGCAGGTCATCCTGCTCGTCGCGGGGCTGAACCATGTTTTTCAAGAGATCGTGCCAGAGCAGCTTGACGCGTTTATCCCCGCGCTCTTGCAGCACTTTGGCGAGACGCAGGGCGCGCTGTGCAATGCCATCGAGCAGACCGGCCAGCTCAGCGACGATCAGCAGTCGCAGATCATCGAGATCGCAAAGGAATTTGTGCAAAGCTATTTTTCCAAATAAAAAGTGAGGTGACAGGTACATGGCGAGCATGAAGGAGATCCGCGAGCACATCGCGAGCATCCAGAGCACGCAGAAGGTGACGAACGCGATGTACCTCATCGCCTCGACCAAGATGCGGCGGGCGAAAGAAGACCTTGCCAAGACGCGCCCGTTTTTCGACGCGGTCTCGACGCAGATCGAGCAGATCTTCCAGCACGCGGGCGAGATCGAGAGCCCGTACCTCTACCGGGGCAACGCGGACGATCTGGCCCAGCTGGGAACATACGCCTATCTTGTGGTGACGGCGGACCGCGGCCTCGCGGGCGCCTACAACCAGAATGTTATTCAGGAGACGATGAAGCGCCTTGAAAAGCACCCCGACAGCCGCCTTTTTGTGGTGGGCGGCAACGGGCGGCACTTCTTCTCCGGCCACGGCGTGCCGGTGGAAAAGAGCTTCCTCTACGATGCGCAGAGCCCCACGCTCCGCCGCGCGCGAGAGATCACGGCGAAGCTTTTGGATCTCTTCGACCGGGGTGAGATCTCCAAGCTCTTTATCATCTACACCGACCTTGGCAGCGGCGTGGACATGGACGTGCGCACCGTGCGCCTGCTGCCGCTGGAGGATGAGCACTTTGCCAAAGAGGAGACGGGGGAAAAGCCCATCCGCTTTGAGCCCTCGGCAGAGGAGGTGCTCGCCAGGGTCGTGCCGGCGTACATCACGGGCTTTTTGTACTCGGCGATGGTCGACAGCTTTTGCGCCGAGCAGAACGCGCGCGCCTCTGCCATGGACTCGGCCAACCAGAACGAGGACGACATGCTGCGCGAGCTGCGGCTCGAGTACAACCATGAGCGGCAGGGCGCCATCACGAGCGAGATCACGGAGGTTTCCGCCGGCGCGCGCAGCAAGAAGAACCACATGAAGAAGGAGGCGCAGCATGCGCACAGGTAAGATCATTCAGGTATCGGGCAGCGTGGTGGACGTGCGCTTCCCGCACGGCGAGCTGCCGCGCATCCGCGAGGCGCTGTCCGTCGAGCTGAACGGCAAGCGCCTTGTGATGGAGGTGGAGCAGCATTTGAGCGCCGAAACGGTGCGCTGCATCATGCTCTCCGGTAGCGAGGGCCTCAGCCGCGGCATGACCGTCACGGGCGAAGGCAGCGGCCTTCGCGTGCCCGTCGGCAAGGCGACGCTCGGACGGCTTTTCAACGTCTTTGGCGATACCATCGACGGCGGCGCGCCGATCGGCGGCGCGGAGCCGCGCCGCAGCATCCACAGAAAGCCCCCCGCCTTCGACGAGCAGAGCCCGAGCGTTGAGATCTTGGAGACCGGCATCAAGGTCATCGACCTTTTGGAGCCCTATCCGCGCGGCGGCAAGATCGGCCTGTTCGGCGGTGCGGGCGTCGGCAAGACGGTGCTCATTCAGGAACTTATCCACAACATCGCCGTCGAGCACGGCGGCTATTCGATCTTCACCGGCGTGGGCGAGCGCAGCCGCGAGGGCAACGACCTCTGGAACGAGATGCACGAGAGCGGCGTTATCGACAAGACCGCGCTCGTCTTCGGCCAGATGAACGAAGCGCCCGGCGTTCGTATGCGCGTGGCGCTGACAGGCCTGACGATGGCCGAATACTTCCGCGACGAGGAGCAGCGCGACGTGCTGCTGTTCATCGACAATATTTTCCGCTTTGTGCAGGCGGGCAGCGAGGTCTCGACCCTGCTCGGCCGCATGCCCTCCGCCGTCGGCTATCAGCCGACGCTCGCCAACGAAATGGGCGAGCTGCAGGAGCGCATCACCTCGACCAAGAGCGGCTCGATCACGTCCGTGCAGGCGGTCTACGTTCCCGCGGACGATCTGACCGACCCTGCCCCGGCGACGACGTTCACCCACCTCGACGCGACGACGGTTTTGAGCCGTAAGATCGCCGAACAGGGCTTATATCCCGCGGTCGACCCGCTCGAATCGTCCTCCCGCATTCTGGAAGAGGATATCGTGGGCGAGCGGCACTACCGCATCGCGCGCAGCGTGCAGGCGACCTTGCAGAAATACCGCGAATTGCAGGATATCATCGCCATCCTCGGCATGGAGGAGCTGAGCGACACGGACAAGGTGACGGTCAACCGCGCGAGAAAGATCCAGCGCTTTTTGGCCCAGCCGACATTCGTGGCCGAAAAGTTCACGGGCCTTCCGGGCGTCTATGTGCCGCTCGAGGAGACACTCCGCGGCTTTGAAGCCATTCTCTCCGGCGAGATGGACGGCTATCCCGAGATGGCGTTCTACAACGTCGGTACGCTTGACGACGCGCTCGCCAAGGCGAAGAAGATGGAAAGCGGGGAAGAATGATGAAGACCTTTCCTCTCCGCGTCCTCGCGCCCGAGCGCACGTTTTTTGACGGGGCGTGCACATCACTCACCGTGCCGAGCATCGACGGCATGTACGGCCTGATGGCGCAGCACGAGGATATCGTGCTCGCCATCGTCCCCGGCAAGCTGACGCTGCGGGACGCCGACGGCGTCGAGCAGATCGCCGCCGTGTCCGAGGGCGTGCTCAAGATGGAGCACGGCGAGGCGCTCGTGCTGGTGGACACGATCGAGCGGCCGGAGGAGATCGACCTCCACCGCGCCGAAGAGATGGCCGCCGAGGCGCGCGCCGAGCTCAAGGCGAAGCGCAGCGCGCAGGAGCAGGCCATTGCCAATGCCCGCATCGCCCGCGCGATCAGCCGTATCCACGTCAAGCACGACGGGAAATAAATGAGAAAACGAAAATTCGCACCGCAAGGTGCGAATTTTTTGATCTCTCCGCCAATTTTCGCCCGCTTTTGCACACCTTCTGTGCTAAAAGTGGAGAAAAAGGAGGGGAAATCCATGGAAATGTCCGCAAGAAAGCCGCTGCTCCCGCGCCGCGTGCTCGACCTGCCCATCGATGCGCTGCGCCCCAACCCCAACCAGCCGCGCATCGAGTTTGACGAGGCCTCGCTGCGCTCGCTGAGCGACAGCATCCGCCGCTATGGCATCCTCCAGCCGCTGACCGTCCGCCGCACGGACGAGGGCTACGAGCTCATCGCGGGAGAGAGACGGCTGCGCGCGGCAAAGCTCGCGGGACTGCGCGAGGTGCCGTGCCTGCTCGCGCGCTCGAGCGAGGAGGAGAGCGCGCTGCTCGCGCTGATCGAAAACCTCCAGCGCCGCGATTTGCACTACTTGGAGGAGGCTGCGGCCATCGCGCGGCTGATCGCGACCTACGGCCTTTCGCAGGAGCAGGCGGCGGAAAGGCTGGGGAAATCCCAGTCCGCTATTGCCAACAAGCTGCGGCTGCTGCGCCTGTCGCCCGACTGTGTGCGCCTTCTGCGCGAGCACGACCTCTCCGAGCGGCACGCACGGGCGCTGCTGCGCCTGACGGACGAGGAAGACCGCCTCAAAGCCTTGCAGGTTATCGCCGCACGCGGCTACAACGTCGCGCAGAGCGAGGCGTATATCGAAGAGCTTTTGAAGCTCAAGCAGAAAACGCCCCCGCCGCGCCTGCCGACCTACATCGTCAAGGATGTGCGCATCTTTTTGAACACCATCCGCCACTCGCTCGGGCTGATGCAGCGCGCGGGCGTCGAGGCCGACATGCAGCGCGAGGACACGGACGATGGCATCCTTTTGACCATCCGCATCCCGAAACGTGCAAAAGAGGCCGGATAATCCCGCAAAATTGTCACCAAATTGTGATTCTTTTTCTCGCAAACTGTGGTATACTGAAACGACTGGCAGGGAAGTCCCTGTCCGGAAGATCGGAAGAAACAGGAGGAGCCAGCATGGATGAAATGAACGGCGCCTTTGAGGAAAAGAAGAGAAGAAAGGGCGGCAAGCGCCTGATGCAGCCGGAAAAGGCCGCAAAGGCGGCCAAGGAGCCCCGCGCGGAAAAGCCGCCGCGCGTTCCACGTGAAACATCGGGAAAGACCGGCAAGGTCGTCGGCATTGTCGCGGGTGTGCTCGTGGTGGCGTACTTGGGCCTTGGCGCGTGGGCGTCGGCCAGCCATAAAATTTATCCCAACGTGATGATGGGCGATACCAACTACGGCGGGATGACCGAGCAGCAGGTCGCCGAGCAGCTCAAAGCGAGCGTCGCGCAGGCGAAGGGCACAGGTGTCGACTTTGTCCTGCCTGACGGCACGGAGGTCGCGCATGTTTCGCTCGACGAGATGCCGGAGTATGTCGACTTCGACGGACTTGCCAAGCATATCTACAACGTCTACGGCTGCAATGACAGCTTTCTGACCGCGGGCGCGAAGTATCTGCGCGCACTCTTCAAGCCGCAGGATGCGGCGCAGGTGGTCGGCGCGGCCTACTCGCCCGATTTGATGGAGAATCTTGTCGACACGGTGTGCGACAGCATCAACTGCGACCCCGTGGAGTTTGCCATCAACGTGACAGAGGATGGCAAGGTCAGCGTGACGAAGCCGCAGGACGGCCGCGCGACGACTGATACCGCAAAAGACCAGATCGGCGTATACTTAAACGGCGCGTATTTGAGCGGCGGCGACCCGTCCGAGATCGTGCTTGAGCCTGCGAGCGAGGGCGGCGTCTACGATGTCATCCCTGCACAGGAGGTCGACCTGAGCGCGCAGCGCGAGGCCATCATCGGACAGAAGGTCAACGCGTCCTACGACAAGGAGACCGGCGCGGTCACGCCAGGCCACGCGGGCGTGGAATTTACGCTTTCTGACCTTGAATCCGCCTACAACGCCGCGGCGGCGGGGGAGACGGTCGAGTTGCCGAACGCCACGGTCGAGACGCCGGACGTCACGGCAGAGCAGCTCCAAAAGGTCCTGTTCCGCGATGTGCTGAGTACCTACACCACGAAGGTCGGCGGCGCGTCCGGCCGCCGCGCGAACGTCAAGCTGACGGCCTCGCGCATCACCGGCTACATATTGAACTCCGGCGAAACGATGAAATACGGCCCGCTTGTCACGCCCTTTACCGCGGCGAACGGCTACAGCGCCGCGCCCGGTTACTTGCAGGGCAAGACCGTCGATATGGTCGGCGGCGGCGCGTGTCAGGCGAGTTCCACGCTCTACGCCGCGGCGCTCTACGCCAACCTTGAGATCGTGCAGCGCACGAACCACGGCTTCGCGTCCGACTACATCGGCCTCGGCCTCGACGCGACGGTCGCGCAGGGCGGGCCCGAGTTCGAGTTCCGCAACAACACGATGTACCCCATCAAGGTCATTGCCGAATATTACACGAGCGGCGGCAAGAACTACCTGAAGGTGTCCCTCCTCGGCACGAAGGTCGACGACAGCTACGTGAAGATCAAGACCGAAGTGCTTGAAACCATCCCGTTCACGGAAGAGATCGTTGAGACGGACGAGCTCGCCCCCGGCGAGCGCAAAGTCGAGCAGACCGCCTACACCGGCTACAAGGTCAAGACCTACCGCAACGTCTACTCCGGCGACGGCAAGCTCATTTCGTCCACGTTCGAGGCGAGCAGCAATTATAAGGCGCGCAACCGCATCGTGCTCGTCGGCAAGTCCGCGGCGGTCACGCCGGTGGACCCGGGGACGACCACACC
>OIZX01000723.1_pt1 | contig 20293 bp, 18 predicted proteins | sample 1588621 | NCBI WGS metagenome assembly OIZX01 (sample SAMN03283276) | human gut metagenome | biome: human-associated habitat; material: feces | host: Homo sapiens | place: Peru | collected 2012 | reverse complement strand
CAGTGCACAATGGCAGAGTATTTTATGTGATGATTATGGACTTAAAGTCACTGCAGAGGCACTATGGAGACCGCCTGGAGTTGGAGGAGAAGTGAGACTATGAAGAAAAGTCTGTAAATAATAATCTTCTATGATAATGATTGAGCTGGAAGCGCTAAATTGGAGCTTCCAGCTCTTGCTATATATACGACATGATTTCGGGCATGTCAAGAGCAGACATCAAAAACGTCCTTCTCTTCATCGGAAGCATGGTACATAAGCATGGAAATAGCTTAAATCAAGTGCATGGAGGTATACAGAATGCTTAAATTATCGCTTAAAGAGGGAGAATATGTAAATATCGGAGACAACATCCGAGTTGTCTATGCTTGCACAGGCTAATCAGTCTAACCAGGGTGTACTTTCACTCTTACAGTAATCATCTACAATTTAAGGGCATATGCCATTTTCAAAGTGGGGTGAATTCTTCGGTTCTGCAACACTAGCTAATGCAGTATTAGACCGATTACTGCATCATTCCACTGTTATATCAATAAAAGGTCCGTCATACAGGCTCAAAGATAAGAAACTACTTTTTGAGTCGAATTCAAAGGAAGGTTAACGGATAAAATGTACATTTTTATTTTCCACTTTTTGTACATTTTAATATTGACATTTACAGTAAAAACATATGCAAGATAATTACAAAGAAACAAGGGCAAAGACTCCGCATAACATGAAGACAATCAAGCCACTTGAGGTGAAAATCGGTAACTACCGCATTGAGGAAGTGTCTGCACCATTTGGATATGTTGTAAATGATAAGTATATCAACATCTCTGTTGATACTGATACAGCATTTGAAACAGATGGTGATACAAATGATGCAAGGGTAATAATGATGAAACAACGAAATAAGCCAGTATGGAGCAAAACAGTTCTATAGTGGCTTATTTGTTTGAAATTATGAACTATTGTTCATTGTATTCCATTTATGTAAGTACAAACAACGAAAGGGGAAAGAAAATAGTTTATATGTAAACGATACATAATTCATATTTTTGTCCTCCTTTTTATTTTTTATGAGCCAAGTATATTACATTGATTTTTATAATACTTGCCAAAATCAATTTTAAAGCAGACAAATTTTGCAAAAAATGAGAAAAAACCATTTTGATTCTTTCTCATTGGGATTAAGGCTTTATATTTTTTCTATATTCAGATGGTGATATCCCCTTAGCTTTTTTAAATATTCGACTAAAATATAAAGGGTTGTCATAACCGATAATTTCAGCAATTTCTGTCACATTGTAATCAGTATTTTGTAACAGGATCTCAGCGTTATATAATCTTTTGGATAAAATGTATTGCATTGGAGTAAATCCTGTATATTGTTTAAAGTTTCTAATGAACCAGCTAACACTAACATGATTATTTTGTGCATATTCGTCAATACTTATATTTTCGCTATAATGTTCATTAAAATAAAGTGTAGCTTTATCAATTTTTTCGATAACATAAGTGTTATTGGTTTTAAGTTGAGATAAAAAACTCCTTTGGAGCATAATAAATATTTGTTTTAAGTATATTTCTAACATCTGTTCATAATTCTCTTTACACATCTGAAGTTCATATATCATATTTCTAAATATTCCTTGATACTCAATATGAGAACCACAATAGAAGATATTCTTATTATCCAGAAAGCCATAAGAGCGAAGAATATTAGTAACATTTCCTCCAGTAAAGTGTACCCAATATGCTTCTGTTTGGTCATCACCATAATATTCATATTTTTGAGGTTCTTTAGGTCGGTATAAAACCATATGGCCTGCTGTAACTATTTCTTCTTTACCGTTAAAATGAAAGTGTGCTTTACCAGCAGCGATATAAAGCAATTGGAAGTCTTTTCGCCCTTTGGGACGCCAGGTTGGCAATTTGGGATGAGTATAAAGATGATAAGTTCCTACACTAGTTACTATCAATGGTTTTGATTTGTCTTTTATGTCTAACATTGAGTTGTTTAGATATGCGTTATTTGTATACATTTAAACCTCCTTTATAAGGGTGCAAATATATCATTGTGGATTTTGCCTAATAAAAAAGCAATTTTGTCCTTGTTTCTATCAATTTTATCATTTTGTGCATATTTTGTCCAATAAATGATATGGAATTAAGAATAGTATTTTTATATACTACTTATAACGAAGCAGACAGACTAATAAACAACGAAGCAAAAAGTTACTAAAAGGTAATGCATGATAAGGAAGGAGAATTCTTATGGAAGAAAAGAGATACCTAAAATGGTATAACAAGGTAGGCTATGGTTCGGGTGATATTGCAGGTAATGTGGTATATGCATTCCTGACAGCATTCGTAATGATTTATTTAACCGATACAATTGGGTTAAATGCAGGTATAGTTGGTACATTGATAGCAGTATCAAAGATATTTGACGGAGTATCAGATATATTCTTTGGTTCTATGATTGATAGAACTAAATCAAAAATGGGTAAAGCAAGACCATGGATGTTTTACGGGTTCTTTGGATGTGCACTTACATTATTTGGAGTATTTGCAATTCCAACAAATATGGGAAAGACAGCACAGTATGCATGGTTCTTTATCGCTTACACATTATTAAATGCAGTATTCTACACAGCAAATAATATAGCATATGCATCATTAACATCACTTGTAACAAAGAACAGTAAAGAACGAGTAGAGATGGGTTCTTTCAGATTTATGTTCTCATTTGGTACTAATATGTTAATTTCAGCATTTACATTTAACGCTGTTGAAGCACTTGGTGGTGGAGCGGCAGGCTGGAGAGCAATTGCAATTATTTATTGTATTATTGGTCTTGTTACAAACACATTATCATGTTTCTCAGTTAAGGAACTTCCAGAAGAGGAGCTTAGAGAAGGAGAAGAAGTTAAGAAAGAGGAAAAACTTAAATTTACAGAAATACTTAAACTTCTTATGTCAAATAAATATTTCTTTATGATATGTGGAGTATTCATTCTTTTACAGTTAAGAGCAGCAATGGTTGGTGTTGGTACATATTATATGACATATGTGTTGTTTAATCAGAAATTGTTTGGTACATTCTCATGGGCAATTAATATTCCATTGATTTTAGTACTTATAATTACACCTACATTAGTAGCTAAAGCAGGCGGATTATATAAGATAAATAAGTATAGCTATATTTTCGCAACATTGTGTCGTTTAGGAATTGTGTTTGCAGGTTACATTGGAAGTGTTCCTCTTATGTTAGTATTTACAGTATTATCATCAATTGGTGAAGGTCCATGGCAGGGAGATTTTGGCGCAGTAATTGCAAATTGTTCAGAACACACTTACCTTAAGACAGGAAAGAGAATTGATGGTTCAATGTTCTCTTGTACATCATTCGGAACAAAGCTTGGTGGTGGTATTGGTGTTGCTCTTTCTGGATGGTTACTTGATATGAGCGGATATGTTAACAATGCAACAGTGCAGCCAGATAGCTGTATCAGTATGTTAAATGTTATGTATTTGTGGCTTCCATTTGTTTTTGATTTGATTGTTACAATTGTTTTTTCATTTATGAATATTGAAGAGGCAAACAGAAAATTAAAAGAAAATAAGCAGTAACTAGTAATAACCTCTAAAGTTTATCTTTAGGGGCTATATGTAGAAAGTGAGGAATAAATATGAACGCAGATATTAAATGGTTAGATAATCCTGAGATATTTAGAATAAATCAGAGTGCAGCTCATAGTGACCATAATTATTTTTTGAATTATGAGGATATGGAAGAGCAGAATCAGAGATTAGTACAGTCTTTAAATGGACAGTGGAGTTTTAGTTTTAGTAAAAATGCAATGAGCAGACCAAAAAAGTTTTATGAAGAAGATTATGACATCAGTGGATTTGACAAGATTATGGTTCCGGGTCACATCGAACTTGCAGGTTATGACCAGATTAGATATATAAATACAATGTACCCATGGGAAGGTAAAACATATAGAAGAGGAGCTTATACATGCGGTAATAATATTTCCGGTGCAGGAATGTTTAGTGAAGCAGAGTATAATCCGGTAGGATCATATGTTACTCGATTTGATTTAGACGAAGCACTTTGTGGCAAGCGAATTTCTATTTGTTTTGAAGGTGTAGAACAGGCAATGTATTTGTGGCTTAATGGACAGTTTGTTGGTTATGCAGAAGATAGCTTTACACCATCTGAATTTGATTTAACACCATATATCAGAGAAAAGGGTAATGTATTGGCGGTTGAAGTTCACAAGATGTGTACAGCAGCATTTTTAGAGGACCAGGATTTCTTTAGATTCTTTGGAATATTTAGAAATGTATCATTAAGGGCTATTCCCGATGTTCATGTTGAAGATATGTGGCTTAATCCAATATTAAATAGCGATAATGAAAGTGGAAAGCTTGAAGCAACAGTTAAAGTTTCATCTATTGCCAGCAAAGATGTATCAGTTCATTTAGTTATGAAGGATATTACAGATAAAGTAGTATTGGAAAGCAACATAGCATTAGAAGAAAAAGATGGTAAGCTTATTGGTTTTATCTCGGAAGATGTAACAGAAGTAAAAGCTTGGGATAATCACAGTCCTTACCTTTATAAAATAGTTCTTGAAGTAAGAAGTGCAGATGGAGAAATATTAGAAGTTGTTCCATATAGCGTTGGCTTTAGAAGAATAGAGATTATTGATAAGGTTATGTACTTAAATGGAAAAAGACTTGTAATAGTTGGTGTAAACAGACATGAATGGAATCCAAAGACAGGAAGAAATATTAGTATAGCAGATATGGTTTCAGATATTTCTTGTATAAAGAAAAATAATATCAATTCAGTAAGAACATGTCATTATCCTGACCAGATTCCTTGGTACTATATGTGTGATGAGGCTGGAATATATGTAATGGCAGAGACTAACTTAGAAAGTCATGGTTCATGGCAGAAGTTAGGAGCTATTGAGCCATTTTGGAATGTACCGGGTTCTGTACCACAGTGGAGAGAAGCGGTAGTTGACCGAGCAAGAAGTAATTATGAAACATTCAAGAATCACACATCAATTATTTTCTGGTCACTAGGAAATGAGTCTTATGGTGGAGATGATATTGAAGCTATGAATACTTATTTCAAAGAGCAGAATGATGGAAGATTAGTACATTATGAAGGCTCATACTACACAAGAGAATACGAAGATACAATATCAGATGTGGAAAGCCGTATGTATGCTAAGCCATATGAAATTGAAGAATATTTAAGTAACAATCCAAAGAAACCATATATTTTATGTGAGTTTATGCATGATATGGGTAATTCAATGGGTGAACTTGATTCGTATATGAATCTTATTGATAAGTACGAGATGTATCAGGGTGGATATATATGGGATTTTATCGACCAGGCACTTTTAGTAAAAGATGAAGTTACAGGAAGAGAAGTATTAAGATATGGTGGAGATTTCGATGATAAGCCATCTGATTATGAGTTCTCAGCTGACGGAATCGTTTTTGCTGACCGTAGAGAAAAACCAGCAATGCAGGAAGTGAGGTATTTTTATGGATTGTACAAATAAGAAAGAAATTAAAGTTGTATATGGAGATTACACACTTGGAGTACACGGAGAAGGATATGATTATATATTCTCCTATGCACAGGGCGGTTTGGAGTCGATTGTAAAAAATGGTTATGAATGGTTATATCGTTGCCCAAAGCCTACATTTTGGAGAGCTTTAACTGATAATGACAGAGGAAGTAAGTTCCATATTAAGAGTGGTAATTGGATTGCTGCAGATACATTTATAGACTGTATTGATATTGAAGTAATTACAGATGGCGAATCACAGGGAAAGCCGATTGCGCCTGATAATAACAAATATGGTTCAGATGTATATGCAAGTGAGGTAAGTGTGAAATTCACTTATCAGACAATCATTAATCCGACTACAACAGTAATTGTCACATATACAGTTAATAATAAAGGAAACATTACAGTGAATGTGCATTATGTTGGCGTAAAGGGACTTCCGGAATTGCCAGTGTTCGGCTTAAGATTTATAATGCCAACTTTAGCAGATAAGTATATATACAATGGATTATCTGGTGAAACATATCCAGACAGAAAAAAAGGTGCAACAAAGGGCATATATGAAGTTGATGATTTAAGCCTTACACCATACATTGTTCCACAGGAATGTGGCGTTAGAATGGATGTAGATTGGGTAGAAATCGTTAGACATACAAGTCTTAACAATGCGAGAAAGGATATTTCACCACAGGTATTAAGACTTGAAAAAACAGATAAAGAAATAGCATTTTCTTGTTTACCATATACAGCATTAGAAATAGAAAACGCAACACATCATGAAGAGCTTCCACCTGCTAGAAGAACAGTGTTATGTGTATACGGAGCTGTTAGAGGTGTTGGTGGTATTGATACATGGGGAAGTGATGTAGAAGAGGCTTACCATATTGATGCAGGAAAAGATATAGCATATTCATTTAAGATATGTTAAGCGGATGTAACTGATTATGAAGTTATAGAAAAGAGGTTTTTACAATGAATACACAAATATTGATTGAAAAATTGCAAAATGGTGAGTTGGATGATAGATTGCTAGATATTTATGTAGATAATAAGCTTATGGATTATCAAAGAAATAGATATATAGTAGCAATTAAAAAATTCGAAGACTTATACGATGCGGGAGAAGTAGTATTATTTAGTGCACCGGGTAGAAGCGAAGTTGGTGGAAATCATACTGACCATCAGCATGGCAAGGTGTTAGCTGCATCTATTAACCTTGACAGTCTTGGAGTTGTAAGAGCTACAGATGACAATACAATTCGACTTGTTTCAGACAACTATGATGAGATAGTAATATCTCTTGATGATATTCTATTAAAGGAAGAAGAAAAAGAAACAACTACAGCATTGATTAAAGGTGTTGTTTCAGGATTCTTAAATAGAAAGTTTCAAGTTGGTGGTTTTAAAGCATATGTTACAAGTGATGTATTGATAGGAGCTGGATTATCTTCATCAGCTGCTTTTGAAACATTAATTGGCACTATTTTATCTGGATTGTATAACAATATGAGCGTATCAGCAATTGATATTGCTATTATAGGTCAGTATGCAGAAAATATTTATTTTGGAAAGCCTTGTGGACTTATGGACCAGATGGCATGCTCTGTGGGAAATCTTGTATATATTGACTTTGAAAACACAAGCAAGCCGGTTGTAGAAAAAGTTGAGTTTGATATGGAAGAGTATGGTTACAGCTTATGTATTACTGATACCAAGGGTTCACATGCTGATTTGACAGATGAGTATGCTGCAATACCAAGAGAAATGAAGCAGGTTGCAAAACACTTTGGTAAAGAAGTATTAAGAGGAATCACAGCACAGGACATTATCAGAGAAATTCAAGCATTACGTTCAGAATTTGGCGACAGAAGTGTACTTAGAGCGTTACATTTTGTAAGTGAGAATGACAGAGTAACTTGTGAAGTTGAAGCTTTAAAAACTGGAGATTTTGTAGGATTTTTAAATTTAGTAAAGGCATCAGGAGATTCTTCTTATAAGTATTTACAGAATGTATATTCAAACAGTGATGTAAACAGCCAGAATGTATCTGTGGCGTTGGCAACAAGCGATGTTGTGTTACAGAATAATGGTGTAAGCAGAGTACACGGTGGTGGCTTTGCAGGAACTATACAGGCATTCGTTAAAAATGAATATGTAGATGAATATAAAAAGAATATGAATTTAGTATTTGGAGAAGGAGCTTGTAGCGACTTAAGAATTAGAAAATATGGTGGCATACAGGTAGTTTAGAAAAGCAGGTGTTTATATTATGAGAATATTAGTATTAGGTGGAGCTGGATATATTGGTTCCCATACAGTATATGAACTTATTGATGCAGGTCATGAGGTTATCGTGATTGATAATTTATTAACAGGATTTAAGGAAGCTGTTCATCCACAGGCAAAGTTCTATGAGGGTGACATCAGAGATAAGGCTTTTTTAGATGATGTATTTAGCAAAGAAAAGATTGATGGAATTATTCATTTTGCAGCAAGTTCACAGGTTGGAGAAAGTATGGTTGACCCATTGAAGTACTATAATAACAATTTGTGCGGTACAGAAGTATTACTAGAGAGTATGGTACAGCATGGAATTGATAAAATCGTATTTTCATCAACAGCAGCAACTTATGGAGAACCGGAAAGGATTCCAATTATGGAATCAGACAGAACAGAGCCAACGAACTGTTATGGTGAGACAAAGTTATCTATGGAAAAGATGTTTAAATGGACATCTAAAGCACATGATTTAAGATATGTATCACTTAGATATTTTAACGCATGTGGAGCACATCCAAATGGACTTATTGGTGAAGCACATAATCCGGAAACACATTTGATTCCATTGATTTTACAGGTTCCTAACGGTAAGAGAGAATTTATTTCTATATACGGAAATGATTATGATACAAAGGATGGAACATGTGTAAGAGATTATATTCATGTAAACGATTTAGCACAGGCACATATTCTTGCTATGGAATATCTTGCTAAAGGTGGAGAAAGCGATGTGTTTAATTTAGGTAATGGTGTAGGCTTCACTGTTAAAGAAGTAATTGAAACAGCAAGAGAAGTAACAAAGCATCCAATTCCAGCTAAGGAAGAACAAAGAAGAGCAGGAGACCCATCGGTACTTATTGCTTCAAGCGATAAAGCAAAGAACATACTTGGTTGGAAACCACAATTTGCAGATTTAAGTGTAATCATTAAGACTGCGTGGGAATGGCATGTAAATCATCCAAACGGATACTAGGATAAATGGAAGGAGGTTTTTGATATGAACAAATTGATTTCTGAATTGGTCAAATATGGAATCCAAAGAGGGTTAATTGATGCAGAGGACAAGGTCTTTGTAATCAACCGACTTCTAGAAGTGTTTGGATTAAATAGCTTTGAATGGTCAGATGAGGAAGTAAGAGAAATTCATTGTATATTGTCAGATATGACAGATTATGCAGTGGAAAACGGAATTATTGAGGAAGATACAATTACAAACAGAGATTTATTTGATACAAAGGTGATGGGAATTATAACACCAATGCCATCAAGCGTAAGAAGTAAGTTTAGGGAATTATATGAAAAGTCTCCAAAGCTTGCAACAGATTTTTATTACAGATTTAGCCAGGACACTAATTATATCCGTGTTGACAGAATTGTAAGAGATGAAAAATGGAAAGCAGATACAGAATATGGCGAGATAGATATTACAATTAATTTATCAAAGCCAGAGAAAGACCCAAGAGATATTGCAAAGGCAGCAAGCCAGAGTAAGAGTGAATATCCTAAGTGTTTATTATGCAAAGAAAATGAGGGATATGCAGGAACATTATCTCATCCAGCTCGTCAGAACCACAGAATTATTCCAATAAAGTTAAATGAGCAGAACTATTTTCTGCAGTATTCTCCTTATGTTTATTATAATGAGCATTGCATAGTATTTAACGAAGAACATACACCTATGAAGATAGATAGAAGTGTATTTGTAAAGTTATTGGATTTTGTTTCAATGTTTCCACATTATACAATTGGTTCTAATGCAGATTTGCCAATAGTTGGTGGTTCTATTTTGAGCCATGACCATTTCCAAGGTGGAGCATATACATTTGCTATGGCGAAGGCACCATATGAATATAAGTTTAATGTGACAAAATATGAGGGCGTGACAATTGGTATTGTAAAATGGCCTATGTCGGTGATTAGATTACAAAGTGAAAGCAAAGAAAGTATAGTAGAACTTTCAAGTAGAATTTTAGATTCGTGGAGAGCATATACCGATCAAGAGGCATTTATATATTCTGAAACAGATGGTGTGCCACATAATACAATCACACCGATTGCAAGAATGAATGGTTCGTTATACGAAATGGACCTTGTGCTTAGAAATAATATTACCACAGAGGAAAAACCTTGGGGTGTATATCATCCGGACGAAAAATTACATCATATTAAAAAAGAGAATATAGGCTTAATCGAAGTAATGGGATTAGCTGTATTACCGGCAAGACTTAAAAAAGAAATGGAAGAGCTCGCAGATGCGATTATAGCAGGAAAAGATATTAGAGCCATAGATAATATCAGCAAACATGCAGAATGGGTAGATGAATGGTATGCAAATTATGAAATTACTTCTGATAACATAAAGGAAGTATTACATATAGAAATTGCAAAAAGATTTGTTCAGGTTCTTGAATGTGCAGGTGTATTTAAGAGAACTGAAAAAGGCATGGAGCAGTTTAAAAGATTTTTGTCAGTTTTGTAGTTATTAATTTGAACAAGTATGATGGATAGCATGTAGATAGGAGATGATTTTGTGCCATTGACATATGAAAAAAGAAATGAAGGAGTATCGGCAGAGTGGAAAAAATCTGTGCATGTTCCGCCACATTTGCATGAAGCAATAGAAATAATTTATGTGACAGATGGTACAGTTGAATTGGGTGTAGGACAAGAATTGTTTCATATGGAGCAAGGTGATTTTGCCATAGTATTTCCAAATGTTATCCATCATTATCAAGTGTTTGGTCAAGGAGAAAATAAGGCTATATATTTATTCTTGGACCCATCATTAACACAGAACTTTTATGAGGATTTACAAAAGTATAGCCCGGTATATCCGATAATTGATAAGGAACATGTGCATATGGACATTGTAAATTCAATAAAAGCACTGGCAAATAATACAGAGGGTAATCCAATGATAATTCAAGCATATGTACATATTATTTTAGCCCATGTATTTTCTGATATGGAAATGACCGATAAAGATTTGGTTGGAGGCGACGATATAATATACTGTGCAGTAGAGTACATTGCAAAGAATTTCAGGAAAGATATACATCTTGAAAAAATGGCGTATGATTTAGCAGTTAGCAAATATGTGCTATCTCGAATGTTCGCAAAGACATTTCATTGTAACTTTAATAAATACTTAAATGGAATAAGACTCAATTATGCGATTTCAGCTTTGGAGAACACGAATGAATCTATAACTAATATAAGTCTTGATGCAGGCTTTGAAAGTCAGCGTACATTTAACCGTGTATTTAAGGATAGATACAAGATGACACCAAGGGAATATCGAAACAGAATGCATAGCAAGAGAAGTAAGGAGAGTGACATCTAAGATGGTAGAAAGAAAATATTTTGGAGAAACTCAAAATGGTGATATTGTTAGTAAATTCTTACTTGAAAATAAAAGAGGAATGCAAGTAGAGGTTTCAGATTTAGGAGCATTAATATTGGCTATATCAATTATAGATAAAGAAGGTATAAAAAGGGATGTTGCTCTTGGATTTGAAAAAGTGGAAGACTACTTTGATACAGAAACCGGAATGGGAGCGTATGTTGGAAGAAATGCCAATAGAATTAAAGGTGCATGCGTAAATATTGAAGGTGTGGATTATAAGTTGGATGCTAATGAGGGAAACAACAATCTTCATAGTGGATTTAACAGGTCACATTGTCAAATGTATTATTCAGAAAAAGGTGCAGATGATAGTGGTGAATATGTTGAGTTTCATCGAGTAAGTCCACATTTAGAGCAAGGCTTTCCGGGAGATTTAGAGCAGACTATTCGATATACTCTTACAAAGAATAATGAATTAATGATTGATTATGTTATGAGCAGTGATAAGACAACTATTGTTAATCCTACTAATCATACATATTTCAATTTAGATGGACATAGCAGCGGAACTATATTGGAACATGAACTGGAAATTTATTCGGATTCATTTTTGAATATAGATAAAGAAATGATTCCAACAGGTGACATTATAGATGTTAGTGGTACACCGATGGATTTTCGTAAGAAGAAAAAGATAGGTTTAGATATTGATAGCGAATATTTGCCATTGAGAACTGCTAACGGATATGACCATAATTACATCTTTAAGAATGACAGAATATTAAAAAAAGTTGCAAAGCTGTATTCATCAGAATCTGGAATTAGTATGACGGTGTTATCAGATTTATGCGGATTGCAGATTTATACAGGTAACTTTTTAAACGGACAAGCCGGAAAAGATGGTTCTACATATGGTAAGCATAGTGGAATATGTCTTGAAACACAATTTTATCCTAATTCATGTAATGATAAGAGATTTCCAAGCCCTTTATTAGAAGCAGGAACTAAATTTGTTTCAAGAACAGTATATAAGTTTGAGTTACAGTAACGTGTTTTAAAAGCTTTATATTAAGCAGAAAGGAATGTATATGGTTGATTTTGTAAAAATGACAATTAAACAGCAAAAGAGAATAGCTTTAATAGCTCATGATGGAAAGAAAGATGAGATTATTAAATGGTGTCAGGCAAACAAGGATATTTTGAGCAAACATAAATTATCTGGAACAGGCACAACTGCTAGAATGATAGCAGATTGTGTAGGTTTAGAAATAAGAGGATATAATAGTGGACCATTAGGTGGAGACCAGCAGATAGGTGCAAAGATTGTCGAAGGAAATATAGACATGGTAATTTTCTTTTCTGACCCACTTGCAGCTCAGCCACATGACCCGGATGTGAAAGCACTTTTACGAATTGCACAAGTATATGATATTCCAATTGCAAATAATAAAGCAACAGCAGATTTCCTTATTAAGTCTTCATTGATGGATGAAGAGTATATTCATCAGGTTGAAAACTTTAAAAATACAATTGAGAATAGAGTTAAAGAATTTGACAAGGCTTGATATGTACATATATTTGTGTAATTTATAAATAGATTGCGATAAGACAAGGAGTTGATAGGCTATGTTTGATACAATACATCATGTTGCAATTATTGTGTCCGATTATGAGAAATTAAAAAAATTCTATGTGGAGCAATTAGGACTTCCTATTATAAGGGAGAATTATAGAAAAGATAGAAATGATTATAAATTAGACTTGAAGGTGGGCGATATTGAGCTTGAAATCTTTGGTATGGAAAAGGCACCTGACAGAGTAACAGAACCAGAGGCTTGTGGATTGCGACATTTAGCTTTTAAAGTAGAAAATATTGAAGAAACTGTAAAAAGTTTGAATTTAAAAGGAATCCAAACTAAAAAAATTAGATTAGACGAGTACACACAAAAAAGAATGACTTTTTTTCGTGACCCAGATGGCCTTCCAATAGAATTGCATGAATAGTTATTAGTAAATTTATCACTACAAAAATATGATTGTCAATAAAATGATAATACATTTGTTGTTGATAATTGGCAAACGATGTGTTTAAAGGTTAGAAGCGATAGATATGATTGCTAAAATATATTGAGTAGAAAGCAAGTAAATCATTGATAAACATTGTAATTTTCTTTTTCATTTTAAAAATCTCCTTTCTTTGTTTTCATATCCTCATTATAAACTAATTTCAACGAATTTCGTGCCAAATAAGAATTAAAAATGGTCAAAAGTTGCAGAATAAATTGTTGATTCTGCTCTTGGTGAGAAGACATATATTTAATAATATAAAGGTTTTAGGTATGTCAGTTGAGCTTGTGAAGATAATTGCAGACATTTTTGGATACTGTGTATAGAAGTTTAGAAAGGAGCACTCTAGTTTGCTAAATCGAAAGATGGTATTAGGGAGAATGAAATATTTAGTTTAAGGTAATTGCATTTAACGCAAAGGATGAACAGGCTAAGAAACATTATGGTGAAATTGCTGATTTCATGGGACTCGGTGGAGCAAAACTTGATGAAAAGGTATCTTTATTAATCGCTTATCTCCGTAAGATGAATGATGAGCTTAATATACCGCACGGTATTAAAAATTACGGTGCAGACAGCTATCCTGTTGTACAGGGATTTGTCCCTGAAAATGTAATACCTGGTATTGTAATACAAATATATTGAAAATATAATACTACAATGATATACTACCCCATATAAAATTAATACAAAAGAGAAAGTGGGACAAAGGAATGAGGAAGCGGAAAAGATAATGCAAAGACTCAAAGCAGAGAAGAACAACGCTTTCTGCAATCAGAGAAACGAAGAATATCTTGAAAAACGCCGTTATTACGAAGATATTCTGAGACGGAAATTTCTGAAAAAAGCTTTATACTTACGATGAGATACTGGAGGTAATTGAGAAGTACAGATACCCGCAGGAATGGAATCCCGACGGGCTTTTGGACCCTGAAAGGTATATAGAAGCTCATATCTGGTCGGATGATGTAATCGCAAAATACTACTAAAGGCAAGGAGTGTTGATATGTCACAAATTACAAAAAGGGCACTTGAACAGTCATTAAAAAATCTTTTGTTAAAGAAACCTCTTAACAAAATAACAATAAGTGATATTGCGGAGGACTGCGGAATTAACAGAATGACATTTTACTATCATTTTCAGGATATTTATGACCTTGTGGAGTGGTCCTGTCTTGAAGACGCAAGAAAAGCTCTGGAAGAAAAAAAGACACATGATACATGGCAGCAGGGATTTATACAGATTTTTAAGGCAGTTCAGGAAAATAAACCTTTTATAATGAATGTGTATCACTGTGTTGACAGGGAACAGGTGGAAAAATACCTAAAACCCCTTACAGACAATCTTTTGATGGGAGTTATAGATGAAGAATCCGTTGATATGAAGGTACGCGAAGAAGATAAAAAATTTATAGCAAGGGTATATTCCTACAGCTTTATAGGCCTTATGTTAGACTGGATAAAAGATGATATGAAAGAAGCCCCGGAGAAAATAGTCCACAGATTTGCACTTGTAATACAAGACTCGTTTAAGATGGCGTTAGACAGATTTAAAATTTAATCAAACAGTGGGATTTGATAAAAAAAACAACAGTTTTCTACCTGTGATAAATTATTTATCATGGGTATTTTTTTGCTTATGGCGGTGCAAAATGAATGTAGGTACAATCTAATTACAAAATAAAAACAGCAGGAGGTAATCATTATGTATTATTCAGCAGGAACTTATGAATCATTTGCACATCCGGAAAAACCGGCAGGGGTAGATAAAAAATCGGCATATATTATAGGAACAGGTCTTGCAGGACTGACGGCAGCGTTTTATCTTGTGAGAGACGGGCAGATGAAAGGGGAACACATACATCTTCTTGAAAAATTAGAGCTTGCAGGCGGAAGCTGTGACGGAAGAAAAGATATAACCAAAGGCTTTTTTATGAGAGGCGGAAGAGAAATGGATAATCACTTTGAGGTAATGTGGGATATGTTCAGGGATGTTCCGTCGCTTGAAACACCGGGAGCATCCGTTCTCGATGAATATTACTGGCTTAACAAGCATGATCCTAACTATTCGCTTTGCAGGGCAACTGTAAAACGCGGACAGGACGCACATACAGACAAGAAATTTGGGCTTGATAAAGAGTCTGCACTTGCTCTTTCAAAACTTTTTATAACACCTGAAAAAGATCTGGAGGGGAAGAAAATATCGGAGGTTTTGCCAGACAGCTTCTGGGAAACCAATTTCTGGCTCTACTGGCAGACAATGTTTGCTTTCCAGCGTTGGTCAAGTGCCCTTGAAATGAAACGTTATCTTTGCAGATATGTCCATCATATTGACGGACTTCCTGATTTCAGCGCACTCAGATTTACAAAGTATAACCAGTATGAAAGCCTTATTCTTCCACTTGTAAAATATCTTGAAAGTCATGGTGTAAAAATTGAATATGGCATGGATGTTAAAAATGTAATTATCGAAACTGTAGGAAGCAAAAAAATAGCGAAACAGATTGTCTACATTAAGGACGGTAAAGAACAGACCATTGATTTAATAGAAGATGACCTTGTCTTTATTACCAACGGCTGCTGTACCGATACAACATGTTACGGAGACCAGAATCATGCACCTGACCTTTCTAACCTGAAGGATGGCAGAGGTGATTCATGGGATATGTGGAAAAACATAGCAAAACAGGCTGTACAAGGAGAATACGGCAATCCGGATGCTTTCTGCAACAACATTGAAGCAACTAACTGGATGAGTGCCACCGTTGCTACCTCGGATGAGAAAGTAATTAAACACATAATTGATGTCTGCAAGAGGGACCCAAGGGAGGGTAAAGTTACAACAGGCGGTATTGTCACGGTAAAAGACAGTATGGACAACTGGTATTTGTCTTGGACAATTAACCGTCAGCCACAGTTTAAATCCCAGAACCCTGATATGGTGCTTGTATGGCTTTATGCACTGAATACCAATAAAGAGGGAAATTATGTTAAAAAACCTATGCGTGAATGTACGGGCAAAGAAGTCTGCGAAGAGTGGCTTTATCATATCGGCATACCAGAGGGTGAAATAGAGACTCTGGCAACAGACAGCTGTAACACCACAACCTGCTTTATGCCATATATCAACGCATTTTTCCAGCCAAGAAAAAATGAGGACCGTCCTCATGTGGTACCTGACGGTGCAGTCAATTTCGCATTTTTAGGACAGTTTACAGAGACTCCTAGGGACACTATTTTCACAATAGAGTATTCCATGAGAACAGGAATGGAAAGCGTGTATACACTTCTTGACATAGACAGAGGTGTGCCTGAGGTATGGGGCAGCAAATATGATGTCCGCGAACTTCTGAGAGCATGCTATTACGCAATAGACAAGAAACCGGTTACAGATATACCGCTTACAGTAAAAGAAAAAATGCTTCTTAAAACCGTTTTGAAGAAGGTAAAAGGAACCGATGTTGAAATACTTTTAAAAGAGAGCGGATTGATAGAATAGTAAAATAGTGCAAACAGCCGTGGCTTATACTGCGGCTGTTTTTTTGTTGCAGGATTTCATTGAAAAAAGTCGGAATATTATCTATTATATTAATAATCCAAGGAGGTCAATATGTGGAAAATACTTAATATTTTTGATGGTGATTACGGCTGCGAAGAACTTAAAGATGGCGAGACCCCAAAGACAAATGCGAAACATGCACTATACTAGCGAAAGTTCAAGTGCTTAGTTTGGTCAGATGCAGGAATATCATCAGACCTGCCATAAAAATGCTTTCTCATTAATTCCTCATACAGTTCATCACTCTCTGCCTTAACTTTCATAAGACAGTAGAGAACCACTGTACTAATAATGATTACGAACCAAATTAACACTTTGCCCATTCGACCACTCCTCTCAAATAAAAAGAGGACCAAACCAGCTGATGGAATATTCCATCTCAAGTGCTAATTTAGTCCTCACTAAATGTTTTGATATAAAATTGTACCTAATCTAAGCACACAGATTCACTCTCAGACTGATTGCGGACATCTGTGATACTGACTTGGATTTTCGGTTTTGATATAACAGCGCTGCCTTATCTACCGCTAAATTGGTATAAAAATAAGGACTAAATTAGGCATAACCCCTTGATTTTACTGGGTTTCATCTAACTTGGTTCTATTATAACTCAAACACCATTTTCCCAGTGCGATACTGCCTGCCTTGTAACCATGATTTTATCTGCCAGCTCGTCCTGTGACATTCCTCTTTCAGTACGAAGTTTCAAAATAATATTTTTCGTTTCCATAGTCGTCACCTCCATAACCCTATCATATAGATAAATTCATGTTCTGAAAAGCAACCTGCTGTTGCCATCCCTTGTCTATATGATTTAATTATCACTCTTTGGTCATGACTTTCTTGCACCAGGTTCTTGTCTTACAGTGTCCTGATCAATAATACTCTTATAAAAGCTGACATATGATTTAAACTTAATCACCTTTTCATTATCCAGCCTCTTTTGAAGTTGTGGTTTCTTTCTTCGATAATAATCGTATATCTCTCCATCAGGTATCCAGATTTGTGCCTCATTTATCTTATCAAGTACAGCTTCAACAATCTGTTCATCTGCCAGTAAATCAGGTACTTTATCATGCTCTGTAACATATTTTTGTATTTTTCAAACACCCAGCCTGTAATCTTATCCTTCTGTTTCATCTTGAGATTACTAAATGTCTTATTCATCTGTAAATGCTGACCATCTATCTTTTTATGTATTTTTGTCTTTTTACTTTTTGTCAAATTTCTCCCACCTTTATATAATTAGCAACGCTTCCAAGTTTTGCATCACGCAGAACCAGTGAAGCACCAACTTATGAGTTGAAGTGGAATGAGGGAAGTCAGAGATTTGAAGCAACATTATCTGACAGCAACGGTGTCTTATCTGATTTTGATTTTGGCATCAGCGGATATTCTGTTGATAAGAATGGCAACAGTATTACAATCTCTTCAACGAGCGTGAATACCACAGCTACAACAGGAACATTCACATCCAATGCTGGTAAGGTTGAGACAACATCAAGCTGTGTATTCTGGCTTACGGGCAAGAGCGGTTATCAGGAGTTTATTTCTGAAAGACCGACAGCAGATCCTATCAAAGCATATATCAAGGTCAAGACAGAGAACATCGGATATGGTGAGCTTACAAAGACAGATGAGTCAAGCGGAGTGAAGCTTTCCGGTGCAGTTTATGGAATCTATTCTGACAGCGGATGCACAAACAGAGTACAGACCATGACAACAGATGGAAACGGATATGCAAAGTCAGCTGCACTTGTCGCAGGCACTTATTATGTAAAAGAGATTACCGCACCAAAGGGATATGTCCTTTCCGGTAAAGTTCATACACTTACTGTAAAAGCAGGACAGACAACGGGAATCTCTGCAACAGATAAAGAGCAGCTTGGAGCAATCACAATCTATAAAGAGGGTGAGGTGCTTAGCTCATGGAATGGAAGCAATTTCACTTATGAGAAAAAGAAGCTTTCCGGAGCAACCTTTAAGGTAACTGCCGGAGCAGATATCTATAAGGCAGATGGTACAAAGGTGTATAGTGCTGGCGATGTTGTGGCAGAAAGCCTTACAACAGGAACTGACGGACAGGTGGTATTATCTGACCTTCATCTTGGAACTTATGTGGTAACTGAGATTAAGAGCATTGACGGATATACCATCAATACAACACCACAGACTGTAAAGATTGAGTATAAGGACCAGACTGTGACAGTACAGTATGAATCAACTACGATTGAGAATACAAGACAGAAAGCGGATGTATCTGTCGTAAAGAAGGACTCTGACACAGAGAACCCTCTTGATGGTGGCAAGTACACACTTTATGCCGGAAATGACATCAAAAACTATGCCGGACAGGTTATTGTCACAAAGGGTACAGCTCTTGAGACAGTAACTACAGGTGAGGACGGAAGTGCAAGCTACAGCGTGGATCTGCCTATTTCAAACGGATATTATATCTCAGAGACACAGGCACCATATGCGTATATCAGAAACAGTAAAGATGTTTACAGCTTCAATTTCAATGTATTACCTGAAACACAGGCAAAGGCATCATTCAGCCACACATTTGTGAATGACAGAACTACAGCAAAGATTCATATCTACAAGGTAGACAAGGAATCAGGCAAGGCAGTAGCCCAGGGAGATGCAAGCCTTGAAGGTGCAGTTTATGGTCTTTATGCGAGAAACGATATCGTGCATCCGGACGGAGCAACAGGAGTCGTATTCAAGGCAGGAGACCTTGTAGCAACACTTACAACAGATAAGAATGGCGAAGCAGAGGTCAATAACCTTTACCTTGGAAACTATTATGTGAAAGAAATCACTCCATCAGAGGGGTATCTCTTAGACGAAGAGGAGCACGATGTAGTATGCGACTATGAGGGAGACCTTGTAGCAGAGGTATCAAGAAGCACAACCTCAGCAGAGCAGGTCATCAAGCAGCCATTCCAGCTTATCAAGGTATCTGACAATGGCGATGATACTGAAGCAGGCTTATTGGCAGGTGCAGAGTTCACAGCTTATTTGAAATCATCTTTACCTGTAAAGGCAGATGGAAGTTATGACTTTGACAAGGCAGCTCCGGTAGTAATCGGGGAAAACGGAGCAACAACAATCACATCAGATGACAAGGGACATGCAGTTTCCATTGCAATTCCTTATGGAACCTATGTGGTAGTTGAGTCAAAGACTCCGCATAATATGAAAACAATCAAGCCATTTGAGGTAAAGATTAAGGAGAACCATCCAACAGAGCCTCAGACATGGAGAGTTTTCTTAGACAGGGAGTTTACAGCAAAGCTTCGTGTAATCAAGAAGGATTCTGATACAAAGCAGACAGTACTTGTACCAAACGCAGAGTTTAAGATCTTCAATATTGATAAGAACGAATATGTAAAGCAGTACACAACTTATCCGTCAAAGGTAGAGCATACTTCATTCTTTACTGAT
>OIZX01000722.1_pt1 | contig 20318 bp, 17 predicted proteins | sample 1588621 | NCBI WGS metagenome assembly OIZX01 (sample SAMN03283276) | human gut metagenome | biome: human-associated habitat; material: feces | host: Homo sapiens | place: Peru | collected 2012 | reverse complement strand
AGAAGGCTAAGTACACTTATGGTGTATTAGAGCGTCAGTTCCGTAATATGTTTGAAAAGGCAGCTAAGGCTGATGGTATTACTGGCGAGGTTCTTTTGCAGAATCTTGAGAGCCGTCTTGACAACGTTGTATTCCGTTTGGGTATTGCTCCTACTCGTGCTGCAGCGCGTCAGTTGGTAGGTCACAAGCACATCGTTGTTGATGGTAAGGTAGTTAACATTCCTTCATTCGCTGTTAAGCCAGGTATGGTTATTGGTGTTCGTGAGAAGTCAAAGTCTCTCGAGGTTATTGAGGCCGCTCTTGCAGGTTTCAATCATAGCAAGTATCCATGGATCGAGTGGGATGAGAATACTAAGTGTGGTAAGTTCTTGCACAAGCCAGAGCGTGCCGACATCCCTGAGAACATTAAGGAGCAGTTAATCGTTGAGTTGTACTCTAAATAAATCATTATATTAATGGCGATATTAGCATTTCAAAAACCTGAAAAAGTAGTAATGCTGGAGGCTGATGATAAGTTCGGAAAGTTTGAATTCCGTCCTTTGGAGCCTGGCTTTGGTGTTACCATTGGTAACGCTTTGCGCCGCATTCTCCTTTCATCTTTGGAGGGTTATGCCATCAACACCATTCGCATTGGTGGAGTTGAGCATGAGTTCTCTTCAGTACCTGGTGTTAAGGAAGATGTTACCAACATTATCTTGAATCTCAAGCAAGTTCGATTCAAGCAAGTAGTAGAAGAATTCGAGAATGAGAAAGTTAGTATCACCGTAGAGAATTCTACTGAATTCAAAGCAGGTGATATCGGTAAGTATCTGACTGGATTTGAAGTGTTAAACCCTGATTTGGTGATTTGTCATTTAGACTCCAAAGCTTCGATGCAGATTGATCTGACAATTAATAAGGGACGTGGATACGTTCCTGCTGATGAGAATCGTCAATTCTGCACAGACGTTAACGTTCTCCCAATCGATTCCATCTACACCCCTATCCGTAACGTAAAGTATGCGGTTGAGCCATATCGTGTTGAACAGAAGACCGACTATGACAAGCTCGTACTCGAAGTTACAACAGATGGTTCCATTAGTCCTAAGGATGCACTGAAAGAGGCTGCGAAGATTCTTATTTATCATTTCATGCTCTTCTCTGACGAGAAGATTACTCTTGAAAGCCCAGATCAGGAAAACAATCAAGAGTTTGATGAAGAAGTTCTTCATATGCGCCAGTTGCTTAAGACTCGTCTCGTTGATATGAACCTTAGTGTTCGTGCTCTCAACTGCTTGAAGGCAGCTGATGTTGAGACTCTTGGTGATTTGGTACAGTATAACAAGACTGACCTCTTGAAGTTCCGCAACTTCGGTAAGAAATCGCTCTCAGAGCTTGATGATTTGCTCGAGAGTCTGAATCTGTCTTTTGGAACTGATATTTCAAAGTATAAATTAGACAAGGATGCGTAATGCATCCTTTGTCCAAAAAGAACAAAAATTAAAATGAGACACAATAAGAAATTCAACCATTTAGGTCGTACTGCTTCTCATCGTAACGCGATGTTGGCTAACATGGCTGCATCACTTATCTTGAGTGAGCACAAAAGAATCACTACGACCCTCGCAAAGGCAAAGGCTCTTAAGAAGTATGTTGAGCCACTGATCACACGTTCAAAGAATGATACTACTACATCACGTCGTGTTGTTTTCCGTTATCTTCAGAACAAGTACGCTGTGAAGGCTCTCTTCGGTGAGGTAGCTGAGAAGGTAGCTAACCGTCCTGGTGGTTACACTCGCGTTATCAAGTTGGGTACCCGTCAGGGTGACGCAGCTGAGATCGCTTTCATCGAGCTCGTTGACTTTGATGAGAACATGGCTAAGACTCCTAAGGCTGCTGCTAAGAAGACTCGTCGTAGTCGCAAGGCAACAAAGGCTGAGGAGGCTCCTGCAACCGAAGCACCTGCAACTGAGGAAGCTGCAGCTGAATAAGTTACAACAGATCTCACAAAATATAAGCGCTCTTGTCGTTAGGACAAGGGCGCTTTTTTTATATTTAGGGTTTTCCCTATTTATATTTAGGGATTCTTTCTCTTTTCTTTTATTATTATGCTGTATTTTTGCATTAGATTTTAAAAGATATAGTTATGAAAAAGATGATTCTATTTGCGCTTTGCTCTTCTTTTCTGTTGAGTAGTTGCGATACCTATACTGGTAGTGGAGCCTATGCCGGTGGTTCTATCGGTTCTATTCTAGGTTCTGCTATTGGAGGTTTGTCCGGTGGTCCCCGTGGTTCTGATATGGGTACTATTATCGGAATGGCTGGTGGTGCAGCTATTGGTGCAGTTATAGGTAATCAGGCAGATAAGGCTCAGGCGGATCGTCAAGTTTCTTATGGGCATGAACGTATTGATCGTCATTCCTGCTCTAACTATCCATCTCCTTCTGTATCTGATCGTTCATCAGGAAATAGACGGAATGAAGTTTATGATTATAGTTCATCCGTTACTGATAATTCCGGTATATTTGATTCAACTAATAGTGGAGATGACCGTCTTTATGATTTTCAGGGAAAAGATTATACGGGAAATTATACCGCACAGCAACCCATAACTTCAATGCCTTCCGCTACAGTTGAAGAGCTTGGAACAAAATTGTCATATTCTCCTGCATTGGAGATAGTCAATGCTCGTTTTGTGGATGCTAATGAAGATTACAGCTTGAATCGTAATGAAACTTGCAAGATCATATTTGAGGTTATGAATCGTGGTCAGTTTCCTGTTTATGATGTAGTACCAACTGTAATTGAAAAAACCGGAAATAAGCATATTTTTATTTCACCTAGTATTCATGTCGAGAAGATTGCTCCTGGTTCAGGTGTTAGATATACTGCAATGGTAAAGGCTGATAGGAAGTTGAAGGATGGAACCGCTCGTTTTTGCGTGAGTGTAATCCATGAAGGTAGGTCAATTTCCAAGGTCAATGAGTTTACGATTCCTACCAAGAAATAATAATGAGTTATAGAAACAGGTAAGAACTGTCACTTGTCAGTTCTTACCTGTTTGTATTTTTTCTTTTTAATTTATTTTGAATACTATCGTTTTTGTTTTGTATTTTAGGACCTTTATGTTTTTTCTCCTTATGTTTTTCCGCAATGGATTCTTCTTTCTTTTCGAAATAGTTTTGGGGGTCATATTCTGCTATTTCGAAATCAATTTTAGGTAGTTTATCATCTTTGACCCTGTAAGGAATAGGATTCTCGAGTCTTTCTACCTTTACTGTTCCAACTCCTTGAGCAATCATATCGATTTTTTTGGCAGCTGCCCATGAGAGGTCTATTATTCTACCTCTTCCAAAAGGTCCGCGGTCTATAACTTTTACGATTACGCTTTTATCATTTCTGAGATTTGTTACTTTTAGCATAGTGCCAAATGGATAGTAACGGTGTGCACATGTCAGACTGTCGTGATGTATTTTTTGCCCGCTTGCAGAGCGTGCTCCTGTGGCTCGTTTAGAGTAATACGATGCCTTTCCGTGTTGATGCTTCTGGGCGCAACATGGATTCATGAAAAACGTAGTCAATAATGCTATGATCAAGTATCTTTTTTTCATAACTTCTCGATATTTTGGTTGCAAATATATAAAAAAATGACGAAAAACGCAAGAAAATATTAGAAAAACACTATCTTTGCAGTGTAAATAGCGACAGATATGGAAAATAATGTACCCAACGAGTGGAATAAGTTCTACTTAAAAGACGTATCGTTTGTTAATCTTATGATGCGTCGTATCTACAATGTGTTGATTGTAGCCAACCCTTATGATGCTTTCATGCTTGAAGATGATGGACGTATCGAGGAGAAGATTTATAATGAGTATATGGAGCTTGGTCTTCGTTATCCGCCTACCTTTACACAGGTCTCTACCACAGAAGAAGCCGCTCAGGTATTGCGGTCCACTGTGATAGACTTAGTAATCTGTATGCCGGGTAATGCGGATAATGATGCCTTTGATGTGGCTCGTGACATTAAGGGCAAGTTCCCGAATATCCATTGTGTCGTGTTAACTCCATTCTCTCATGGTATTACCAAGCGAATGCAGAACGAGGATTTGAGCATCTTTGATTATGTATTCTGCTGGCTGGGCAACACCAACCTCATCCTCTCCATCATCAAGTTGATTGAAGATAAGATGAACCTGGAGCATGACATCCTGGAGGCTGGTGTTCAGATGATACTCCTGGTAGAAGACTCTATTCGCTTCTACAGTTCCATCTTGCCAAACCTTTATAATTATATCCTTGAGCAGAGTAAGAACTTTTCCAAGGAGGCCCTGAATCGTCATGCGGCTACCATGCGTATGCGTGGTCGCCCTAAGGTGGTTTTGGCCCGTACCTATGAGGAGGCGAAAAAACTGTATGATAAGTATTCCAATAATACCCTTGGAGTCATCAGCGATGCCCGATTCCCTTTGAAGAGTGCAGCCAAGGCTTTTGGAAATGAGGTTGATGAAGATGTCAAGTCAGAGTATGGCACAGATACCTTCGGTCGTGAGAAATGTCCTGATGCAGGTTTGCAGCTCTTCCGTTATATCCGTAAGCATGATTCTTTCGTACCCCTTATCCTCGAAAGTTCAGAGAGTGATAATCGTGCCAAGGCAGAAGCAGAAGGCTTCCGCTTCGTTGATAAGAATTCCAAGAAGATGAGTGTAGATCTTCGCAGATTGATGGAGGAGCACATGGGCTTTGGCGATTTCATATTCCGTGATCCTAAGACTCACGAGGAGATTATGCGTATCAGAAGCCTGAAGGAATTGCAGGATAACATCTTCAATATTCCTAATGATTCCATGCTCTATCATATCAGCCGCAACCATATGAGCCGTTGGCTTTGTGCTCGTGCCATCTTCCCTGTATCTGCTTTCCTGAAGCATGTTACCTGGGAGAAATTGCAGGATGTGGATGCTCACCGACAGATTATCTTCGATGCCATCGTGCAGTATCGTCACATGAAAAACATCGGTGTAGTGGCTGTTTTCGACCGCATGAAGTTTGACAAGTATGCCCACTTTGCCCGCATCGGAGAAGGCTCCCTAGGCGGAAAGGGTAGAGGTCTTGCATTCCTGGACAATGTCATCAAGCGTCATCCTGAGTTCAACCAGTATGAGAATGCCACCGTGCAGATTCCGAAGACGGTGGTGCTCTGTACCGACATCTTTGATGCATTCATGATGAATAACAACCTTTATCCGATAGCGTTGAGCGATGCCAGCGATGAAGAGATATTGAAGCACTTCCTGCATGCGCAGTTGCCGGATTCCCTGATAGCCGACTTCTTCACCTTCTTTGAGGCAACGAAGAGTCCTATCGCCATCCGTTCCAGTTCGCTTCTTGAGGATGCGCACTATCAGCCTTTCGCCGGCATCTATTCCACCTATATGATACCTTATCTTGAGGATAAGTATCAGATGCTCCAGATGCTGGCTTGTGCCATCAAGGGCGTGTATGCCTCCGTGTTCTATCGTGATTCCAAGGCGTATATGACTGCCACCAGCAACGTCATCGACCAGGAGAAGATGGCGGTTATCCTGCAGCAGGTAGTGGGTAAGGATTATGGAACCCGATTCTACCCAACGATGAGTGGTGTGCTCCGTTCGCTCAACTATTATCCTATCGGAGATGAGGAGGCGGAGGAAGGTATTGCCAGCCTTGCCCTCGGATTGGGTAAGTATATCGTGGATGGTGGTCAGACCCTGCGCGTCTGTCCTTATCATCCGCATCAGGTGCTCCAAACTTCAGAAACGGAGTTGGCTTTGCGCGATACGCAGACCCAGTTTTATGCCCTCGACATGCAGCATGTGGGTGAGGATTTCAAGGTAGATGATGGCTTCAACATCCTCAAGCTTCGGGTCAAGGATGCCGTGGAAGACCAGAGCCTTACTTATATTGCTTCTACTTTCGATCCATACGACCAGGTTATCAATGATGGTGTTTATGAGACTGGTCGTAAGTTGATTACCTTTGCCAGTGTGCTTCAGCATGAAGTAGTACCATTGCCAGAGTTGATGCAGATGTCGATGAAGTTTGGTTCCGAGGCGATGCGCCGTCCTGTGGAAATAGAGTTTGCCTGCAATATCAACGACGATAGAACCTGTGAGTTCTATCTGCTCCAAATTCGTCCGATAGTGGATGCCAAGGAGATGCTCGATGAGGATGTGAAGGCGATACCGGATGCCGACTGTCTGCTCCATTCCCACAATTCGCTCGGGCATGGAATCTGTGAAGATGTGGTGGATGTAGTCTATGTGAAATACGATGATCACTTCTCTGCGATGAACAATTTCTATGTGGCCGATGATATTGAGCGTATCAACCGTAAGTTCCTTGCCGAAGGTAAGAATTATGTATTGATAGGTCCTGGTCGTTGGGGCTCTAGCGATCATTATCTGGGTGTGCCGGTCAAATGGCCGCATATCAGCGCTGCCCGGGTTATCGTAGAGGTGGCTCTGAAGAATTACAATATCGATCCTAGTCAGGGTACTCACTTCTTCCAGAACCTCACCTCTTTTGGTGTGGGATACTTTACGGTAGACACCAATGCGGAAGAAGGAGGTTTTGTAAATAAGGAAATCCTGGATGCAATGCCGGCTGTCGAGGAGACGCAATATGTCCGTCATGTGCGCTTTGAGCACCCGATGAGAATTCTGATGGATGGAAAGAAGCAGGAAGGAGCAGTCTTGATTCCGAAAGAGTAATCAAGACAGTTCCATCAAAGTACGTAAACAAGTTATAATCAAGCCTGCTCCATCAAGGTACGTATATAACTTCAGTAATGTACTTATACCAGCTCCAGCAGATAGTAATTGTAATCATGAAGGATAGTAGCAAGGAATTTTTCCTTGCTATTTCCTTTTTGTATAGAAGCCTTCAGCTTATCTTCTATCCCCAGGAATTTCGCAACCTTGTCGGCAAGGGTGGCTATCTGGTTTTCGTGTTCCCCATTGCCGCCATAAACCGCTTTCTCAATCACCTCAATTTGTGCCTGCGATAGATTCTTCGCCTCTTCATATACCGGGCGATAGTCTTTCTTGGCATAGTAGAATTCATCTAGTGATACATGGATTTTATCCAGGTTCACCTGCTTGATAACCATTGTTCCAGCAGCCAGATCGCCCAGGCGCTGCGCATTCTTGGTGAGCAGGATAAACAGGAGTCCGATGCCGCTTAATCCCACATCTATCGTGCTGAGCAGCCATCTCATGAAGAAAGAACCCATGGTGGGGCGGGAACCATCTTTGTTCACCACCCTTATCTTCATGATATATTTCCCTGGCGACTGACCTTCGTTGAAGGTTTCCCAGAGGAAGTCGTACAGCCAGAGTGGCAATATAATCAGAAAGAAAAACAAATAATTGAGTTGGTTTCTTGTTTCATAGTCGAGTTCAAAGTAGAAATACATGGCAGTGAAGCCGATGATGCCAGCTATAACCATGTCGATGATGCGTGCTATCACTCTTTCGGCAATGCTCGCAGGCGTCTGGTCTATTCTTACGAATTGGTTGGTTGTGATGTTAGAACTTGTCATAATTCCACGTTTTATAGATGATTGATGTTATTCTGTCTGCAAACTTACGGAAAAAACTACAAATACAAGAATCTTTTCCCCGAAAATTTGCATATATAAGAATATTTACTTACTTTTGCAACAAAAATAATAAGCAATCGTGAAAGAATTTACCTTTATACGTAACAATATCGATAAGTGGCAGCGTGCGGAAATCATCATTTCTGATGCCGACTCGCAATCGCCCGATCGTCTGGCTGAGGTCTATACCGACCTTACGTCCGACCTGGCTTTTGCGCAGACGCATTATCCCGATTCCCGCATCACCATCTATCTGAACAAACTTTCATCCGTGCTTCATAACTCCATTTATCGCAACAAGCGGGAGAAATGGACTCGCATCCTCACGTTCTGGACCCAAGAAGTTCCACTTGTCATGTACGATGCCCGCAAGCTGTTGCTTGCCTCCTTCCTTATCTTTCTCATCAGTATGCTCATTGGTGTGATGTCCCAATGCTTCGATCATGACTTCTGCCGCATCATCTTGGGCGATTATTATGTGGATATGACGCTTGATAACATAGCCAAGGGTAAGCCGATGGCGGTATATGATAGTGACGGAGAGCTAAACATGTTTCTGGGCATCACCTTCAATAATATCAGGGTTTCGTTCATGATGTTCGTTTCAGGCATCCTTACAAGCATAGCCACGGGTGCCTGTCTCTTTCAGAATAGCGTGATGCTCGGTTGTTTCGAAACTTTCTTTGCGCAGCGCGGACTCCTTTATGAATCCTTCCTTGCAGTCTTCCTGCATGGCACGCTCGAAATATCAGCCATCATCATTGCAGCAGCAGGCGGTCTGGCTATAGGCAACGGCTGGCTTTTCCCCGGCACCTATTCCCGCCTGGTTTCCTTCCGTCGTGGAGCCAAGCGGGGCTTGAAGATAGTGGCAGGCACGGTGCCCGTGTTTATCCTGGCTGGCTTTATCGAAGGCTTTGCTACGAGGCACACCGAAGTTCCCGATGCCTTACGCCTTGCCTTCATCCTCCTTTCCTTTGCCTTTGTCATCGGCTATTTCGTGATATTGCCCCAGATAAGGCATCGCCAGAGAAAAAAGGATTCTAAAGACTAACAATAAAAATTTTATGATATGAATAAAATCGTTTTTTATCAAGAGAGAACCTTCGGAGATAAGTTCAATGTTACCTTCGAGTTTATCAAGCAAAACTGGAAGCTGATGCTTCGTTATTTTGCTTATGTTGTTTTGCCATTGAGTTTTGTAGCTGAATTCTTCATGGAAGCTATGATGAAGAATGTCATGACTTTGGCTACAAATCCTGAAGAGCTGATGAATTTGATTCCTTCGTATGGCGGCTTTTTCCTGGTGAGCATTGCCGTTTACTTGTGGATGGGTGCGGTTTTCTTTTCCTTACTCCAGGTTTATAATGCCCGTCCCGATGGCTTGCAGAACATCGTCTTTGCCGATTTCAAGCCTCTTCTTGGGCGCAATGCCTGGCGATTGGTGAAGTCGGGATTGGCGCTCAGCCTCGTCCTCCTGGTTGTGATGATACTTGCAGGCTGTCTGTTCGCTTTGCAGATGCCTGTTATTGCCGCAGTCGTTTATCTTGTCTGCATGGCATTAATGATTCCGTTTGTACTCTTTGCGCCGGTTTACATCTTCGAGGATATTCCCCTTTGGCAGGCTTTTGCCCGAAGCTTTCGTCTGGGTTGGCATACTTTGGGTGGCATCTTAGCCCTGGGCATTGTGTTGATGATTCTTACGGCTATCATCTCGTTTGTCTGCACTTTGCCATGGGAAATCTGCTATCTGTTGAAATCCTTTTTTGTTGTAAATCAGGGAAATGCCGATTCTGCTTTCAATGGTGTGCCTTTCATGCTGTTACAGTATCTGCTGGGTGTCCTGATGATGCTTGCCCGCTTCCTGTTGTTGGCCATATTCTATGTCAGCATCAGCTATCTCTATAGCCATGCTGCCGAGAAACTCGATCAGATGTCGGTAGCCGAGGGCGTTGACCATTTCGAGGAGATGGCCGATAAAAATCAGGATGCCGACGACTATCAACTGTAAATTATCAATTGTAAACTATAAACTATCAATTGTAAACTGTAAACTATCAAAGTATGCCCTTTACTCCTTCCGATACATTGGTTCTCGATACTGCCAGGCTCCGTGTCTGGCAGCAGGATGACGATTATGCTTACAGTAGGGAATTGGTGCCTGCCCAGAAGAGTCTGATGGATTGGTTGGGCGAGCAGTTTGATCAGTTCTGGGAATCCGTTTTCGGCACCGCTTTCTATCAGGTGTATTCTTCGCTAATGTGGATATTGGTGGGTGTGTTTCTTGTTATAGGCATCCTGTTGTTCCTCTTCTACAAGCATCCCGAACTGTTCATGCGTTCCGGCAGGCAGGCTCCTTTGGAGTATGAGGTAACCGAGGATACCATCTATGGCGTTGATTTCGAAAGGGAGATAGCCAGGGCGATGGAGCGGAAGGATTATCGGGAGGCGATGCGACTCACTTATCTGCAAACCCTGAAGATGCTGAGCGATCATCAGCTTATCGACTGGCAACCTTTCAAGACGCCTACCCAATATACCCACGAGTGGAAAAATCGGGATTTCCGGCAGATTACGAACCTCTTTGTCCGTGTGCGTTATGGCGGATTCGAGGCAACGGAGCAAATGCTGAAAGATATCCACACCTGTAAGATGAGTGTGGATAACTCTGTAAGTAACTTAAAATCAGCGAAAGGAGGTGATGATGAAAAGTAGTTATAAGTTTTTCCTGAGCATGATGGTGCTTTTTATCCTCATGTTCCTGCTTCAGATGCAACTGCCCAAGAAGTTTGTGTGGAATCCTACCTTCTATCATGCCGACCGCCAGCCTTTCGGCTGCTACGTGTTCGATAGCATCATGCGCCAAAGCTTGCCTCAAGGTTATCAGGTTACCGCCAAAACCTTCAGGCAGCTTGATGAGGAAAACAGAAACCGGAAGATAGCCGTGGTGGTGCTGGATAATTCCCTGAGACTGAAGAAGGTGGATGTAGGTCACCTCCGGAAGATAGCCCAGCGTGGCGGAAAAGTGATGGTTGCCTATCATTGGGGAGGTTCAGATGAACTGGATAGCAGTTTTCATGTCGATATGTCGAGCGGGGCGTTTTATCTGGATAATATCATGCGAAGGCTTGCCAACAATCAGGATGTGTACGATACCCTTACCTGGTGTGGCAGTCCGTTGGCTTATCCCCAGCGGGAATATCGGTTGATAGACCAGCTGATAAGCGGCTCGATTTCTCTCGATTCAGCCAGCAAAGCCACGGTGCTGGCTTACAGTCTTCAGGCTAATCGCAAGTTTCCGTCAGCAGTTTCCTTGCCTTGCGGTAAGGGCGAGGTCATCTTTGTGGCCACTCCGTTGCTCTTTACCAATATGGGTGTGTTGGATGATGTTTCTTCGCAGTATGTCTTCCGAATCATGTCGCAGATGGCCGATTTGCCGGTTTACCGCACGGAAGCATATCTGGAATCGAAGGTGAAGCTCGAAGCAGAACAGTCGCCGCTCCGCGAGTTGCTGAAGCGCCCTCCTTTGCGGTGGGCAGTCTATCTCATGATGCTGGGCGTAGTGCTCTTCATGATATTCACAGCCCGCCGGCGCCAGCGGGTTATCCCGATAGTGGAAAAGCCGAAGAACAGGTCGCTGGAGTTTATCCAGCTCATCGGTACGCTCTATTATCAGCGTCACGACCATGCCGATCTGGTGCGGAAGAAATTCAGGTTCTTTGCCGAAGAGGTAAGAAGGAATGCGGGCATTGATATCGGCGATGTGAACCAGGGAGATGCCGATTGCCGAGCCTTGGCAGAGATAACAGGCATGGATGTGGAAAAAATCAAGGAAACCATCCGAGAGATTCGGCTGGTGATACATTCAGATTTGAATATCCCAGCCAGGCAAATGAGGAAACTCATCGACGAAATGAATCGCATACTTGAGAATATTCAGTAAAATATAATAGGTGAAATATCGGTACATGATAGTATGCGGATATTCAATACATGATAGTATGCGGATATTCAATATAATATAGTAATGAAAATGGAAGAACAAAGATTAGACTTAACTCTTTTCTCAGAAAAGATAGAACGCCTTCGACAGGAGATAGCGAAGGTGATAGTGGGGCAGGATGAAGCCATCGAACTGGTGCTTACTTCTATCCTTGCCAACGGACACGTGCTTATCGAAGGAGTGCCGGGAGTGGCAAAGACCCTTTTGGCCCGGTTGATAGCCCGATTGGTAGATGCCGGGTTCAGCCGGGTGCAGTTTACCCCCGACTTGATGCCTAGCGATTTGCTAGGTATCAACATCTTCAATGTCAAGACCCAGGAGTTTGAGTTCCATCAGGGCCCCGTCTTCTCCGACATTGTTCTGGTAGATGAAATCAACCGTGCACCCGCCAAGACGCAGGCGGCACTCTTCGAGGTGATGGAAGAGCGACAGGTGAGCATCGATGGCGTTACCCACAAGATGGGCGATTTCTATACCATCCTTGCCACCCAGAACCCCGTGGAACAGGAAGGAACCTATCGCCTGCCCGAGGCTCAGCTCGACCGTTTCCTGATGAAGATAACGATGGGCTATCCTTCGCTGGATGATGAACTGGAGATTCTGAAGCGCCATCAGGAGCATAGCAATCTGGTGAAGCTTGCCGATATTCAGCCCGTTCTGAGCAAGGCAGAACTCCTGCAGTTGCGCAGCTATATAAATAAGGTGGTCATCGACGAGAGCCTGCTTCGCTATATAGCCCAGATAGTTCAGCAAACCCGCAGCACCCGTGCCGTTTATCTGGGAGCATCGCCCCGAGCTTCTGTGGCAATGCTCCAGGCTAGCAAGGCATACGCCCTGCTGCAAGGTCGCGATTTCGTAACGCCCGAAGATATCAAGCAGGTTACTCCATCCATTCTCCAGCATCGCCTGGTGCTCACCGCCGAGGCAGAGATGGAAGGATACACCGCCTATAAAGTGGCGCAGCGACTCATCGACAAAGTTGAAGTTCCGAAATAAATAAAGTGAAGAGTACATTGTTTCTTACCAGAAGATTTTATATCGTTTTAGCAGTCCTGGTCTTTATCACAGGTTTGGGCAGCTTTGTTCCCCCGATGTTCCTCATTGGGAGATGGCTGCTTGTTGTCCTGGGCGTTCTGCTCCTGCTGGAGGCTTTCCTGCTTTATCACGAGCGGGGCATTATGGCTAGGCGAACGATGGCAGATAGGTTTTCCAATGGTGATGACAACGAGGTGAACATCCGTGTGGAAAGTATTTATTCCTTTCCTGTTCTGCTTCATGTCATTGATGAGATTCCGCCCGTATTCCAGCGTCGTGATATCCACTTTCGTCTAAGGCTGGGCATGGGCGAGGGCAAGAATATCCGGTATTTTCTTCGTCCCACAGAGCGGGGTGAATATGATTTCGGCTTAATCCGCATCTTTGTCTCTTCGCCCATCTCGCTCTTGCAGCGCCGCTTCTCGCTGGGGCAGCCCCGTCAGGTGAAGGTATATCCTTCCTATCTGATGCTCACCCGATATGAGTTGCTTGCCATCAGCAATAATCTAACCGAACTCGGCATCAAGAAGATTCGCCGTGTGGGCAATCATACCGAGTTTGAACAGATCAGGAATTATGTGACGGGTGATGATTTCCGGCTCATCAACTGGAAGGCCACCGCCCGCACCTCCTGTCTGATGGTGAACGTGTATCAGGACGAGCGTTCGCAGCAGGTGTTCAGCATCATCGACAAGGGTAGGGTGATGCAGCAGGCTTTCCGGGGGATGACTTATCTGGATTATGCCATCAACGCCTCGCTGGTGCTTTCGTATATGGCGATGCGCAAGGAAGACAAGGCGGGCATCGTAACCTTCAGCTCCCGTTTCGAGGATTTCGTGCCAGCCTCCCGATACGCCGGCCACATGCAGAACATCTTGGAGATTCTCTATCGCCAGCAGACCCGCTTTGCCGAATCCGACTATTCTGCCCTGGTAGATGGGGTAAACCTGCACGTCAGCAAGCGTTCGCTCCTGGTGCTATATACGAGTTTTGCCAATCGTGTCAGCATGGAGAGGCAGTTGCCTTATCTTCTTCAGCTTAACCGCCGCCATCGTCTTCTGGTGGTGTTCTTCGAGGATGATGAGGTGAAAGATTATCTTGCCACCCGTCCTGATAGCGATGAGGAATATTATCGCCATGTCATTGCCGAGCAGTTTGCCTACGAGCAGCGTCTCATCGTTTCCTCGCTCAAGCAGCGGGGCATCATGGCCTTGTTGACCACGCCCGAGAAGCTGTCGGTTGACGTACTTAACAAATATCTCGAAATCAAGGCACGGGAATTGTTGTAAATAGTAAGAAGAATACTTCTTTATAGCAAGAAGAATACATTTTTCTTTAGCATAAGTAATAAAAAACGCAGGGAATGTTTGGAATTCTCATCAAAAAGTCTTACCTTTGTTCCCAATTAAAACGAATGCCTTATGAATAGACCAAACCTATTTGCACTTTTATGTGTGCTGATGCTGGCATGGCTGCCGGTTTCGGCTCTGGAGTTTCGTAATCCGGTGATGCCAGGTTATCATCCCTCCCCATCCGTGTGTCGGGCAGGGGATAAATGGGTTCATTTACAGAATTCCATTCCGGATAACTATCTTTGCAATGATACGATGGCTGTGGGGAAGAAGTATCTGATGCGTCTCTATCCTCATGGTTCCCTGACGGAGAATCAGCAGCCTACCTTTGCAGGACGCCTGCAGGAATGTGCCAGTTTCACCCTGGAAACAGAGGTTGTTACCAAGGGAAATGTGGAGGCGGGACTCTCGGTTTATCGTGTCAGCGACGGGCATTTCGACTTTTTCGTATCCAAGAAGCAGGTGGCTTTGCGCTGCAAGCTGAAGAGCATCGACTATGTGGTGAAGAGCGTGCCTCGCCTGCGCAAGGGTTCGGTGAAACTGCGCATCAGAAGCAATGGCGAGATGTATTTCTTCGACTATTCGCTCGATGGAAAGAAGTTCCACGAGTTGGCTTCCATGAACTGCAGCCTGATGAGCACCGAGGTGGCAGGCGGATTCACGGGCGTTACGCTGGGCATGTTTGCCGAGGGAAAGCCAAGGAGCGGTTATGCCGACTTCACCTACTTCCATTATGAAGAAAAATAAGATTAAAATAAATAATGATGTCAAAAGCAACAAAGGAAACAACAGAAACAACTCAGATTGCCGACAAGAAATATCTTGTCCCGTTCATTCTCATCACGTCGCTCTTCTTCTTGTGGGGCTTCGCACGTGCCATCCTCGATGTGCTCAACAAGCATTTCCAGAATGCACTTCATATCAGCATTACGCACTCTTCGCTCATTCAGGTTACCACCTATCTGGGCTATTTCCTCATGGCGATACCGGCGGGTATATTTATAAATAGGTATGGCTATCGCCGTGGAGTGGTGTTCGGACTCCTGCTCTTTGGCTTGGGAGCCATCCTCTTCATCCCCGGAGCATCGATGGGCAGTTTCTATGCCTTCCTGCTTTGCCTCTTCATCATCGGTTGCGGACTGGTGTTCCTGGAGACGGCTGCCAATCCTTACGTAACGGAGTTGGGGGCCAAGGAAACGGCTACCAGCCGACTGAACCTCTCGCAGTCGTTCAATGGTTTGGGCAGCATCTTCGCCACTTTCTGCATCGGTCAGTTTCTCTTCAATGGCACCCAGGAAGGTGGCAACGTGGTGATTCCCTACGGCATCCTGGGCGTATTGGTATTGCTGATAGCCTTCGTGTTTTCTCGTGTGGAATTGCCTGAGATTCAGCATGCTCAGACCAGGGAAGATAAGGCGAAGGGCAGCAATATCAGCAAGCTTTTTGCCAATCATAAGATGTTCGTGTTCGGTCTCTTTGCCTTGCTGAGTTACGAGGTGGCAGAGATTTCCATCAATTCATACTTCATCAATTTCGTAACGGGCATGCAGTGGATGGACGACCGTACGGCTTCTCTTGTGCTCACCCTGGCGCTGGCATTCTTCATGGTGGGCAGATTTCTGGGCAGCTGGATTATGCGCCACATCAAGGCAACCACCATGCTCCTGATCTGTGCCGTGGGCAGCGTCTGTTCCATCGGTTTGGTACTCTGCAATTTAGGCACTGTATCGCTGGTAGCCTTGGTAGCCAACTATCTTTTTGAGGCCATCATGTTCCCAACCATCTTCAGTCTCGCCCTTACGGGATTGGGCAATCTTACGAAGACGGCATCCTCCCTCCTGATGATGACTCCGATAGGCGGATGCGGCTTCCTGCTGATGGGTCTGATAGCCGATACCACGCATGTGGTGATGCCTTTCATTGTGCCTTTCATCGGCTTTGTGGTGGTGCTGGCGTATGCGATTAAACTGTGTAAAAGACATAGATAAAAGTTTTTTGTATCAAAAAGTGATACGTTTACGGAAAATTAACGTAAAAATGATTTTAAATTCATCGAAAATGCTTACTTTTGCAAATAGATAATTTCAAGTAGAGTTTTTTTATGACTATTCTTGTGATTTGAAAAAGCAGATGCCGAAAAGCTGAAAGAGTAGGCTAATATAAAAAATAATTTTATGAGTTTATTTGGTTTCGAAATCTTAGATTTGGGTGCTCAGGACACAATTAATCTTAGCGATGTTACGGGTGGTCTTATTCCTGATGGTACAGATGCGTGCTGTAGATATAATTCTGCATGTAATAAAAATAAAAACCCTGATCATGGTCAAAAGTAAAAGATGGGCAAGAGTTACTCTTGCCCAAACTTTATAAAAAAATAGCATATGATAATAAAATCCTTATATACGCATTTGTTTTGCAGAAATGACAATTGCTATATTTATAATAGTGAAACAAATTTTTTTGCTGTAATTCCTCAAGAGCTTTATATGAAAGTTTTTGATGAAGACTTCTGCTCTTTGAATAAGGATATTATGAAGTTTCTGTTAGATAATAAACTTGTTCTTGAAGAAAAGGACAAATATACTTATTTTAAAGAACAGAAATTACGTTTTGGTGCATCTTCGTTTGATAAAACTCGTTTGGAGTTAGTGATAGTGCCCACAACTGCTTGTAATTTTTCTTGTCCTTATTGCTTCGAGGAGAAAAAGACTAATGTAACAATGTCAGATGCGATAATTGACTCGCTTTTGGAATTTGTAAAATCTCATAAGAATATAGAAATTATAGATTTGACTTGGTATGGTGGAGAACCATTGCTCGCTTTTAAGCAAATTTGTAAGATCTATTCGAAACTTAAAGCAGAAATTCCTGTAGCAATAGGCAGACATAGCCTTATAACAAACGGCTATTTAATAAATGATGAAGTATTGTCTTTTTTTAATAATACTCATTTGACAGATATTCAGATAACATTGGATGGTAATAAGAATCATCATAATTCTTTGCGCTTTTTGAAAAGTAAAAAAGAAACATTTGATGTGATATTGGATAATATTAAAAAGTGCTCTCAAACTTTAAGTAATGTCGACATTAATGTCAGAGTAAATATAAATAAGGAAAATAAAAATGATTATGTGGAAATTCGTGAATTACTTAAACAGCAAATGCACTTAAGTAATGTTTCTGTTTATCCTGGATTTATTAGAGAAGAGACTTCGAATGGACATTCTTTTTGTTTTAATTCTATAGATCGTAAATCAGCGTGTGACTTTTATGAAGAAAATGTTAAGAAAGGATGCCCGCCATTAAAAACATCTGTTGTGCATAAAGGGTGCATGATTAATAAGTTGAATTCTTATATCATAGGTCCTGAAGGGGAAATATATAAGTGTTGGAATGATGTTAGTAATACTGCAAAAGTAATAGGTAATATACAGGAAGAATGCTTGGAAAACAGTACGCTGTTTGCTAGATATATGACAGATTTGAGTCCTTTTTCTAATCCCGAATGTCAAGATTGCATGGTCTTCCCTATCTGTAGTGGAGAGTGTGGTTGGTATAGATATAAAAACTTATATGAAAAGGGAAAGTTCGATACTTGTTCATTCTTTAAAAATATTAAGTTTTTGGAAGATTGTTTAGTTGAGTCTTATAAAAATAAGAGAGTATGAATAGTAGATTGATATTATTTGTTTGTGGATGTCTTTCGCACTGTTTTAGTTTTGCGCAAAGTGTTACTGGTTGTGTAGTTGATGATAAGCAGCAAGCATTGCCCTATGTTAATGTTATTTTATTAGACAGACAAGATTCTGCTTTTGTAAAGGGTGTGTTGACGGATGATTATGGAAGGTTTTCTATGAATTCGGAAGACAGAAATGGTATTCTGAAATTGTCTATGGTAGGATATAAGACAATTTATATATCCAATCCTGAGGGAAATCTAGGAAATATCAAAATGCAAACTGATTCAAAAATGCTATCTGAGGTTTTGGTTAAAGGTACTATGCAGCCTTTTAAACTTACACCATCAGGTATTAGATTTAATGTGAGCAGTACATCCTTAAAGACTTTGGGTACGGCAGAAGATGTACTCTGCCAAATGCCAGGTATCAAGAAAAAAGATAATAGTATAGAGGTTTTTGGTAAGGGAGTGCCTGTTATATATCTTGATGGACACCAGCTAACAGATAACTCTGAACTTTCGCAGTTGAGTTCAGATAAAATTCAAACAGTAGAAATTGTAAGAAATCCTGGTAGCCAATATGATGCATCCGTAAAATGTGTAGTAAAGATTCAGACGATAAAGAATCAGGATGATGGATTTGGCTGTGATATAAGGACGGCGTATTTTTTGTCGGATTATAATTATGATGCTGTAGGACAGTTTAATTGGAGTTATTCTGATAAGAAAATTCGCCTATATGGTTCTGCTTTCGTCTTGCGAGATGAAGGGCATTATCCCAGTGAAACGGAAAAAACTGTAGCAGCAGACACGCAGTGGAACCAGAAATTTAGCCAAGTGTTTAATCCGGTTAAATGGAATATAAATACTACCTGGGGAGCAGACTGGAACATATCCAATGACCATGAACTGGGATGCTTATATATGGGGAAGTTTTATCCTTCTTATTCCACTTATGCATTGCTTACTAGCGAGGTACTAGCTGATGGATCTCTGTATGATAAGATTAATTCTATTTGCAATGGTAAGACTTCTCAAAAGCCTACGCACAATTGGGATTTGTTTTACAATGGAAAAATAGGAAACACGGATGTGCGAATGGATGTAAAATATCTGTTAAGTGGTAATACTGAAACAGCGAGTAATCAAGAAAAGAGCCTTGCTGTGGATGAACGTAGGGTTGATACGAAGAGCATGATGTCTAATAAGTTGCTGGCAGCCAAAGCCTATGCAGATTATAAGATGGGTAATATTGGTGTTACCGTGGGAATGGAATATAATAATACGCATCGTCATGATGACTATATCAGCAGTTTGGATAATCCGTCTTCCTCTTTTGCCAAATTGGTGGAACAGCATGTTGCTCCTTTTTTTGATTTGTCCTGCGAAACCAAGGCTGGTCAGTTCTCTTTGGGACTTCGTTATGAGGAAGCCAGCTTTAAGTATTTTGAAAATCAGCAGTTGGTGAAAGCGCAAAGTAGAAACTTTAGCCATTTCTTTCCTAGTTTAACCTATAGCAAAGAATGGGGAGACTGGCAGTTGATGATGGCTTATGCTACTAGGACTGAGCGTCCTACTTATATGCAATTAAGTAATAATGTGAGATACGCTAATCGTTTCATGCTAGATACTGGTAATCCTTATTTGAAGCATGAGTATCTGCATGATGTATCACTGTCTGGTGGTTGGAAGTGGTTGATGCTATCATTGGAATATACGGATAGGAGACATGCCATCATCAGTTGGGCGGAAAATTTGAAAGATAATTCTGCCATAACAGAGAATACGTATATAAATATTCCTACGTTGAAGAATTTGCGGGCTTCTATTGAACTGACTCCCAAGATAGGATGCTGGTCACCTGTTTTCTCTGTCAGTTGGTCAAAACAGTGGCTCACTTTATTTTCTTCCGAAGGCGTTTTTCATATGAACAAGCCGATGGTACAGGTGGAAAGTAAAAACATGTTCGCCTTTGCTCATGGCTGGTCGACATTTGTAGATTTTCTCTATAATAGTAAAGGTGATGTGGGTAATGTCTATAACTATCGTGAGGAATATGGACTAAACTTGGGTTGCACTAAGAGTTTTTGGAAGGGAAGGGCTAGTCTTCAACTGAAAGCAACAGACTTGTTCTTGACTAAATATGGTGAGAAGCAATTTGCTGGGAATGTCATTGATAGACAAGACTATTGGCTCGATAGTAGGGAGATATCTTTGACGTTTCGATTGAAGATAAGAAAAGTAAACTCTAAATTCAAGGGTGTAAATGTAGGTGATGAGGAAATTGAAAGGTTATAATGCTAAATTGCAAAGTGCGTTTAGCAAAAAGGGTTAAGAAAAGATGAGAAGTGTAAATATTAACTTTTTTAACTTGATTGTAACCCGAAAAGTTCCGCCAACATTTTGCTATCTCAAATGAAAAAGTTAAATTTGCACTCGGAAAAATAAAAAGGTAGGCGTTCCCCTTAGGGAGAATGGCCTTCCGAAACAACGAGAATGTTTCATTAAAATATAAATTTTAAACAATTATGGCAGTAGATTACAAGAAAATCGGTCTTGTGAACACTAAGGACATGTTCGCAAGAGCTATCAAGGGCGGTTGGGCCGTTCCTGCTTTCAACTTCAACA
>OIZX01000720.1_pt1 | contig 20405 bp, 12 predicted proteins | sample 1588621 | NCBI WGS metagenome assembly OIZX01 (sample SAMN03283276) | human gut metagenome | biome: human-associated habitat; material: feces | host: Homo sapiens | place: Peru | collected 2012 | reverse complement strand
TTTTCTAAATAGAACAAAAATTGTTATTACAAGTATGACTGTTATAATTACATTTAAAATATAGTGTTTTTCAGCTACAAAAATATTGCTTATTGCTGTAATAACATCACATACTATAATAGAAAAGATAATGTAAAATTTCTTTGGGACTATACTATACTTTAGGCTATATATATTGTACATTACTGATATAAGTAATGCTAATGTGCCTAAATTTATAAGAACAAGTGGTCCTAATAATTCCTGCGTTTCTGAATTAATATTACCTTCGCATTTTACTATGTATGTAATAATTCCTAGTGCCAAGAAAAATAATGACATTATTACCAAGATTCCATTTCGGGATTTTCCTTTTTCTTCTCTTAATCCATTATTTTTTGAAAAAGTTGCAAGCTTATTCATTTCTGTATTTACATAATTTTTCACAACTGTATTCGTTGTATCATCATATATTAATTTAATTTCTTTAATTGAATAGAACTCATCATTATTTATAAGCGACTTTTGTATCTTTGCTTTTACTTTCATACCTTCTACAAGTCGGTTATATAATTCCTCATTTACAGAGCATTCTATTACTTTATTGTTTTCTCCTTTTATCTTTGCATAGAAAGATACTATTTTTTTACTTGTATATTTGCTACCTGTATACTTTTTACGATAAAAAATTTTGAATTTTTTCTCTACTACTTCTACTAATACATCATATACTGCTTCATCACTATTCATTTGTTTTCTCTACTCCATTTTTATATTTTTATATACCTTTTTTACTTTTTTATTTTTTCGTAAATTACCTCGGCAATAACATTTATTTTTTTACATAATCAACTTATTTACCTTTATCTATTCATGTACACAAAATTCGTAACACCACATATATTTTTCCCTATAAATGCTTTATCATCTACATAGGAAATATCGTAATACCAATAATCTGGATTATTTATATTCAAATTAAGTGATGTAATATTTTTTACATCTAAATCCATATATTTAAACTGCTTAAACTTTTCTCCATTATTTGTATCATAGACTAAATAAGGGTACCCTACTGGATATGCGTCATCTGACAATTTTGAAAGTACAACTCTATATCCACCGTTTATATCAAATACATTTACAACAGCAAATCTAAACTTTGTTCTTGTTCTTGTATATCTAAAACCTTTTCTAAATAAAACAAAAATTGCTATTGCAAGTATGGCCGTTATAATTATATTTAATACATAATGCTTTTCAGCTACATAAATATTGCTTATTGCTGTAATAACATCACATATTGCAATAGAAAAAATGATGTAAAATTTCTTTACTATTACACTGTATTTCAAGCTATATATGTTATACATTATTGATATGAGTAATGAGAATGTACAAATATTTATAAATACAAGAGGTACCACCAATTCATTCGTCATTGATGTTACATTATTCTTTATTTTAATGACATATCCCAATATACCAAATACCAAAAATATAAGTGACATAATAACAAAGATTCCATCTCCCGATTTTCCTTTTTCTTCTCGCAAACCATTATTTTTTGAAAAAACTGCAAGCTTTTTCCTTTCACTATCCACATAGTTTTTTACAACCATATTAGTTGTTTCATCATATATTAATTTTATTTCATCAATGCTATATGTAGTTTTGTTTGAATTTGTAATATAACTGTGAATTTTAGCATTTATTTTCATGCCTTCCACAAGTCTATTATATATATCTTCTTCTACATGACATTCAATTATATTATTATTTTCACCTCTTACTTTTGCCCAAAATCTTACAGCTTTTGTTTTACTCGACATATCTCGACTAATTCCAACACTATAATAATATATCTCAAATCTTTTCTCTACTACCTCTACTACCACATTATATACTGTTTCATTACTATTCATTTGAATTTTTCTACTCCATTTCTATATTCACTATATTTTTTTCAGTTTTATTCTATTTATATTTAACAAAAAATCTACTTGTTTTTATAGGTTTAAATGTAGTCTTTCCTATCCCAAAATACAATTCTTACTTATTATTTAATTTTTATTTTTTTAATTGATAGTATGTGCAACTCTATAATAATCTTACACATACTATCCTTTAATTTAAATTGTCAACATAATCTTATATAACGGTTTTAATCAACCAATACATTACATTGACCCTTGTACGAACCATCCTTAGTAGTTACTGTTATAATAGCACTTCCTTCTGAAATGCCTGTAATTACACCATTTGATACAGTAGCAACTGATGAATCAGATGTAGACCATTTCAAATCACTTTCGGAATATCCGTCAGGTAAAGTAGGTATTACTTTTTGTGCTTCACCTTGACTTAATGATACAACATATGCAGATAAGCTTATACTTGGATTCTGATTTTCAGTAGTTGTTTCTTTTTCCTCTTTTACAGTAGTTGTTTCTTCTTCCTCTATTAAATCTATTTCAATAGGAATCAATTTTATTTCTACCGAAGCATCTACAACAGGGAATTTAGGTGCATTGTCTTCATTTATTAATTCAAATTTCGCCTCTACACCTATTTTACCTAATAGGGTATCCTCACCACCAATTTCAAAGGTAACAAGTGGTGCATAAATATCTACTGTATTTTCAAGCTTCAAGCCTTTATTTAAGATTATTTTTTTATTTGTTTTATCAATTTCATATCCAAAATTATCTGTTATTGTTGTCTTTGCAACAGCTTTTGCTGAAATTGTTAATGAAGCCTCTGCTAAAGAAAAACACAAAATATCAATAGTTATTGCACCTTGTATACCGATTTCCGCAGAAACCTCTGCCTCAAATGTATGATTTGTGCTTTGTGTATGAGTTTTTTTCCAACTACCATCCTCATATGTAAGTCCATTTGTGCTCTCAATTTCGTACTTATATGAAAGTGAACCATCAAACTCAACAACTATACTTACCTTTAATCCAACAGAAAATCCTGCTCCGATTGGTATGTTGTATTTTCCTAATCTCTTTTCGCCCTTTAATGAACCTTCAATTTTTATTTCTGAACTAACCTTGTCAAATACATCTACAGAAAATTTCTTTAACTTTATAGACAAAAACTTAAAGTTAATATCTGCCTGAACTTTAACGCCGGTTTCAATATCTACTGTTCCAGTTACCTTATATCCAGCCTTCCATTTCCATTTATCGCCAACCTTAAGTTCCTCTTTTTCGTTCTTTTTCTTTTCTTCTTCAAGTTTTTTTGTTAATTCATCTAAATCAATTTTACCATTTACATAATCATCAATTTCACCCAGCTTTATTTCGAATTTTGACCCCAAAGGCAATGTACCAGATTTTTTAAGTACATTTTTAAAATTTTCCACATTTTCATCAGATTCAACTGATGCACCTATTTTAGATTCAATTTTACCAATCTTTGTAGAATAATCTGTATTTGCTGATAATCCTTCATCTCCAAATTCAATACTTAATGATAATGTTTTAGATGCCTCAGACTCATATGACTTAACCTTTGTTTCATTAATTACATCATTTACATTATCCAGCGAGCTGACACTATATCTGTCAACTGCCATAACATTTCTTGTAATATCATTATAAGCTGATGAATTATCAATTATTGTTACGCCTTCTGCTGGCTCAAAATTCGATGGGTCAGCCATCTCCATTTTGTTTACATCTATCTCATCAAACACTTCCCAAATTTCTGGAATAGCTGTTTCTATTGTGTAAGTTCCGTCTGCATTTAATTTTTTTGAAACAACCTTAAAGGCTGCTCCATTAGGATATTCTGCTGAAGCTGGTACAACAAATATATCACCCTCTGAATATTCATCTGCAGTTTTTTCCTCTACTACGCTATTACCGGTTACTGGAAGTTCTACTTTCTTATCTACTGGAAGCACTTCTACTTCCTCTTTATAACCCATATCACATTTTTCCTGTGCTTCATCCATAACAAAATATGAATTAATTGCTGACTGTAAAATTACAGTTGCCTCTACGGCTGTAACACCAGATAACAGTTCCTCTGAATCTGGTTCAATATCATATATATTGTTGTCCTTAGCACATTTAATAAGTGCTGTATTTAAATCTCCTGTTTCATACTTGCTATAATCAAGGTCTGCTGCAAGCACCGCAGTTGAAATAACAAAGCCTAAGGTTGCAGTATCATTAGGTTTAAATACATCCGTACCAGTAGAAAGTACATCCCATTCATAACAGGATTGAACATATTTGTATATTTCATTGTTTTCGTCCACATCCTTGTAGTACGGAGTTGTATTAGTAAATTCATCCATACCAAAGCCCTTAGACAATGTTTCTATCCATTCTCCTCTAGTAATAGATACTTGAGAATTTACATTATCAGCCTTACCTGTATCCTCTTTGCCACATCCCAAAACATTTAGGACTAAAAGTGACAATGTAAGAAGTAAGGCAACTATTCTTCGTGGTCTATTCTTCACAATTTTTCCTCCATATATTATGTAATCAGCTATTTATTATCAACCAAATTTTATATTTTATATTGATGTAACTAATTTCTTATCAACCTGATTAGCTATATGTGTTTGAGTAGTCTTATAGCCTTCAGCCGCATTTGTTAAAAATGCTGCATACTGTCTCATTAACGATTCCATATTTGCAAAATCATCTTTAAAACCATTAATTTGCTCAACATAAGCAACATTATCCACACCGTTCCAAGCACCTGTGGATGCTAATGAATCTACGATTTTATATAAATCAACAAATTCTGTGTGGTAACTATCTGCAAGATTTTCTATTGATTTTGCAACTCTTTTAACCTCTTCTGTCGAGATTATTATTTTTCCTTGTGCCATAAATCAACAATTCCTTTCTCCTTTTATAGTTGGCAGGGGAGTCAACCTACCCCTGCCTGATTTTAATTTTACAGTATGTAAAACCAATTAAATATTATTCAAACTGACTTGCGTTTGAATTGATTACCTGTTCTGTCTGCTCATAATTTGTAACAGTTGTGTCTAAGAATGCTGCATATGATTCAATAATCTGCTTGTAATCATCAAATTTTGCCTGCATACCATTAATTTTACCTCTAATAGTATCTGAAGCATCTGATGTCCACTGAGCATCAAGACTAGAAATCTTTGTCTTAATCTGCTGTAAGTAATCAGATAAATTTTCGTTGCATTTACGAATCTGTGTGGCTTTTGCTTTTACCTCGGCAAAAGTAATTTTAATGTCTGCCATTCTAACTTCTCTCCTTTCTAATTAAGCATTTGTCTGAAGCTGTTGAGCTTTTGATTTGATTGAAGCCTGTGTTTCACGGTACTTAGAAGCTGTATCCTTTAAGAATGAAGCGTATTCTCTCATAAGAGCTTCCATCTTCTGGAAATCATCCTTGAAGCCTTCAATCTGTGTTGTATAGGCTGTGTTATCAACTCCTGACCATGCTGACTGCATTTCTGAAACAAGCTTATAGAGTGTTGTATACTCTGCTGAATACTTATCTGCTAAGTCTGAAACATTTGTAGAAATAGCATCAAGCTGTGATGTTTCAACAATAATCTGTCCTCTAGCCATTGTTTTTCTCCTTTCATTGTAACATTTATATTAACATCAGTTTTGAACCATTTTCTAAACCTAGTTCTTCAACTGATAAGTTAATATTAAAAATTGAGCCTGATTCCCTGTCTAATAAAACGGAATCCTCTGTTGCACTATACAAGCCCTGTGATAGTTCTGAAAGTGCTGTTGTTATCAGGTTTGTTACCTCCCACATTTTACTTGATCGTGGAATTTTTATATCATAAGTTTTTTCTGCAGCAGGAAGGTAAACTTCAACAATAATATAGTTCATTTTATTCCTCCTCTACATTATATAAATAGCTGGTAAGCAGTTTTATAATTGTATATTTGCCTTTACTTATATACATACCTGATTGACTGCCAACCTCTTTATATAATTCACTTGATATCTTATTAATTTTGAGTATGTATTGGTCTGATACACCATCGCCAATCCATACACCTGAATTAACTGCACAATGTACCTTGTACCATTCCTCAAAGCTATGCTTTGTAATTGCAGCGGCTGTATCGCCTATTACAAAACAGATTTTATATTCAGCCTTGCCCTTTTCAATAAGGACCCTTAGCTTGTCCGCACCATCCTCTGATAAGCTTGAAAAAAGTGTATCTATGGAATTAATTACATAAACTATCTGTTTTTCGTTTTCAAGACTTCCCTGCTCCTTAAACAGCTTATGTCTTCGTACCATTTCATTAAACAAGCTGACAACTGCTTCCTCTAGCTTATCATTAATGTAATTGTATTGTCTGTTATCATCTGGAATAAATTTGTTTATTGCATCAATAACAACTAAATCGGCAATGCTTCTAAGGTGTGCATTTTCTGCAAGGCCCTGTAAGTATGTAGATATTCCATCGTAATCCTGCGATAACACAAATGTAATATATGTAGCTTTAATATTATGATAAATAACTGAAAGCTTTCTTTTATCTACACCCATTGGGAACTTGTCAATAGACACTTCCTTATCCTCAAGATATGTTGAGTCTACCTTTTCAGGTAAAATAGGTACTCTTCTTGCTAATGGACCACTATATCCAGCTAAAATACTGTCAATAAGTCCCTTTACCTTAGGTAAAACATTTTCTTCATCAGCTACAGAGGCTATCTGTATCTCATAGGTATGCTCTCTTTTTACAATACCTCTGCCCTTTATAGGTGATGGGAAAGTGCCTTCAGTTGGTCCTAAAATTGCACTATAGTCAGTTTTATCATTCATCTGTAATACAAATATTGATTTAAAATTTTGTACAATTCTATATCTTACTGAGCCTGTATTAGTTGCTGTTACAACAAAATAAATACCATATTTTGTTCCTTCCCTTGATACATAGGAAATGACCTCCTCACAATCCTCATAGGCCTCAGCAAACGCCGAATAATTATTAATAATGACAATAATATTTGGACAAGCTTTTCTGGAATTTTTAATGTATGATTCATAATCTCCACCATAATCAACAAAAAGCTTCTTTCTAACTGAAATCTCTGCCTTTATCATTTTCATTAAATTAATAATCTTTTCACCTTCTGATGAAAAAATAACATCTCCTACCTGTGGTGCTTTTTCAAACATTCTCAATGTTTCTGCACCAAAATCTAATATGTAAATATTAAGATATTCTGCACTATGTAATCTAATAAGCTCATATACCATTGTTGTAAGCATTGTAAGCTTTCCAGCACCAGCCACACCATATACTAAAATATTTCCGCTGCTTGAAAATGGTAATGTAAGTATTTCCTGATTTTGGTTAAACGGATCATCTAATTCACCAATAACTGGATTTAATTCATGTGCTGCACCATTTTTTATATTATATTTTTCAATAAGCTTTTCTGGATATATCATAGCTGGTATTGGATTAAGCCAAAGTGGTCTTACACTAATATTTTCCTCCTTTGCCAAACCAGAAAGATACTTAACCATTGCAACAATCTGCTTTTGTCTTTGTTTACCAGTACCTTCCTTTTTAGGAGGCTTAACCTCTTTAACAACTCTGCCAATGCTGTCTATAACCTTTATGGAATTATCAACATTTTTATCACTAATACCATCCTCATTGTATGGTGCTCCACACCAGGCTGACTGACCTAAGGCAAAAAATTCATTAAAGCCTACCTGTAAATAAAACCTGCCAGTATTTGACAATTCTGCTGCATCTGGTCGTTTAATCATATCATTACTATCAGCCTTATCCTGAACCTTTAAACAAACTCTAAATCTGGAATTACTCCAAATCTGGTCATCAACAACACCTGATGGCTTCTGTGTTGCCAAAATTAAATGAACACCTAAGCTTCGTCCGATTCTGGCTGTTGAAATAAGCTGCTCCATAAATTCTGGCTGCTGTGATTTTAACTCTGCAAACTCATCTGAAATTATAAATAAATGTGGAACTGGTTCTGTAACAACCTTATCACGATACAATTTCTGATATTTGTAAATATCCATTGTTCCTTCATTAGAAACTCGTCTGGCATTATTAAATATAGCCTGTCGTCTTCTTAATTCACTTTGGATTGAAATAAGTGACCTTTTAACTGCCGCACCGTCAAGATTGGTTATTGTACCTGCTAAATGAGGAAGCTTAATGCCTTTTTCCTCGTCCTCGAAGGCACCTGTAAGTCCACCACCCTTATAGTCAATAAGTATAAACGCTACTTCATCAGGGTGATAATTTGCAGCCATTGACAATATGTAGGTTATAATAAACTCACTTTTACCTGAGCCTGTCATACCAGCTACAAGTCCATGAGGTCCTTGAAATTTTTCATGCAAATCCAGATAGAACAATTCACCCATTGTATCTACACCGATTGGAGCGGCAAGAGAAATTGTTGGATTATTTTCCTTCCATCTCATCAAAGGATTTATGTGTTCAATTTTATTAACACCGAACATCTCTAAAAAGGTTATTACATTTGGTAAGGAATATGTCTGGTCTGCAATATCCATTTTTATATTAGCGGCTGCTTTAACAACCTCTGAAAGCTCATTTCCTATACCTATATCAGCAACAAACTCTGTCTGCCTGCCGGATATGTCGTTTTTGTCATATATTTTAGATATTCTTTCATCTATTTCTATAACCATTGAGCTTTCCTTTGGTAAATTATTAATGCTGTTATCAACATTTATAATACTAAAACCAAAATTAGTTTTACTTTTTAGCATCATTTCCACTATATCTATCTTTTCAGCAATATTTCGACTGGTATTAACAATAAGGTAATATGGTGCTGCTATAGCTTCGGTCTTATTAGACGAGCGTTCATAAAACTCTTTTTCTAAATATGAGGATATTTCCTTTGCTTCACCTATATTGGTACAAAAATATCTTACATTTTTGTCATTGTCCCACATATGAGGTAACCACTTTAATACCTCCCATTGCTCCTTGTTATTTTCATCAGCAATAATTACTATTTTAAGCTCATCATAGCTATGAAGTGCCACTATTCTAATAATAAGCCCCTTCACAAAGTCAGCTACTATTTTTTTGTTTTCTCCGATTATGCCACTAATACAGCTTTCAATAAATGAATATGTAACTGGCACCATATTAAGCTGCTTTGGCTCATTTTTTAATACATATAAATCGTCTAATAAATTATCGTCCTCTAATGAAAATTTTTTATCTGGATACTGTATTTTTCCAACAAATGGTAAATTGCCTAATCCAACACGAATTTGTAAAAAGTCATCCTGACCTAACATTCTTTCCCATAAATTACGCTTTTTTTCTACAATTCTACTGGCACATTCATCAATCGATACATTATTTTCAAATAAAATATCACTTTGTATTTTTTCTTCTTTTAAAATTGTATCCTTAATGGAAAACAAATAATTTTTATATCTTGCCTGACGGATTCTCTCCAGCTTGCTTTTTTGCTTTTTCTCATACTTTTTTGTAAGAACAGGCCATAAAATCATACCTAACAGCATACTCATAGACATTATAAGCGTAGGCATTGCGCTTACCATTTTCCCACCTGTTGAAATTGTATTAATAACAGTAAATACACCTGTAGACATAGATGCCATTCCCATTGTAACGGACGGACCTATCATAAGAGCTGTAGGTATTGTGTCTAACTTTTCAGCCTGTGGCGGTGCATCAACCTTGATTTCTTGTGGTGTAATGCTTCTCTTAAATCTTGGTGATCTATAAAAATACTGGTCCTCGATAATAATGTCATCATTAGCTTCTTCCGCAGAAATGCTTTGCTTTGCAAAGCCTAATAATACATTTGTATCATATTCCACTAAATTGTCAGGATTATTTATTCCAATAAAATTACTTCCAATAATTATCTTAAATCCCATTATGAACACAATATCACCAGGCTTTAATGAATATGTAGATATTCTGTAATCATTTACAAAGGTACCATTAGTGCTGTCTAAATCAGATATGGTCCACTTTCCGTCAAAAAAATTAAGTCTGGCATGGTTTGCTGATACATATATGTTTTCTATTTTAATTGTATTATTACCAGCTCTTCCTACAGTAATTTCCGTATTATCCCTAACAATAAGCTTTTTAAAGGTTTGTCTGCCGTTTGTAATGTTTTCTGCATATAGAAAAACATCTTCTTCTTCACCTATTTTAACTTTATAGAAAACCTGTGCCTCTAGTGAAACATCATCCTTATCCTTTACATCTAAAACCTGAGATTTTACTCTTTTATCTCCTTTTAGCTGCCATTTGTTGTTTATGCCTTCAACACTTAACACTTGTCGTCTTTTCTCATCTGGCCCTATATCAGTAATAAAGTATCTCCCTTTTACTTTCTCTGGAAGCGTCTGACTGAATATTCTGTCAGGCTTCATTAATGTTACAATCAACCTGTTTCTCCTTAATGTTACTTCTTAGTGCCGCAATATGGACAGCTATTTTCTGTTGCTTTAAACTGACTGCCACACTTTTTACAAAACACAACACCTATGGATCCTTCCTTTGAAGTATTTTCCATATTGCCAACCTTAACACCAATATTGCCAACTCTTTTTTTCATTTTATTTATATTGACCATATTTATAATTGTAAGAATTAAAGTAATAACAACCAAGCATAAAATAGCTATGATAACAACCATAAATGTAGCATCGCTTATACCACTACCACTACTTTTAGCAGTAGAACTATCCTTCTGACCCCCATTATAATCATAATCAAAATATGTCTTTAGTATCATAGCCTTCTATCCTTTCTAGTTTCTATCTGACCTTTTTTCTTCTATAAACTGTAAATACTGTTCCTATAATAATTAAGCCTATCACTCCAGCAATAGAGGAAATAAACAACAGCTTATTGCTGTACCATCTGATAAGTACATTTGTTGTTACTGTTATTTTTGAAGTAAAGTCTGCTACCTTTCCTGCTTCAATATCAGCTTTATTTGAGGAGTCTACAATATTTCCTGCCATATCCTCTACTTCAAATCTTATTTGCTGTTCAACACCTTCGCCAACCGTAAACTTACCTTCATATACTGTTAAATCATTAAATTTATTAACTGTTTGTATATTTTCATCATTTACATATATCCTTACCTCTTTAATTCCTATAGAATCAAATACTTCATAGGTTACCTCTATTTGATTGGCATTGTAAGCATTTTTATTAAGTCCGGTAACTTTTACCAGCTCCGGCTTTGTATTATCAATACTAAATCTTACATCAAACTGGTCATAAACTATACTTTGTGAACGATTTCCAGCTATATCTGTTGAAGCTACTGTTACAGAATAAATACCATCCAATGCAAAGTTCTCTTTTGGTATTGTATATATATTCTGATACCAGCCCGTTTCGTCCCTGCCTTTTTTTGTAATACTTATATTTGATGTATCACTATTAAGAGTAACTGGTGTTCCATCTCTGACAATTTCAACCTTTATAGAGTCATCTAATATTTCATCTGCATTATATTCTGTTATAACAAAGTCCTCTGTTACTTCCTTAGCATAAGCATTCATCATATTTTTAAGTGACTCATTAAAGGTGTATACTGAGCCAAATCTATTAACCGAGAAGGTAACTACCTGTGTGCTTACTCTGCCTGCATAATCATAAGCATTAACTGTAAGTGTATACACACCATCATTTTCCTGCTTTTTTGAAAAAGTATCAAAGCTGCCTTCAATACCTCTTTTTAGCGAAACAACATTGGTAATAAAGTCCTTTGTAACATCTACATCCTTCATACTATTAATGTCAATATTACTATCTCCAAAATATACACCAGTTTTAGTAAGCTTTATGCTATAGCTTTTGTAATAATTATCACTGATTTCAACCTTCGGAATAACATCTGCTTTATAAGCTCCTTTGTCTTTAACTCCACTTATTTTTATTGTTGGAGCTTCACTATCTACTGTAAATATAACAGTTCTTGTGATTGATGTATTCTTTGCCTTATCCACAGCCTTGGCTTTTATTGTATATGTCCCTTCTTCATCAAATCTAAGCTCTAATTTTGAATTTTTTGCTGTAGACAAAAATTCCTTTGTTGTCAAAACAGTCTTTTTGCCTAAAAGCTCCTTTGTAACCTCTATGTTTACATTATTAAATTCATAGTTTGATTCTACCACATTTATAACTGCATTTACTACATCCTTATAGTATGAATTTTCTACCACCCCTGTAATACCCACAATAGGTGCAGTATTATCAACTGTGAAATTAATGGTCCTTGCTACAGCCTTATTATTGGCTGCGTCTACAGAATTAGCTGTAACCTTATATGTACCATCTGCATTAAAGGTATATACATATGTATTTTGTTCACTATTAGCAGCCTGTCCATATACAGTTTCTTTAGTGACTACTCCATCTAATACCTTTTCTATATCTATATATGCTTTATTGCCCGCCTCATTCCAATGCTTTTCATTAACCTTAACAAATAATGTAACAATACCTGTATTATGACTATTTTCCTCAACACCATAAACCGACTCTATAACTGGTGCTGCATTATCAATATACACAGTTTTGTTATCTCTATTTGAATTTCCTGCATTATCTACAGTTATTACTTCAATCGTATATGTACCATCATTATTTATATATTTTCCAATCTCATCATTACCTAATATAACCTCACAATTATAATTTTCTTTTTTATTATTATTAAATGTTTCTTTTTTGTATGATTGATTATTTATATATATCTCTACAGACTTTATATTTGAAGATATATTTTGAAGTTTATCATTTATAAAAACATTTAGCTTAACTGTATGGTTATACCATTTGCCTGATGCATCCGGCTCTCTTTCCTCAATTATTTTTATATCTGAACCTTTTTCTTCAATTAATATATAATTGTTATTAATACCTGTTTTATAATTGTTATCGTTTATAATAATATTCCCCGTACATGTTTCACCTAAAGTATATGCATAATTATTTTCTACATTATCAATTATAATTACTTTCGCCTGTCCTATAGCTCCAACAGGTAAATCAAAAGATACTTTACCATTTTTAATATCTCCATTGATTACCATGCTTCCCACTTCCATCTTTACTGATTTTACACCTGAAGCTGTGTCACTTACATTGAAAGTTAATGTGGTATTTTTATTAAAAAAGTTTCCATAAGATGTTATATTTATTTCACCTGTTGTATTTATCTGTTCAAGTTTAACATCTCCAGGCTCACTATCTATACATACAATAAACTTCTCATCATCACCTTTATTTCCAGCATTATCATAAATATCTGTCAATTCGATTGTAAGAGTATTTACTTTCTGGCTATTATCAGTAAAATCTGCTGTATTAAGCTTGAATTCTAACTCTGATATCTTTTTGTCATCCGATAATGAAACATCTTGATTTTGAAATCTGCTGTCAATAATATTATTTTTAATATCAATATATGTTGTTCCATTTACCTTAAGCTTATATGATAACAGATGTGAAATATCATTTGTCTCAAAAATATCAGATAAAATGATATTTAACTGTGTATTATCTTTAATATACTTAATATTATCCTTCTCGTATACATTTACATCATCAGCAGATGAAATTCTTCCATTAGGCTTTTTTTCTTCAATTAATAAATTTAATATATCCTGTGTATTTGTTTCATTTCCAGTGTTATTGTTAAGTAATTTACCAACATGTTCTGCTGTACAATTTCCTGCCTTATCTCTTACAAGAACTACGAAATCCTTAGCTTTATTATCACTAAACCATCCTTTTTCAATGACAAAATCCGCTGTATATTCACCACAATTTTCGTATTTCTTTGAACCTTTAACATATATTTGTTTTGTAGAAAGAGCTTTGCTCATATCTACATTTTCAGGAACCACATTTCCATTGACTACTGTTGTACTCGCATTATTTTCACAATCAAAAAATGAAATATCTTTTCCGTAAAATAAGCTCACATCATAAAGATTTGTTTCTTCATCTTTTACTGTAACAGAAAATTCTATATTATCATTGAAATAAATTCCATGAGATGTAATATTACCTTTAGATAAAGCTGCCTCTGTTATGTCAGGCTTATTGTTATCAATACCAAAATATTCTCGTTGGATGATAAAATCTAATGTTTCGTTAATCTTTACATAAAATTTAATTTCCTTATTTGCTCTGTTTGTAGTTTTTGTTAATCCTGGATTATATTCAGAAGAAAAGTGTCCATATTTTTTATTTGACATCTCATATATTTTCAAAACATCATCTACTGTATATTCTTGTCCTATAAACCTAACATCTCCCGGATTTCCCCTAAACCATCTGTTTCCATCAGCACCAATATTTAAATCTACATTTAATGTATAATATTTATTTCCTTCATTATTATTTTTTTCACCACTTACTATAAGATAGAATTTTTCCGATATATTTTTATATTTATTTCCATCGAAGCATGTCATTATACTAAATTCTATTATTGCATTTCTCTCTATAGAATCAGGATTTGTAATTACAAATTTGCCATCAGATTTTTTAATAGTTAGATTTTCTGCTTTAATTTGTACGTCAGTTGTTTCTGTATTATTTACATATACTTTAATTGGTAAAGTAAAATCTGTGCCATTACCATTTTCTTCATATTTAAAGTAGACTGATTCGTCTGAAATTGTACCTATCATTTGTTCTTTATTATATTTTTCACCAGTAATTATATTTTCAACCTTTATACTTAAATCTATAGGCTTTACATCTAATGTATATGAACCTACTGCATCTTCTAAAAAAATATATTCAGCCTTTGGTGTAGCCTTCGCAGATATAACTACAGTTCCTGCATTTTTTATATATACCTTTCCTGTTTTTTTATCTACATCTACAATGTTTGAATCACTACTTGTATATGAAATATCATTATATTTATCAGAATTATCTTCCAACATTGCACTAACAATATCTGTTGCAGCATTTCCATCAAAATCTTTAAGATTAACTGTTTTTGATGTAATAACTTTATCTTCTTCTTTAAAGATAATATTCTCTTTTTGACCTTCAACATCTAGGATACAAATCGCACTATCTCCTGTTTTTTTGGAAATTGCTTTTATGTTTTTGCTTCCTGTTCTATCAATAAAAAAATCATTACTATCAACAACTACGTCATCAACTGTATATACAAGATCATCATATAAAGCATCTGCACTAATAGTAATTTTACCTAAATTGTTATTTCCACTTGTATTATTTATACATTCATCTTTGCTTAAAATTTTTGTGATTTTACTTATAATCCCATTTTCACTTTCTACTTTAATGCTCTCATCATATACAAAAGAACTATTACCAGTTGTTGAAAATTTTACATCATTTTTTATATTTAACTCTATTTCAATATTTCTATAATATCTATTGACAGGTTTTACAATCATTTTAGCTTTTCCTAATGAATTATACTCTATTTTTATATAATTTTTATTATTTTCTGCATCTTCAAAATAATTAATTCCTGTAATATAGTTGCTTCCATTATTACAATCTTCCTCATTACAAGATGGGTCAAAACACTGATATTTTTCTGGTACTACCTCATAATCTACCGCATTCTTATCTGCATCACACATATTTTCCTTATCAATATTTGTATAAAGTTCATACACACCATTTTCACTTTGATAATTTGTAGCAATAGTATATTTATCATTTTCTTCATCATATACTATATTATTATCTTCGGTAACTTCAAGCTTCCAATCGTTTTGTAATATTACATCATATGATGTTTTTTCGTTTATATCATAATCAATTTCTTTAGTCACATTACCTGAACTATCTGTTATATTGATTTTTCCTGTCTGGTTAGTTGTCTCAAATGTGTAAATACCATTTTCTTTTTCAGAATAATCTATTTCAATATTTTCTACTGAAACGATAGCATCATCAACAATTTCTCCTTTTGCATCTGATACAGTTACCTTTATCTGGGTAGAATCTGCACCAAATATATTATCTGAACTGCTTAATACTGTTGTAAACAATATTATAATTGCCATTATTAGTGACATATATTTACTTTTATTATATATATGTATATTTTTCATTTCTTTATCCTTTTCTATTTTGTTGCTATAAATAATCTAAAACTTTTTATAAAAATGTATCGACTCCGTTAATAATTATTATACCACTTAAGCATACTATACCATTTACATCAGAAAACTGCATATTTATATATATATCATCCTTTAGTGAATCTTTACCATATCCATATCTATATACATATCTATATAATCCATCCTCTTCCCAATATTCTTCGTAATATGGTTCCCCATATATTTGTTTTATATATTCGCTTTTTGTTTTTCCACTCCAAATATCATTATTAAAAATATCCGCTCTGTACTTTCTTACTGTATATGAACCGCCCCATATAGTATATCCATGTCCACTTTCCTCCCCTCCATCATCTCCTGTCTGTGCAATTAAATCATCGTTATTTCGGGGCACATCTACAACTTTAGCTTCTGAATCCTTGGATAATTTTATATACAATTTAAGCTTTTCCAATATTATTCCATCTTTTCCTCTCACAGTTGCTGTAGCCGTAGGCTTTGTGGTCTGTGGCTGAGTAGTCTGAGCTGGTTTAGTTGTCTGACTATTTGTAGTCTGTGGCTGCTTATTTGCCTGAGTCGTCTGATTATTTACAGTCTGCATTTGAGATAATGTAGTGCTCTGTTCTACATTTCCTTTGTTCCCCATAGCATCATTTAAAGTAGTACTTTCTTTTTCTAATGTCGTACTTTCCTCTTCTGTTGTTTCTTCTGGTTTTTCTAATGATGTATTAGTGTTTGAATCTTTATATGTAGTTGTCTTTTCTATCTGCTCACTGGTTGTAATATTACCCGCCGCTGATTTTTCGCTTGTGGTTTTGGTTTCATCCTTTTTTTCTCCACCAAAAAAACAAACAAATATAACAACTATTATTACCGCTATCGTTCCACCCAATATTCCTATACTCTCTACTATATTCTCTTTTATCCATTCTTTTAATTTTTTCATATTTTCCTCTTTTTTATTAATACAAAAATCAATTCATATTCAACCAAACAATAATTGTATCAAAGTCTTGTATATTTACATAAAACTCTTTACCCAACACAAAATCTTATACAACTCCCCAAAATCAATTATCTTATATGATTATGCGTAAATAAATGCTCCTGACAATACTCGTGATTTCCATTACATTTTGAACAATATCTGAAAGTTAAATCTGGGTCTGTTTCGCTTGTCCTTTTACAGATTTCACATTGGTGTATATTATTAGCAGGACGAATTTTATTAACCTTTGCTTTAAACTCTTTTCTGGTTTGTCTAGCTGCATAGGATAATCTTCTTCCTCTTTTTAATCCTATATAGTATAAAAAGAAATTAAGTAGTGCCAACGCAATATATATTCTATAGCACCATACATACTCCATCATTGCACTGCCATAGACTGTACCACTATATCCTCTTGCAGTTACACCAATAGCAATCATATCATAGCCTATTAATACTAAATCTAAGATTGCTAACCACTTAACCTTTACTGGCAAAATCATCATAAAATACACCTGCACTTCGCCAAAAATGGTGGCAAAAGCAAGGAATGATGTAAGATTTATATAATATGTGCTAATAGGAATACATACACCTCTTCCTTTAAATGGACCAACAAAATAAGTTACTCCATATATAGCCAATGCTCCTATAACCATAAACAGACAACCAGACAATATAAATAAATTATATCTAAATCTGCCCCAGACCTTTTCTAAATTTGTACCTATCCAATAAAAAAACATAAACATAAAGATTATAAATATGTCCAGCTCTTGTGGTTTTGTACATATCCATGTAAACAATCTCCAAATCTGACCTTTAAACACTAATTTTGGGTCCATTACTAAATAGCTGTAAAATGTAGGATTTACAAGTGAAGTCAGGTAACCTATACCATAGGCAATCAAAATATATAATGTTAGGTTTTTAATTGTAAATCTTCCGAACTTTCTCTCTAATTTATCTATAAATGTCATATATCCTCCTGAATTTAAGCCTTATGCGTAAATATTACCCAAATATTTAAAATAAATTTCAAATCTGAATTTTTACTTCACATAATACTATTTCTTTACTAAGCACAATTATATGTATTAAAAATATCTTTGTCAAATACATATTGTAATGTATGCCTTTATACACTCTAATATATATTTACACAGTGTATCACCTGTAATTGCTGATACACTGGATAAATACAATACAAAAAATTTATATTATCAAAAAATAATGTATTATTTATTATAATAGTAATGGCAGATTATATAATTTTTACTTTTTTTATATATTTTTAATAATATCAGCAAACTTTCCAACTGTCATATTTTCAATATTTATAATATCTCCCAAATCTGTATCTCTGCTTATTTTACCCGCCTCACGAATTTCTTCAAACTCCATATCATATTTTTCCTCTATTCCTTCATCTACATTTTTCCCCATAGCATTACTCATATTATGATTCTCTCTGTTATTTATATTATCATTTGTATATTCGTTATATCGACTTACAGGGATACATATTTTTTCACCAAGCATTAAGTTATATGGATTTATCCCTCTATTTTCCCTAATTATCATACCTACTGAAACATTGTATTTCCTGCCTAATAAGTACAGAGTATCTCCCTCTACAACTTCATGTACTATTCCATTACAGCTTCTACATCTGCATATATTATTATCCATAATATCACCTATAAATTTATTTCTATTTATAATATGCAATATTCATTAAAAATTACTACAATCTTGAAAATTTTTTCCTATTATAATATAATACATAGGATTGCCATAAACAGACAAAAGAAGGAGTCTTTTTATATGAAAAACAATTACAGACTGGGTATAGATATTGGTTCTACTACCGTTAAAATTGCAATTTTAGATGAAAATAATAATATAATTTTTTCAGATTACGAAAGACATTATGCTAATATACAGGAAACACTTGCTGCTCTTCTTGTAAAGGCTCGTAAGGAAATTAACGAAAATGTTACACTTATGCCTAGTATTACAGGCTCTGGTGGACTTACTTTATCAAAGCATTTAGATATTCCTTTTACTCAGGAGGTTGTAGCTGTAGCTACTGCACTTAATGATTATGCACCACAGACCGATGTTGCCATAGAGTTAGGTGGCGAAGATGCCAAAATCATTTACTTTACAAACGGTGTTGAGCAGCGTATGAATGGTATCTGTGCAGGTGGTACCGGTTCCTTTATTGACCAGATGGCTTCTTTATTGCAGACAGATGCCTCTGGACTTAATGAATATGCCAAAAACTATCAGGCTATATATCCTATTGCTGCCCGTTGTGGTGTTTTTGCAAAAACAGATATTCAGCCACTTATAAATGAAGGTGCAACTAAAGAGGACTTGTCTGCTTCAATTTTTCAGGCAGTTGTTAATCAGACTATTAGTGGTCTTGCCTGTGGTAAACCTATCAGGGGAAATGTTGCATTTTTAGGTGGTCCACTCCACTTCCTTCCAGAGTTAAAAAATGCTTTTATCCGTACCTTAAAGCTTACTGATGAGCAGATAATTGCACCTGCCCATTCACATCTTTTTGCTGCAACAGGTTCAGCTATGAATGCCAGGGAGGATGTTACAGTAGCTATTGATGATTTAATCAAAAAGCTTTCAAATGGTATAAAAATGGAATTTGAAGTAAAAAGAATGGACCCTCTTTTTGCTGACCATAAAGAATATACTGACTTTATTAATAGACATAATGAACACTGTGTTAAAACCGGTGATTTAAGTACATATAAAGGAAATCTTTTCTTAGGTGTTGATGCCGGTTCAACAACAACTAAGGTTGCATTAGTTGGCGAGGATGGCTCACTACTTTATTCCTTCTACTCAAGCAATAATGGAAGTCCACTTGCCACAACCATAAAATCTATAAAAGAGATATATTCACTTCTTCCTAATGATGCCCACATTGTATATTCATGTTCAACAGGATACGGCGAACATCTTATTAAAGCTGCCCTTATGCTTGATGAAGGCGAAGTAGAAACAGTTTCCCATTATACTGCTGCTTCCTTCTTTGAGCCGGAGGTTGATTGTATCCTAGACATTGGTGGTCAGGATATGAAATGTATCCGTATCAAAAATAATACAGTTGACAGCGTTCAGTTAAATGAGGCTTGTTCCTCAGGCTGTGGTTCATTTATTGAAACCTTTGCAAAATCTCTTAACTACTCTGTTCAGGATTTTGCAAAGGCAGCTCTCTTTGCAAAAAATCCTATTGATTTAGGAACCAGATGTACT
>OIZX01000719.1_pt1 | contig 20428 bp, 18 predicted proteins | sample 1588621 | NCBI WGS metagenome assembly OIZX01 (sample SAMN03283276) | human gut metagenome | biome: human-associated habitat; material: feces | host: Homo sapiens | place: Peru | collected 2012 | reverse complement strand
GAGTTATATATAACCTTAGCACCTATTTGTAAAGGGGTTACAGTAGAGCATATTCCAAAGCTGAAAGAAATGCTGGATAATGGATTAAAAGAAGAAATAATAAAAAATCTGGTTGATGATATGGTAAAGGAATATGAAGAAGAGTATATAATAATTGAGAAAATATAGTACAAAAGCAAAAAAAACTACCTCTGAATGAGGTAGTTTTAATTTCGTCTTAATTAAGCTCTTTCAACTAAACCAGACTTAAGACAAGAAGTACAAACATACATCTTCTTAGCGGCACCGTTTACCTTAACTCTTACAGATTTGATGTTTGATTTCCACATCTTGTTTGATCTTCTATGAGAATGGCTCACAGCATTACCGAAGTGAGCAGATTTACTACAAATTGCACATTTAGCCATAATTGCACCTCCTTAATTCTAATTGGTCAAAATTATGACCACACAACGAATGATATTTTAACAGAAAAAATACCATTTGGCAAGCACTTTTAGAAAAAAATATATATTTATGTTTTCAAAAATATAATTGTATGCTATAATGTGCATTATATGAGAAAATGTCATAGAATAGGAGGTTTTGCTATGAAAGGAAAAATGTCTACAGAGTTAGGTGAAGTCCTTATAGATGAGGCAGTTATAGCAAAATATGCCGGCACTACAGCGGTTGAGTGCTTTGGTATTGTTGGTATGGCGGCAGTAAGTGTTGCAGATGGACTTGTAAAGTTATTAAAAAAAGATAGTCTTACAAAGGGAATAGATGTACAGATTGGTGAAGGAAATGAAATCACCATTGATTTTCATGTTATTGTGTCATATGGTGTAAATATCCCTTCAGTTACAGATAATCTTGTATCTAGTGTAAAATATAAGGTTGAAGAGTTTACTGGATTAAAGGTACAGAAGATTAATATTTTTGTAGAAGGCGTAAGAATCATCGATTAGTGATTCTTAAGTTAGGAGGACATTCTTGTGATAAATACAATAGACGGCGCATTGATGAAAAAAATGTTTTTAGCAGGCGCAGCTAATCTTGATTCTAAAAAGGAATGGATAAATGAGTTAAATGTATTCCCTGTTCCAGACGGAGATACAGGTACAAATATGTCTTTAACCATTATGTCGGCAGCAAAGGAAGTCAACAATTTAACTGACGATTCATTTGAAAGTATATGCAAAGCCATCTCATCTGGTTCATTAAGAGGAGCCAGGGGAAACTCAGGTGTTATTTTGTCGCAGTTATTCAGAGGCTTTACAAAAGAAGTAAAAACAGTTGAGGTTATTGATGCAAAGGTTATTGCTAAATCTTTTGACAGAGCTGTTGAAACAGCTTATAAGGCTGTTATGAAGCCAAAGGAGGGAACAATCCTTACCGTTGCAAAGGGTGTTGCTGAAAAGGCTATGCAGATGGCAGCAAAGACAGATGATCTGGACGAAATATTTAGTGAAGTTATCGCACATGGTGATTATGTTCTTAGCCAGACACCAGAAATGCTTCCTGTTTTAAAACAGGCTGGAGTTGTTGACTCGGGCGGACAGGGTCTTATGGTTGTATTAAAGGGTGCATATGATGCTTTTTTAGGTAAGGAAATTGACTTTACAAGCCTTGAACAGCCAAAGGCAAATGTGAACAAGAAAGCTACCGCAAATGAAGCAGAGGTTGACATAAAATTTGGATATTGTACAGAATTTATCATAATGTTAGAAAAACATTTTGATACAAGTGATGAATTAAAGTTTAAGGGATATTTAGAGTCAATAGGAGATTCTATAGTAGTTGTTGCTGATGATGATATTGTCAAAGTACATGTTCATACAAATGACCCAGGACTTGCAATTCAAAAGGCACTTACTTATGGCTCGCTTACAAAGATGAAAATTGACAATATGCGTGAAGAACACGAAGAAAAACTTATAAAGGATGCACAAAAACAGGCTGAAGCAAGCAAAAAGAGCGAGCCAGAAATGCCACATAAGGCAGTTGGATTTATTTCAGTTTCTATAGGTGAAGGCATTAATGAAATCTTCAAGGGACTTGGTGTTGACTACATTATCGAGGGTGGTCAGACTATGAATCCAAGCACTGAGGATATGCTAAACGCTATTGAAAAGGTTAATGCAGACACTATTTATATTCTTCCAAATAACAAAAATATTATTTTGGCTGCAAATCAGGCACAAAGTCTTGTTGAGGACAAAAACATAGTAGTTATCCCTTCAAAAACTGTACCACAGGGAATTACAGCACTTATAAATTATATTACAGAGGATTCTGTTGAAGAGAACACACAGAGAATGATCGAGGAAATGGGCAATGTAAAAACTGGTCAGGTCACATATGCTGTTCGTGATACAGAGCTTGATGGAAAGAAAATCAAGGAAAATGATATAATGGGTATAGGTGATAGTGGTATTTTATCAGTTACAAAGGATATAAAGGAAACTACTATTGAGTTATTAAAGGAATTGATTGATGATGATTCAGAAATAGTCAGCATTTATTATGGAGCTGAGGTTACAGAAGAGGATGCTAATGAAATAGCTGAGGAAATCACAAACATAAACGATGGTATTGATGTAGAAGTAAATTACGGTGGTCAGCCAATTTATTATTATGTTGTATCAGTAGAATAAAACTGTAAGCTGTAAATTTCACAGCTTGCTGTAATATAGCCGGCACTATTATTTATAATTAAAGTTATTAATAATGTGTCGGTTTTTTATTGATAAATATGTTAAAAAGTAAAAAGGTGAATTAATATGAATATTGACGTTATAAAGGGCATTGGAGAAAAAACTAAGGAATTATTTGAAAAGATTAATATATACGATACAAAGGATTTAATTAATTATTATCCTAGAAATTACGATTTTTTTGGAAAACCAGTTCCCATAGATACTATTGATAATGAAAAGGTGGTATCAATTATTGGAAAATTTCATAACAGGCTGGTACCTGCTTCTAAGGGAAAAGTTAAGATTACAAGTGGAATATTTATAGATGAAAATGGAATGAAGCTGCAAATTATTTGGTATAATACGCCATACCTTGCAAAGACAATATTTGTAGATACAGTTTATATTTTGCGAGGAACTTTAAAAAGGGACAAATTAGGCAGAATTGTAAAAATGTTTCAGCCAGAGGTGTATACAACTGAAAAATACAAAGAGAAGCTGGACTCCCTACAGCCTATATATTCCCTGACAAAAGGTCTTACCAATAATATTGTAAAAAAGGCTGTATTAGAAAGCTTTAGAATACATAAGGATATTGTAGAGTTTGAATATTTACCTGAAAATGTTAGAAATAAAAAGGGACTTATTAGCGAGGAGGCTGCTTTGCACCAAATTCATTTTCCTAAAAATGAAGAAGAGGCTGTAAGGGCCAGAAAAAGATTATCCTTTGATGAATTTTTACTTTTTATTTTATCACTTAAAAGATTAAAAAAAACAGATAACAATATACAAAATCAGTTTAATGTTTCAATGAATAAAAAGACAGAAGAATTTATCGAAAAGCTGCCATTTAGTCTGACAAATGCCCAAAAGAAGGTAATAAGAGAGATTAATTTTGATATGTCCTCCAGCAAAGTTATGAATCGGCTGATACAGGGAGATGTAGGCAGTGGTAAAACCATAGTTGCACAAATTGCATTAATGAATACTGTTTATGCAGGTTATCAGGGTGGATTAATGGCACCTACAGAGGTCTTGGCAAAGCAGCATTATGATAATTTTGTTGAATGCTTTGAAAAATATAATATAGATATAAATGTGGTTTTACTTACCGGCTCAATGACAGTAAAGGAAAAAAAAGAAGCTTATTACAAAATTGAAAATGGTATTACGGACATAATAATAGGCACACATGCACTTATTGTAGATAAGGTAAAATATAAAAAATTAGGCTTAGTCATAACTGATGAACAGCATCGTTTTGGTGTGGCACAGCGAAAAAACTTTTTCACAAAAGGAGAAAATCCACATATATTAGTTATGTCAGCAACTCCTATTCCAAGAACCTTAGCCATTATATTATATGGTGATTTGGATATATCTATTATTGATGAATTGCCAAGCAACCGTCTGCCTGTTAAAAATTGTGTTGTGACTACAGACTATAGACCAAAGGCATATGATTTTATTAAAAAGCAGATAGATTTAGGACATCAGGTTTACATAATTTGTCCTATGGTAGAAGAAAATGATAATATTGAAGCCTGTGATGTAGTAAGCTATACAGAACAGTTAAGAGAAGTATTTTCAGAAGAGTATACGATAGAATATTTACATGGCAAAATGAAGGCAAAGGACAAAAACAGTATAATGGAGAGATTTGCCAGTGGAGATATTCATATTTTAGTTTCCACAACAGTTATTGAGGTAGGCGTAAATGTTCCAAATACAACAGTTATGATGGTAGAAAATTCAGAAAGATTTGGACTTGCGACACTTCACCAGCTAAGAGGCAGAGTAGGACGAGGAGATAGTCAGTCCTATTGTATATTTGTAAGTGGCTCAAAAAACGAAGAAAAGTTAAAAAGATTAAAGATTTTAAATGAGTCAAATGATGGCTTTTATATTGCCTCTGAGGATTTAAAGCTTCGTGGCCCGGGAGATTTGTTTGGCATAAAGCAAAGTGGAGATTTAATATTTAAAATTGGTGATATTTATGGCGATGCAGATATGCTTAAGGAGGCATCGCAGGTGGCTAAAGAAATAGAAGAAAATTCTAATACCTTTACACCAAAGGATTTAGAGCTTTTAAATGAAAAGATAAATAAATACACCTATGAGGTATTAAGCAGGGTTAATTTGTAAAAGAACTTTAAATTATTAAAGGTATTAATAAACCGAAAGTATATACAGAAGAAATATGAAAGTATATACAGAAGAAATATACATTGATTTTTAACTGTATATTTAGTAAAATATTGTGATAGTATTGGCTTAATATATAATGGGCTTGGATGTTTTAAATTAAAACATAATAAAACATAAAAATTAAATTTATATAAGAAATTATCTTTAGGAGGAAAATTTTGAATATAGTAGTATTATGTGGTGGAATTAGTACAGAAAGAGAGGTTTCTTTATGGTCAGCAGAAAATATCTGCAATGCTCTTAGAAGCAGAGGCCATAAGGCAATTTTATTAGATGTATTTTTAGGAAGAAAAGATATAAATAAGGATAATGCTTTTAACTCATTAATAGAAGTATCTGAGGAACTAGAGCTTATTAAAAAATCAGCAGAAAATATAGAAGAAATAAAGAAAACCAGAAAAGAATTTTTTGGTGATAATGTTATAGAAATATGTAAGGCAAGTGATATAGTTTTCATGGGCTTACATGGTGAAAACGGAGAAAATGGTAAGGTTCAGGCTGCCTTTGATTTGTTTGGAATTAAATATACAGGTGGTGACTATTTAAGCAGTGCAATGGCAATGAACAAATCAGTTACCAGAATGATATTTGAGGCAAATAATGTGCCATTGGCAAAGGGAGCAAAAATGACTATTGATAAAAAGTCGAAATCTGCTAATGAATTAGGTCTTAATTACCCTGTTGTCATTAAGCCTAGCTGTGGCGGCTCAAGTATTGGAGTTTTCTATGCGAATAATGATGATGAGTTTGTTGAAAATACAGAACAGTCCTTTGCATATGAAAGAGAACTTGTAATTGAAGAACAGATTGTAGGCAGAGAGTTTTCTTGTGGCGTGGTTTCCTATGAGCCACTTCCGGTTATTGAAATTATACCTAAAACTGGAACTTATGATTTTAAAAATAAGTACAGTAAGGGTGCTACAGATGAAATATGTCCGGCAGATGTTTCTGATGAATTAAGAGATAAAATTCAGACGGCTGCAAAAAAAGCTGCTATAGCACTTGGTTTAGACACCTACTGCAGAGTGGATGTTTTAACTGATAAGGCCGAAAATTGTTATTGTCTTGAAGCAAATACCTTGCCAGGAATGACCAGCACCAGCTTGCTTCCACAGGAGGCTAAGGTTATAGGTATTGATTTCCCACAGCTTTGCGAAAAGCTTATAGAGATTTCTATGAAGGCAAGATAAGATTATTTTAAATAAAAACTGCATTGTTTTGAAAAGGAATTAATTATGAAAAATATGAGCTTAAAAATCATTGCTGAAAAGCTGGAGGGACAGTTATATTGCAGCGAAGCCTTTTTAGATAAGGAAATAGAGGGAGCTGTAATTGATAGCCGTAAGGTTTTAAAGGATTATTTATTTTTTGCAGTTAAAGGGAAGAAGGTGGATGGTCATGATTTTATTGATAAAGTATTTGAAATGGGTGCATTAGCAGTTGTTTCAGAAAAAAAGCTGGATATTGATAAACCATATATATTGGTTAAATCCTCCTTAGAGGCACTAAAGAAGCTTGCTGCCTATTATAGAAGCACTCTTGAAATTCCAGTAGTAGGAATTACAGGAAGTGTTGGAAAAACAAGCACAAAGGAATTTATTGCAAGTGTATTGTCAACTAAGTATAAGGTTTTAAAGACAGAAGGCAATTTTAACAATGAAATTGGTCTGCCACTTACTATAATGAACATCAGACCTGAGCATCAGGTGGCAGTTATTGAAATGGGTATTTCTGATTTTGGAGAAATGACAAGACTTTCAAAAATTGCCAGACCAGATATATGCGTTATTACAAATATTGGAATATGCCATTTAGAAAATTTAAAGGACAGAGATGGTGTATTAAAGGCAAAAACAGAAATGTTTGAATACGCAAGCAAGGACTGTGAAATCGTATTAAATGGTGATGATGACAAGCTTATAACCGTAAAGGAATATAAGGGTAAAAAGGTTCATTATTTTGGAAAATCGGATAATTTTGAAATTTATGCTACAGATATTAAAAACAATGGAATTTTAGGTACTAACTGCAATATTCACATTGATGAGGATGTTATAAATGTGGATATTCATATTCCGGGAGTGCATATGGTTTCTAATGCCTTAGCTGCAGCAAAGGTGGGTCTTTTATTAGGAATTACTCCGTTAGAGATAAAACATGGTATAGAATGTTTATACAATGCTGCCGGCAGAGTTAATATTATAAAAAAGGATTATATTATTATTGATGACTGCTACAATGCAAATCCAATTTCCATGAGGGCATCAATCGATTTGTTAAATACTGCTGCTGGAAGAAAAATAGCTGTGTTAGGTGATATGTTTGAACTTGGAAAGGATGAGGCAAAGCTGCATTATGAAATAGGTAAGTATATTGCTAATACAAAGGTTGATAATGTTTTTTTGTCAGGAGCTTTGACAAAGAATATATTAGCAGGCTATATTGATGAGAAACAATTATCAAATAATATAAATTGGTTTGAAAATATTGATGAATTGATATATAATTTAAAGCAGTTTGTAAAGCCAGAAGATACTATACTCATTAAGGCTTCACATTCAATGCACTACGAAAATATTGTTAAAGCTTTATCGTAAAGGGAATAAATATGGACGAAAAAAACAACAAAAACAACAAAAACAATAAAAGAGAATTAGACGAAGATATTTTAAATGAAAGTGTTTTGGAAACACTAGATAAATATGCAACTGAGCCAGTGAAAGATACTGAGGCAGACAAGCCGGGCTTTGTCACTAAGGTTAAGGGTTTGTTTGTGAGAGTTGGAAAATGGGCTAAGGACTCAAAACTTAATATGAGTGTTCTTGTTACAACCTGTGTAATGACTATACTTATACTTATTGTAATAATTATTATTGCAGCTAAAGGAGGAGTTGATAATAAATTACAACAGACTACAGTAGGTGACCCTACAGGAGATAACAATCAGGAAGAAACTACAATGCCGACACCAGCAGAGGATGAATTGTTTACTACTGATGTAAACGAAAATGAAAATGGTAACTATGTATATGAACCTGAGATTTTGTCAACTAAGATGACTATTAAAGGTTCTTGGATTTCTGATGGCATATATTATACCCAGTACAATGTTGCTATTACAAATGTATCTAACCAGAAAATTGACGGTTGGGCAGTTGTTGTCAGAGCAGATAATTCATTAGAAATTACAGATAATTGGAATGCACAGTTTTCAGTAAAGGGAACAGGTATTACAATTTTACCATTTCCTGATAATGAAGTTATAGATGTAGATGAAACAATAAATGTTGGCTTTGTTGTGTCATCGTATAGATATGTGTACTTTAATGAAGCAACCGTATTCCAGAATGCAAAATATGAAACATATAAAATAAGCGTTTCACAAATTCAAAATGTAACAAGAAATACAGATTATAGTACCATTGATAGTGAAACAACCTCTGAAAATGAAATGACAACAAGAGAGCAGGATTCTACAATTAGTGAAACAACCTCATCTTATGAGAAAACAACCTCTGAGGAACAGACCACTGAAGAAGAAACAACTACAACCTTTACTCCCGAAGAAACAACAACTACAACTACTACAGAGGAAACAACTACAGGTGAAATACCAGAAGAAACAACAAGCCAAGAAGCAAATAATGATAATTAAAAATATACTTGTTGTTTCTATAAATAATGTGCTATAATTAAATTTAGTGAATAACTTAAAATTATTATTTAGGCTTTGAAAAAACCATATTATTTTATATATGGTTTTACACCAGACTACTAATAGTGGTTTGAATATTTGAATATATTGCAAAAGGAGAGGTATATATGTATTGTCCAGTATGTAAAGCAAAGTTATCGGACAACGCAACTATTTGTATTACTTGTGGAACAAGATTAACAGATTCTTTAAAAGAAGAAGCAAAAACAGTTGTTCCTGAGGAACCTGTTAAGGATACGAAAAAGTTCAAATTGTTTGGTAAAAAAGAAAAAACAAAGGAGTATTCATATAATAGGGCACTTCTCGATTATGCTGACGAAAAGCCTGGTACAAGGGTTGCACCACCACCAAAAAAACCAGAGCCAGTGAAAGAACCACAGATTTCAGAGGAAACACAGAAGAAGTTAAAAGCACTTTATGGTAAAAAAGAAGAGTTTGCAAGTGAGGACGGAATAGGTTCTACAGCATATACTGTTGCTAAACCAAAGAGCGAAAGAGAAGAAGAGGCTAGAAGGGCTGCCGAAGAAGAGGCTAGAAGAAAAGCTGAAGAAGAAGCTAGAAGAAAAGCTGAGGAAGAAGCCAGAAGGAAAGCCGAGGAAGAAGCTAGAAAGAGAGCCGAGGAAGAAGCTAGAAGGAAGGCCGAAGAGGAAGCCAGAAGAGCTGCCGAAGAAGAGGCTAGAAGAAAAGCTGAAGAGGAGGCTAGAAGAATAGCCGAGGAAGAAGCCAGAAGAAAAGCTGAAGAAGAAGCCAAAAGAGCTGCCGAAGAGGAAGCTAGAAGAAAGGCTGAAGAAGAAGAAGCTAGAAGAGTTGCCGAAGAGGAAGCTAGAAGAAAGGCTGAAGAAGAAGCTAGAAGAGCTGCCGAGGAAGAAGCTAGAAGAAAGGCTGAAGAAGAAGCTAAAAGAGCTGCCGAGGAAGAGGCTAGAAAAGCTGCCGAGGAAGAGGCTAGAAGAGCTGCTGAGGAAGAAGCCAGAAGAGCTGCCGAGGAAGAGGCTAGAAGAGCTGCCGAGGAAGAGGCTAGAAGAAAAGCTGAAGAAGAAGCCAGAAGAGCTGCTGAGGAAGAGGCCAGAAGAGCTGCCGAAGAGGAAGAAGCCAGACTTGCTGCTGAAGATGAGGAAGCAAGAAAGAGAGCCGAGGAGGAAGCTGGACTTGCAGCTAAGGTAGAAGCAAGGCTTGCAGCCATGTCAGGTAATAAGACAACCAAGGTTAAGGAAGAGAAAGATAATGATATAGAAAGCAGCAAAGAAAATCTTGCCGCTACAATGCCAGCCTATAGTTCGGTAAGTGTATCTGACGAAAAGGTACAGGAAAAAGAAGTTGCAGAGCCTGTACATAATAATAGTAGCGCTTCTGTTGAAACTACACTTGAGGATATGCTTAGGGCATTTGGAACATCAAAAGAGGAAACACCAGTAGCTGAAACTGTTGACATAAAGCCAGTCAGCGTTCCAGAACCAGTAGTCGAGAAAGAAAAAGTAAATAATGTAGAGCCAACACCTGTTGAAAAACCAACAGCAAATACTGGTGATACACTTGAAGAAAGATTAGCATCTCTTGGTAAGACACAGGATTCATCCCTTGCTGGAACACAAAGTACGGAAAAACCACTTACCTTAGAAGAACAGTTAAGAAACTTCAAATCTAACAAATCAAATAACGATGATATTGAATATGCTGGTGCGAGCGAGTATAGAACATTAGAGGATCAGATTCGTTTTTATGAACAGAATGTATCTTCAAATTCTATATTCGGAAAAAAAAAAAGAAGGTAAAATAGTCGATTTAAGTCTACTAACTGAGGATGAAAAGCTTGCTTTATTAGAGCTATATAAGGTTGCATATGAAAAACTACAGCATGAGGAAGCAAAAAAAGAAAATGAAGCAGCTGCTATTTTGAAAGCTGAGGCAGAAAATGAAAAAATATCTGTTGAAGATGAGATAAATAAAATAGATAGTGAGAAATTATCAGCTGATGAAGAAACAAGTCAGGCAGATAGCGAGGAAACTAAAGAGACTGTTACTACGGAAAATCAATCAGAGGAAACTAAAGAGACTGTTACTACGGAAAATCAATCAGAGGAAACTAAAACTGAAGATATTGAAATTACATATGAGGATGAACCTACCTATATGGATGATATAATGGGTAATGTTGTTTCATCTGGAGTTTCAAATTATGGAGCTGTTGCATACGATGAAAAGGTTGTTGAAAACGGCGAAAAGAGTAACAGGTCGGATTCTTTTGAATATACTTCGTTTACACCATATAAGCCTAAATATGAGGATATTGAATTAACAAATGATTTCTTCAATATGAATACAAATATGGGAATGCAGGTCGAGGTTTCCAAATCAACAGGCTCTGAAAAATATAATTTAAAGACGAAAAATAGAAGGTCAAATACGAAAGTTTCAAAAAATGGTGCATATACTATTGCTGATAGCTATAGTGCAACAAAAGAAAAGATAGAAGTACCATATCTTAAAATAGCAACTATTTTGTTTAGTGTTTTAGCCTTGGGCTGTATTGTTACACAGTTCTTATATAATTACGAGCAAGTAAAGCTTATGAACTATTTATGTGATTTCTGTTTTGGAATTACAGTATTGTGTATATTTGTATCTACTATAACCGCTTCAAATGTAGTTAATTCTTTTAAAGGTATAGGTTTATTCTTGTCATTTGGCATGCACTTTGTATGCTTTGGTATTGTAGGGTATCAAGACGGCTTATTCAGAATATTAAATCAGGAAGGTAAGTATGATTTAATATATGGAGTAGCGTCTATTGGATATTTGTTATTCCTTTACATATTTATGTTAGCTGTTGCGGTACATTCTATGATTAGCAAAAAAGCATCAGCAAAGGCTATAAATATTATTGCAGTAATATTAGTAATAGTTACAGCAGTAATGCTTAGATGTTCTCAGTTGACAGGTAATATTACAGTTTTCTATAATGTTTTACCAGAGTATGTAGCAATTATATTGTTCGTTATTGCAACTGCACTTTCATGTAACATTAAGAAAAATAATAGATAAAAATTACCAGATTAATAAACAATCTCCTCCATATACTATGATTGTAACTTAAAACGAGTTATAAATTGAATGTATTGGAGGAGATTTTTATGACAAATTCATCAAATAAGACAAATGTTCCAGAAGCAAAGAGTGCAATGAACAGATTTAAAATGGAAGTAGCATCTGAATTAGGAGTACCTTTAACAGATGGTTATAATGGCAACTTAACATCTGCTCAGAATGGTTCAGTAGGTGGGTATATGGTTAAGAAAATGATTGAAGAACAGGAAAGACAGATGGCTGGTAAATAACAGCCAGAAAATTAAAACTGTCTATAAAAAAGAGATTAAAAAGAGAAGCTCTCGCCACTATTTGTGGCAGGAGCTTCTTGCTGTCGTAATAGTTAAGTAAACTATAAAATCTGTTAGTTACAAAAATTATCACTTTTAAAAACTATTGGTTGTAATTATTTAAAAGGTCATTAATGTAAGATAAAATTAAATCAGGAGTATCTAAAACCTCTTTGGTAAGTTCAAAATATGTGATTTTATCATCATAATTAATTTTAAAGTAAGGTTTTATTATTTCGTGTATCTGAGGTAAAAAGCGACCGGTCTTTTTGCTATAGCAGTTTGCAGCATTAGCCTTTGTCCTAAAGTTTTTATCTACATAAAAGGCTACACTTTTGTGTATAGAGCAATCTTCATTAGGCAGATAATAGTAGTCCTTATAGTTTGGGTAAAAGAATTTCAAACCACCAGAATACACTGGTATATTAATAGTCAGAATTTCGTTTTTCCAATCAATGAAATAATAAGAATTTCCAAAGGAAACAGGTATAGAAACTGAAAAGTCAGTTACACAATTTATTGTAACATTGGTAGGAATATTATTTTTGTCATTAGTAATAGTAATGGAATCCAAGCTATATTTCATATTAAATATACTGGTATAATTAAGAATAGGAAGTATATTTGTTAAGCCTACAATATCATCAAAATTGTGAAGAACTAAGAAATCTTTGTAATCTGGTGTTTTGTTTTTTAGGTATTCATAAAATACAGAAATCAGCTCACCACCACTATATTTGTCCTCACGGTTTATATTTAGAAATTTTTCAATAGATTTCTGCTTTATATTTTCTAAATTAAAAATATGCTTGTAAGGCTGTATTCTTTTGTAAATATCTACAGAAATAAAGCTGTCAAAGGAATAGCCAATATTATGTAATTTACATTTCTTTTCAATGTAGGGAATATCAAAGCCGTTTCCATTGTAGCTGATTAAATATTTGTAATTGGAAATACAATTAAAAAATTCAGAAATCATAATAGGCTCGTCAGTAACCTCATTCATAAACCATTGCTTGGAAACAAAGGCATCTTTAGCAGGTTCAAAGTATATGCAGCCGATTAAATATAGGAGAGTATTTTTTGGAGTAAAGCCAGTAGTTTCAATGTCAAAAAATACACTGGCTCTAAGGTCTATATCGCCATATATTGCAGGGTTTATTTCAAAGTTAAGTATATTTTCTATTATTTCCATAATGTTATCCGTTTCTTATTTTTATGACAAAGGTATTAGAAGTAGATAAATTACCTTTAGTTTTTCATATGTAATCATTATAACAAAATATAAAAAAAATGCCATATATAATAAGTTTAATAATAAAATACAAAATTTAGTTAAAAAGGTTTATGCAAATAAAATATATAATAAATAGTAAATAAAAATCTTGTTAAAATATGTAATATATATTATGATATAGAGGTTTGCAGTTTAACGGAAAGGAATGTATGTATAATGTCAGTATTGACTTTTAAAGGTGGTGTTCATCCTTTTTCTGGTAAGAATTTTACTAAGAATAAAGCTATAGATGAATATTTTCCAGAGGATGGCTTGTTTGTAATTCCTATGTCACAGCATATAGGAGCACCGGCAACACCAATAGTAAAGGTTGGGGACAGAGTATTAGTAAATCAGAAAATAGGTGAGGCCAGCAGCTTTATATCTGCTAATGTTCATTCATCTGTATCTGGTACTGTAAAAATGATTGATAAAAGAAAAATAGCAAATGGAAATAAAGTTCAATGTGTTATTATAGAAAATGACGGGAAATATGAAAAGGTCAGTGTTAAGAATAATGACAATTATATGGAATTGTCAAAGGAGAAAAAATTAGCTTTAATAAAAGAGGCTGGAATAGTAGGTATGGGTGGAGCTGGTTTCCCAGCTCATGTTAAGCTTAGTCCTAAAAATCCAGAAAAGATAGATTACATAATAGTAAATGGTGCTGAATGTGAGCCATACTTAACCTCTGATTATAGAAGAATGTTAGAAAGCCCTGAAATAATAGTTGAGGGACTTAGAATAGCACTTTCACTATTTGATAATGTTAAGGGGATAATTGCAGTTGAGGACAATAAACTTGATGCTGTTTCAAAATTGAAAAAGTGTATTAAAGCAGAGGATAATATAGAAGTAAAAACCTTGTTTACAAAATATCCTCAGGGTGGTGAACGCTCTCTTATTTATGCTACGACAAAAAGATGTGTAGATTCATCAAAGCTGCCTGCTGATGAGGGTTGTATTGTACATAATATTGATACAATTTATGCAATATACAATGCTGTTGCAAAAAATTTACCACTTACAACAAGAGTTGTAACTATAACAGGTGATGCTGTTAAGTATCCAGGCAATTATATTGTGCCTGTTGGAGCAAATATTAAAAGATTTATAGAGGATACAGGAGAATTTAAGGGTGAACCGGAAAAGATAATTTCTGGTGGACCTATGATGGGAATGGCTTTATATGATTTAGATATACCTGTAGTAAAGGGTACCTCGGCAATTCTTATGTTTAAGAAGGATGAGGTGGCTGCACTTGAGCCTGAAAACTGCATTAATTGTGGCAGATGTGTTGATGCCTGCCCTGCACGAATTGTGCCATCAAGACTGGCAAAGGCTGCACAGCACAACAATAAAGAAGAATTTTTAAATTTACATGGTCTTGAGTGTGTAGAGTGTGGAAGCTGCTCTTACATATGTCCGGCTAAAAGACAGCTTACCCAATCTATAAAGACTATGAAAAAGAATATTTTAGCTAAAAAATAATGTGTAATACATAAAGGAGAACAAAATGAGTGATTTATTAAATGTATCATCTAATCCTCATGTTAGAGATAAAAACAGTACATCTTCAATAATGCTGGATGTAATAATTGCACTTCTTCCTACCACATTTTTTGGAATATTTAATTTTGGCTATAGAGCATTTTTAGTAATACTTGTAACAATATTAACCTGTGTTTTATCAGAATTAATTTTTCAAAAGTGTATGAAATTGAAGGTGACGATAAAAGATTTATCAGCAGTAGTAACAGGCTTACTTTTAGCGCTTAATCTTCCATACGATATTCCATACTGGATGGCAGTAGTAGGTGGTGTTTTTGCAATAATAATTGTTAAGCAGTTATTTGGTGGTATTGGACAAAACTTTATGAACCCGGCTCTTGCAGCAAGATGCTTTTTGCTGTTGTCATTTGGTACAAAAATGACAGTATTTACATATGATGCTGTAACAACAGCAACACCTTTAAAGGTAATTAGAGATACTGGTGATTTTGATTTATTTAAAATGTTTATGGGTACAACAGCCGGTACAATAGGTGAAACCTCTGCCATAGCTATTTTAATCGGTGCAGTATATTTACTTGCAAAAAGAATTATTGATATTAGAATACCATTGGCATATTTAGGTGTATTTTCTGTATTTATATTGATATTTGGTGGTAAAGGCTTTGATTTACACTATCTGGCATTACAGTTATGCGGTGGTGGAATAATGCTTGGAGCATTTTTTATGGCTACAGATTATGTTACCTCCCCAATAACCAAAAATGGCAGGTGGGTATTTGGAGCTTTATTAGGCATACTTACTGGAATATTCCGAGTATTTGGACCAAACGCAGAAGGAGTATCCTTTGCTATTATCTTCTGTAACCTGTTAGTACCACTTATTGAAAAGGTAACAATGCCAAAGCCATTTGGTTATGTAAAGAAAAAGAAGGAGGCAGAATAATGAATAAAACAATAAAAAATGCCTTGATTCTTATGGCTATAACACTTATATCGGGATTTTTATTAGGTGGTGTATATGAGCTTACAAAGGACGCCAGAGCAAAACAGCAGGAAAAAAATCAAAATGAAGCCTATAAAACTGTATTTAGTCAGGCAAGCACCTTTGAAGTATATGATTACAACAAGGAGTTAATTGAAAAGGAGTTAGAAAAAAACAGTATAACTTCAAAAAATGTAATTATTGACGGTGTAGTAACTGCTAAAGGAAAAGATGACAAAGCTATAGGCTATGTTGTAAATGTTACTTCTAAGGAAGGCTTTGGTGGTGATATTACATTTTCTGTAGGAATAGATTTGTCAGGAAAAATAAATGGAGTTTCCATTTTGTCTATTAGCGAAACAGCAGGTCTTGGCATGAATGCAGCTAATGAAAGCTTTCTTTCCCAGTACAAGGTAGAAAGAGATGGACTTTTTGTTGTAAACAAGGCTGAAAATCAGGCTGGTACAAATATTGACGCTTTATCGGGAGCAACTATTACTTCAAAGGCTGTTACAAAGGGTGTCAATGCGGCTGTTATAGTAGCAACAGCAATTTTAGAAAATACACAGGAGGTGAACAAGTAGATGAATACTTTTAAAGCAATAAAAGAGCGTTTATTTAATGGTATTATAAAGGAAAATCCTACTTTTGTTATGATGCTGGGTATGTGTCCAACCCTTGCAGTTACAACCTCTTGTATAAACGGTATTGGTATGGGACTTACAACCTTAGTGGTACTTGCTATGTCAAATACAATTATTTCTTTACTTAGAAATATTATTCCAGATAAGGTAAGAGTGCCAGCGTATATAGTTATTGTTGCAAGCTTTGTAACCATTATGCAGTTTATGTTAGAGGCTTATTTGCCATCACTTAATGATTCCTTAGGTATATATATTCCACTTATAGTTGTAAACTGTATTATTTTAGGCAGAGCTGAAGCCTACGCATCAAAAAACAAGGTTATTCCTTCACTGTTTGACGGTATAGGTATGGGACTTGGCTTTACCATAGGTCTTGGAACACTTGGTGCTTTTAGAGAAATAATAGGCTACGGTACAATTTTAGGCTTTGATATTCTTACACCAATAAACAATCTTATAGATAAAATATCTACCTCAGGTGGACTTGATATTGAACCAATTAGAATTATCGGTTTAGCTCCAGGAGCATTTTTCGTTCTTGCCTTTTTAGTTGCAGCACAAAATAAAATAAAGGGCAGAAGCAAAAATAAAAATAAAGAAAATACCTGTGAAACAGCCGGCTGTAACGGAAACTGTTCTATGTGTAATGGAGGTTCAATAAATGAGTGATTTACTTAAAATTGCAGTAGCTGCTGCCTTAGTTAATAATGTTGTACTTAGCCAGTTTTTAGGCTTATGTCCATTTATTGGAGTATCTAAGAAAACTAAAACTGCATCCGGTATGGGAATGGCAGTTATATTTGTTATCACCATATCCAGTGCTCTTACCTCTTTAGTTTATAACTATATATTAGTTCCACTGGATTTGGACTATTTAAAAACTATTGTATTTATTTTGCTTATTGCTGCCTTAGTCCAGTTTGTAGAAATGGCATTAAAGAAGTTTTCACCAGCCTTATACAAGGCGCTGGGTGTGTATTTGCCGCTCATTACAACAAACTGTGCAGTATTAGGTATTGCAATTACAAATGTTCAAAAGGATTATAATTTTATTACAAGTGTTGTAAATGGATTATTTACAGCTATTGGATTTACAATTTCCATTGTAATTTTAGCAGGAATAAGAGAAAAAACTGAATACAATGATATACCAAAATCGTTTAAAGGAACACCTATAGTATTATTAACAGCAGGACTTATGGCAATAGCTTTTAGTGGCTTTGCAGGTCTTTTATAGGAGGATAACATGGACATTATAGGAATAATTACAGCGTGTATTCTTGTAGGTGTGGTTGGCTTATTAATAGGAATATTATTAGGTGTAGCCGACAAGTTTCTGGCTGTTAAAGAGGACGAAAGAGTAATAAAAATCAGAGAGGCATTACCAGGTAATAACTGTGGTGGATGTGGCTTTCCTGGCTGTGACGGACTTGCAAGTGCCATTGCTAAGGGAGAGACCAGTGTGACGGGCTGTCCTGTTGGTGGTACAAAAGTTGCAGAAGAAATCGGCAAAATAATGGGAACAAGCGCTACGGTTGTAAGAAAGGTAGCATATATAAAATGTAGTGGTGATTGCAAGAAAACAAGTGAGAAATTTAAGTATACAGGCAATATGAACTGTAAGGATGCAGCCTTAGTGCCGGGAAATGGACCAAAAAGCTGTGAATATGGCTGTTTGGGATATGGCTCTTGTATATCAGTCTGTGATAATGATGCTATCAGCATTGTAAATGGTATAGCTGTTGTTGACAGAGAAAAGTGCTTGGGCTGTGGAAAGTGTGCTAAGGAGTGTCCAAAGGGACTTATTGAAATGGTTCCTTATGAGAGCTATTATTTAGTTGCCTGCAATTCCAATGAAAAGGGCGTTAATGTTAAAAAGTCATGTAGTGCTGGTTGTATAGGCTGTACCCTTTGTACAAGGGATTGCCCAACAGATGCAATTACAGTTTCAAACTTCCTTGCTCATATTGATGTTGAAAAATGCTGTGGCTGTGGCTTATGTGCAGATAAATGTCCACAAAAGGTTATACAGGAAGTATAATAAATTTAAGACAGTTAAAACTATATTTATAAACTAATTTTTCATAAGGGAAATAGTTTATAAGTAGGAGGCAGTATGGAAATAATTAATAAGGATTTTAAGGAAACTATTAATACAATAAATAAGGAGCTACGAGTAGACAAAAGCTTTGATTTAATATATAGAACCTTTAAGATTGATGCTAAAAAGGCATCCTTGTATTTTATTGATGGATTTGCAAAGGACGATATACTTCAAAAGCTTATGCAGTATTTTATGGACATGAGTAATGAGGACGATATAGATAATTATTATGACTTTCTAAAAACAAAACTCCCTTATATAGAAGTAGATGTGTGTGATGAGCTGGAAAAGCTTAAATTAAATGTATTATCAGGTGTTATAGCCTTAGTAATTGAGGGCTATGAGAAAATAATATTAATCGATGCAAGAACATATCCTATGCGTTCAATCGAGGAGCCTACTAAGGATAAGGTGTTTCGAGGCTCTAAGGACGGCTTTGTAGAAACCTTAGTTTCTAATACTGTCTTAATCCGAAGAAGAATAAGAGATACAAATTTAACCTTTGAAATATATACTGTTGGCAGAATTTCCAAAACAGATGTTGTAGTGGCTTATATGAGCAATAAGGTAGATAAAAAGCTGTTATCAAATATAAAGGAAAAGCTTAATTCTATAAAGGTGGACTCTCTTTCTATGAATCAGGAAAGCCTTGCAGAGTGCTTATATAAGGGCAAGTGGTTTAATCCATTTCCAAAATTTCAATATACAGAAAGACCAGATACCTCAGCCTCAGCTATAATGGAGGGGCATATTGTGGTTTTAGTAGACAATTCCCCATCGGCAATGATTATTCCTGTAAGCTTTTTTGATATATTAGAAGAAGCTGATGATTATTACTTTCCACCTATAACTGGTACTTATTTTAGATTTACAAGAGTAATAGTAACCTTAGTTGCACTATTTTTAACCCCTGTGTATCTGTTGTTTGCATATGGCTATGTAGATACGCCAAAATGGCTGGAGTTTATTATAATTAAGGATACAATAAATGTGCCTATATTAGCACAGTTGCTTATTTTAGAGGTTGCTATTGACGGAATGAAGCTTGCAGCAGTAAATACTCCGGATATGTTAAACACACCTCTTAGTATAATAATCGGAGTGGTATTAGGAGATGCAGCAGTTAGCAGCGGCTGGTTTAATAATGAAATAATGCTTTATATGGCATTTGTGGCTTTTGCTAATTTCACTCACGGAAGCTTTGAGCTTGGCTATGCACTAAAGTTTTTAAGAATATTTTTACTGCTTACCACAAGTATATTTGGACTTTGGGGCTTTATCGGTGGAGTAATTATAATTTTATTATTAGTTGCCTTTAACAAAACCGTATCTAATGAAAGCTATATTTATCCTCTTATACCTTTTAATGGTAAAAAGCTTATTAATATATTTATAAGACGAAGCAAAAACCATATGAATAATTAATTATCAGCTATAGTTATAGTATTGTTATCTATTTTTAAACCGTCACTAAGAATAATTTTAAAATCATTTGTAATAAAGACAGCATAAACATCATCAGTTTTATTAATTAATTCCATTCCCTTATCTGCTCCCAGCACAAAGGCTGAGGTGCTTAATATATCTGCAATAGTAGAGGAGGCAGATATAATAGTCACAGAATATAGATTGTTTTGTACAGGATACCCTGTAGACGGGTCTATAATATGATGATATATTGTACTGTTTTGCTCAAAATATCTTTCATAAATACCAGAGGTTACAACAGACATATTAGAGGTATGTACACTTGCAATATTTTCTCCTGTGGTAGAAAAAGGCTTTGTTATACCAATATTAAATAGTTCCTTGTCTGGCTTTTCGCCTATTAATAAAATGTTTCCACCTAAATTAATAATGGCACTATTAACATTATTGGAAAGGAGAAAGACCTTTATTTTGTCAGCAATATAGCCCTTTGCAATACCACCT
>OIZX01000718.1_pt1 | contig 20446 bp, 13 predicted proteins | sample 1588621 | NCBI WGS metagenome assembly OIZX01 (sample SAMN03283276) | human gut metagenome | biome: human-associated habitat; material: feces | host: Homo sapiens | place: Peru | collected 2012 | reverse complement strand
CATTGAGCATGTCATCTACATGCTTTCCAATCTCTCTCTCGATCAATTCTGTAATGTAAGGCACACCTTCACATTTGCTTCCGCCAAGCACTTTTCCTTTTTTACTGATCACCAACACATTCGAATCCAGAATTTCTGTAAGGACTTCGCAGATATCATTGAAGACAACTTTACTCGAACTATTGTTATGCAGTAATTTGTTGATTTTTCTGGTTTTATCCAACAATTGTACGCCCATTTACATTCCTCCATCCTTATGAATGTATATTATCATACAATTCTGAAATATTCAACGAATTTCCTTAATTATCCTTATTATTTTCAATATTCTCTACATATCCGCACTGTTCATCACTGCAGACCAGTTTATTACCTTTTTCCAGCATATATTTGCCACATCTCGGACATTTTTTCGTCGATGGTTTCTGCCATGACATAAATTCACATTCTGGATTATCTTCACATCCATAGTATCTTCTGCCCTTCTTGGTCTTCTTCATAACAATATCTTTGCCGCACTTGGGACATGCCACGCCAATCTTCTCGAAATAAGGCTTGGTGTTGCGGCACTCAGGGAATCCGGGGCATGCCAGAAATCTGCCGTGAGGTCCGTATTTGATCACCATGCGTCTGCCGCACAGTTCACAGACTTCGTCGGATTCTTCATCCGCGATCGTCACCTCTGCCAGATCTTTCTCAGCTTTTTTCACTGCTGCATCCAGGTCCGGATAGAAGTTCTCCACAATGGTCTTCCACTTCACAGTGCCTTCTTCCACACCATCCAGCAAGGTCTCCATATTAGCGGTAAAATTCACATCCACGATGGCCGGGAAGGCTTCCTTCATCATATGATTGACCACTTCACCCAGCTCTGTCACATAGATATTACGATTCTCCTTGGTAATATATCTTCTGGCGAGAATCGTGGTGATGGTAGGTGCATAGGTACTGGGACGTCCGATGCCCAGTTCTTCCAGGGCACGCACCAGACTTGCCTCGGTATAATGTGCGGGAGGCTGGGTAAAGTGCTGCTTCGGATCAAAATTTATAAATTCCAGTACACTGTTCTCATCCAGGTTGCCGCCCAGTACATTTTCCTCGTCCTTATCTTCCTCCTGGGTATAGACACTCATGAAACCATCAAAGCGCATTTTGGAGGCTGCCAGCGTAAAGATCTGATCCTTCGCCTGAATTTTCACTGAAGTCGTATCATACTGTGCTGCACTCATGCGGCTTGCTACAAAACGTTTCCAGATCAGCTGATACAGACGGAACAGATCTCTGGGCAGCTGTTCTTTGATGGCAATGGGCATACGGTTTAAATCCGTAGGACGGATGGCCTCGTGGGCATCCTGGATCTTCTGACCGTTCTTTTTTTCTGTATTTACGGCAGCCTTGTACTTTTCACCGTAATGTGCGTCGATGAACTGCGCAGCCTGTGCTTCCGCTTCTTCCGATACACGGGTGGAATCCGTACGTAAATAGGTGATCAGACCTACCGTACCTTCTCCCTTGATATCCACACCTTCGTATAACTGCTGTGCAAGACGCATGGTCTTCTGTGTGGAGAAATTCAGCACCTTGCTGGCTTCCTGCTGTAAGGTGGAGGTAGTAAAAGGAAGGGGTGCCTTCTTCACACGCTCGCCGTGTCGAACTTCCTTCACTTCGTATTTGGCACCCTTCAGGGAATTCATGATCTCATCAGCTTCTTCCTTGCTGCCGATCCCCTGCTTTTTCTCCGTAGTTCCGTAATATTTTGCACAGATGGGCTTCTTCTCGCCCTTTACCTTCAGATTCACATCCAGGGACCAGTACTCCTCCGGAATGAAGGCATTGATCTCATCCTCTCTGTCGCAGATGATCCTCAGAGCCACAGACTGCACGCGGCCGGCACTTAAGCCTCTCTTGATCTTCGCCCACAGAATAGGGGATATCCGATAGCCTACCACGCGGTCCAACACGCGTCTCGCCTGCTGGGCATCTACCAGATTCATATCAATCTCTCTGGCATGCTTTAAGGATTCCTTCACCGCACTTTTGGTGATCTCATTAAAGGTGATACGATATACTTTTTTATCTTCCAGTTTCAAGGCATAGTATAAATGCCAGGAAATGGCCTCTCCCTCACGGTCCGGGTCGGTTGCGAGATAGATCTTCTCTGCTTTCTTCACTTCTTTACGTAAGGATGCCAGCAGATCTCCCTTGCCGCGGATCGTAATGTATTTCGGTTCATAGTCATGTTCCACATCAATTCCCAGCTGACTCTTGGGCAGGTCCCTCACATGCCCCTGGCTGGCCATAACCTCATAATTCGCTCCCAAAAATTTTTTGATTGTCTTCACCTTCGCCGGTGACTCTACAATTACTAAATATTTTGCCATATATGCTCCCATCCATCCGTTTTCGCGGATATACGGCTTTCGGTTCCCGCCTCTTTGCCGCTTTTTCCCCATGATTTGAGTAATCGTGAACCACTATACAACAAAAAAATGGGAATGGCAAGAAAAATTTATAAAAAAAAGAGCCAAAAAGCAATCATTTCTGCTCTTCGACACTTTTCAGGGTTGGGCTATTCTATGAAAGAATAAGCAGCTGATAGGGGAATCGAACCCCTGTTTTCGCCGTGAGAGGGCGACGTCTTAACCGCTTGACCAATCAGCCAAAAAAACCGTACTTGCATAGTATAATGGAGAACCATTAAAAATGCAAGTACTTTTTTCAAAATTTTTTGTGCGGCTCATCTTTTACTTCATGGATCGGGCGCTCCGCTCATACCGTGTGGAACACGCTGCTTTGTACGCAAGCGTCCACGCAGTGTGTTCCACACGGTATGGCTGAGCTGTTACACCAGATCAAATATACTGATCTGATTGGACTCGGGCAGGTCTCCTAATAATCCTAACGAATCCATAAGGTCAATTATCGTCTTGGAAACCTTAGTTCTTTGACGAAAATCATCTTTGGAGAGGAACGGACCGTCCTTGGCAGCTTCCACAATGGCATCTGCCGCCTTCTCTCCCAGTCCGTCGATACTGTTTAAGGACGGCATTAATTTTCCATCCACGATCTGGAATGATCTGGACTGTGCACGGAAGATGTCGATGGGTTCAAATTCAAAGCCTCTTGCATACATCTCCTGCACGATACGCATATCACCCATAGCATCTTTTTCCTTATTAGAAAGAGTATCCTGTCGTTTTTTGTACTCTGCCATCACGCTCTCCAAGTGCCTCTGCCCCTGACACATGATCTCATAGGAAAATGCCTTGGCGCGGATACTGAAAAACGCACCGTAATAAGCTAACGGATAATGGATCTTGCAATAAGCGATACGCCATGCCATCATAACGTACGCCGCCGCATGTGCCTTCGGGAACATATACTCGATCTTCTGGCAGGATTCGATATACCACTGGGGTACGTCATGCGCCAGCATATCCGCTTTCCACTCTTCCCACATGGCACATTTTCCCTTCGCCACCATACCCTTACGTACTGCCTCCATGATCTTGAAGGACTTCTCCGACTCCACGCCCATCTGGATCAGATACAGCATGATATCATCACGGGTACAGATTGCCGTGGAAATAGTCGCCACGCCGCTCATGATCAGATCCTGCGCATTGCCCAGCCATACGTTGGTACCGTGGGACAGACCGGAGATACGCACCAGATCGGAAAACGCCTTGGGTTTCGCATCAATAACCATCTGCATAGCGAAGTCTGTACCGAACTCCGGAATGCCTAATGCTCCTAACTTTGTTCCACCGATCTGTTCCGGGGTGATGCCTAACGCGTCCGTGTTCTGGAACAGACTCATAACATCCTGTCCATCCAGCGGGATCGTCAAGGGATCTCTCCCCGTCAGATCCTGCAGCATACGGATCATGGTAGGATCATCGTGTCCCAGAATATCCAGTTTCAACAGGTTATGGTCGATGGAATGGTAGTCAAAGTGTGTGGTTATGGTATCCGTGGTCATATCATTCGCCGGATGCTGTACCGGGGTGAAGGAGTTAATATCCTGCCCCAGAGGCAATACAACAATACCGCCGGGATGCTGACCGGTACTTCGCCGCACTCCGGTACATCCGGAAGCGATACGGTCGATCTCGCTGGTCCGCTTATGAATGCCACGTTCTTCAAAATAATTCTTCACATAACCGAAAGCAGTCTTATCCGCCAGGGTTGCAATGGTTCCGGCACGGAAAGTCTGTCCTGCGCCGAAGATAACCTCCGTGTATTTATGCGCCTTGGACTGGTACTCACCGGAGAAGTTCAGGTCGATATCCGGCTCCTTATCTCCCTTGAATCCCAGGAACGTCTCGAAAGGAATATCAAAGCCATCCTTATGAAGCTTCTCTCCACACACCGGGCAGACCTTGTCCGGCATATCGATTCCCGCTTTACCGGCGTAGGCTTTGACCTCTTCACTGTCGAAATCCACATAATGACACTTGCTGCAATAATAATGGGGACTTAAGGGATTGACCTCCGTGATTCCCGCCATAGTCGCCACAAAGGAGCTTCCTACGGATCCACGGGAACCTACCAGGTATCCATCCTCCACTGACTTCCATACCAGCTTCTGCGCAATGATGTACATTACGGCAAATCCGTTTTTGATAATGGAGTTCAATTCCTTCTCCAGTCTTGCCTCTACGATCTGTGGCAGATTGGGTCCATAGATCTCATGGGCCCTGTTGTAACAGATCTCCGTCAGTGTCTTATCACTGTCCGGAATGACCGGGGGACACTTGTCCGGGCGCACCGGTGCAATGGTCTCGATCATATCCGCGATCATATTCGTATTGGTAATGACGATCTCTTCCGCCTTATCACTGCCCAGATAGGAGAACTCTTCCAGCATTTCTTCTGTGGTATGTAAAAAAAGCGGTGCCTGTTCATCCGCATCATCAAATCCTCGGCCCGCCATAATAATACGACGGTATACTTCATCCTCGGGATCCAGAAAATGTACATCACAGGTAGCCACTACGGGTTTGTGGAACTGTTCTCCCAGTTCCACGATCCTGCGGTTGATATTCTGGATATCCTCTATGGAATTGACCGTCCGGATTTTCTCCGAAGCGATCATGAACTTATTGTTGCCACAGGGCTGGATCTCCAGGTAATCATAGAATTTTACCAGCCTGGCGATCTGCGCATCCGACTGTCCGTCCAGCAGGGCACGGTACAGCTCTCCCGCTTCGCAGGCGCTTCCCAGGATCAGACCCTCTCTGTATTTCAGGATCAGGCTCTTGGGAATCCGGGGATGCTTGTTGAAATAGGTCAGATGTGACTGGGACACCAACCGGTAGAGGTTGATGCGCCCCAGATCATTTTTTGCTAAAATAATGGCATGGTAGGAGGGCATTTTTTTCACAGCATCCACACTGGATGCCCCCAGTGCATTGACTTCCGTCAGATTATGGATATCCTGCTCCTCCAGCATTTTAATAAATTTCACAAAAATATGTGCCGTACACTCCGCATCATCCACGGCCCGGTGATGATTCTCCAGGGATATCCCCAAAGTCTTCGCCACCGCATCCAGGGTATGCTTTGACTGATTCTTCAACAGTACTCTGGAGATGCCCACGGTATCCACATAGGTAAACTCCTGCGGATATCCCAGCCTTCTGCAGTTCTCCATAATGAAGCTCATATCGAAGCCGGCATTGTGTGCCACCATGATACAGCCCTCACAAAACCGCAAAAATTGCGGCAGAATCACATCGATCTGCGGAGAGTCCATGACATCCTCATCCCGGATACTTGTCAGCTTCTCGATTTCAAAAGGAATGGGCACATCCGGATTCACAAAGGTGGAAAAACGATCCACGATCTCACCGTCGGACACCTTGACCGCACCGATCTCAATGATCCGGTTATTCACAGGCGAGAATCCTGTGGTCTCGATATCGAACACCACATAATCCTCGTGCAGACTCTGTCCCTTATCATTGGTCACGATCTCCTTCAGATCATCCACCAGGTATGCCTCTACTCCATAGATAATTTTGAAAAAGTCCTGCTTGTCCGGATTCTCGTCTCCGGCTTCTTTTCGCTTGCCCTTTTCGGCTTTCCACAGATCGTCCCAGACATGATTGGCATCGGTAAAACTCTGTACCACACCGTGATCTGTGATGGCGATGGCACGATGTCCCCATTTATAGGCACGTTTTACGATATCTTTTGCCTCTGAGACACCATCCATATCACTCATTTTGGTATGGCAGTGCAGCTCCACACGTTTTCGGGCGGAAGTATCCATTCTTGTATTGGTAAAATCAGGGATCTTCTTGATCCCGGCGATGGAGCCGATTGCCAGTTCATGGTCAAACTTATCCATCATACAGATTCCCTTTACCTTTAAAAAGGCTCCCGGCTTAATATCCCCGGTCACTTCCTTCACCTGTTCCGTACGCACGAACATTTTGATAGTCATGGTATCGGTAAAATCGGACATATTGAAGATAATGATGGTCTTTTCATTCTTAATATCCCTGGTATCCACAGACAGTACTTTTCCGCGGATGGTCACTTCCCCCATATCACCGATCAATTCCTCGATCTTCATGGCTTCCTCTTCAAAATCTCTGCCGTAAATCACATCGGGATTGTCCGATCTCTTCAGGGCACCCTTTTCAAAACTGCCGCCCTTACGAAACTCTCCTTTTTTGAATTCTCCGCGTTTGAACTCGCCACGGCCGCCACTTTGGAAACTCTTGGTCACGCCACCTGCCGGTTCGCTTTTTGCCTTGCCGGAATTGTCTGTCTTTTTCACCTCCGGGCTCTGTGTATTTTCCTGCTCTGTGTCCTGCGCAGGCGCTGTGCTGTCCACAGCCTCTTCCTTCCTGCCTCTTGCGCGGCTGTAGATGGCATCTACCTTCATGCGGATCTTAGCTTCCTCTTCCTCTTTGAATCTTCCGGCCTCTTTTTCCACATAGGCTGCATGGAGCTTCACAGAGAATCCACAGCGTTCCACCAGTATCTTCTCAAGGATCTGTAATATCTCTCCTTCCATACTGCGGTTCAGCACCGTATCCTCCATCGTTATCAGCATTTCATTGTCCGCAGGATACTCGATTCTGGCCGTCTTCAGGGCGTTGTACTGGATATGACTGTATTCCCGAAATTCCTCCAGAATACTTTCCTTATAGATATCCATCAGCTTTTCCGGATTGTATTGGGAAGAAAGTTCAAATTTTTCGTATATTTTTACCGTCAGGTTGGCATCCGGAAACAACTGCTTTTTAATCTCCTGTTCCGCGGTCCAGATATCTGCTTTCTGAATCAGACGGGTACTTTTTAAATACACCCGAAGAAAGTCTCTGCGCTTTGTCGCCGAGACTCTCTCTACTTCTGTCTGACCCATCAGGTCATGAATATCCGTATGCAACTGTAAATTCGGAAATACTTCAAAAAAAGGTTTACTCATCTATTTTAACTCCAATGATCCAATTCCTCTTTTAAGGCGGGGAGCAGCTGATCCTCCGGAAGCTTTTTTATAATCTCTCCGTGTTTGATCAGCAGGCCCTCTCCGATGCCTCCCGCTACTCCCAAATCCGCTTCTTTTGCTTCTCCGGGACCGTTTACCACGCAGCCCATGACTGCCACCTTAATATCCAGCGGATAATCTTCCACCAGCTTTTCCACCCTGGTCGCCAGGTCGATCAGATTGATCTGGGTTCTGCCACAGGTAGGGCAGGATACGACTTCGATGCCGCCCTTTCTGAGTCCCAGGGTACGCAGGATCAGCTTCGCGGACTTGATCTCCTCCACAGGGTCTCCGGTCAGGGATACACGGATCGTGTCCCCGATGCCCTGGCTTAAGATCAGGGACAGACCAATGGCAGATTTAATATTGCCGCTGTTGACTGTACCGGACTCGGTAATGCCCACATGCAGCGGATATACAGTCTTCCCTGCCAGCAGTTCATGGGCTTTCACGCACATTAATACATCCGAAGACTTGATACTGATGACCAGATTGTCATATCCTAAGTCTTCGATCATGTGCACCTTATCCAGTGCGCTCTCCACAATGCCTTCCGCTGTCACACCACCGTATTTCTCTATTAACGGCTTCTCCAGGGAACCGCTGTTGACACCGACACGTATGGGGATATTCCGCTCCTTCGCCGCATCCACCACAGCCTTCACCCGATCCGTACTTCCGATATTGCCGGGATTGATACGTATCTTATCCGCACCGTTCTCGATGGCAGCCAGCGCCATACGGTAGTCAAAATGAATATCCGCTACCAGAGGAATATGAATCTGCTTCTTGATCTCACGGATGGCTGCTGCCGCCTCTAAGGTAGGTACCGTACAACGGATGATCTCGCAGCCTGCCTTTTCCAGTCGCAGGATCTGTTCCACCGTAGCTTTCACATCTTCCGTCTTTGTATTGGTCATGGACTGGATGGCGATAGGATTGCCGCCGCCGATCTTACGGTCTCCGATCTGTATGACTTTTGTATGCATTCTGTAAGTATCTTTATCGTTCATAGGGTTACCCTGCCTTTCTTGCGTCTGTATTCTTAACTATACCCCCGATCTAAAACCCTTGTCAATTCGCAGAAGTACCAAAATACCCCGGGGTATTCTGCTTTACATATCCCATCAGTTCCAATTCCATCAGTCTCCGGTGCAACGTGACAATATCTATATATTCTCCTTTCTTCCATGCCTCCTGCAAAATAATCTCCGTCGATTTCGGCACACAATCCAACAATTTGTACACCTGACACAAAGGCTCCTCCAGCTTTTCTATCCGTTTCCGGCTCTTTCGTCTGCCTCTTATTTTCTGCGCCGGATCCGGCGATGAAAGCTCCTGCTTTTCTTCCCAGTTCCTCAAAAATTCCTCCGTAAAGCTCTCCGGTGACAGGAACACCCCCGCCCCCTGTGTCAGCAGGCGGTTACAGCCGTCACTGAGTCTGTCCGTGATTCTGCCGGGAACCACATAAACATCCTTCCCCTGCTCCAGCGCCATATCCACGGTAATTAACGTCCCACTTTTCTGTCTGGCTTCTATGACGATCAACGCATCCGCCAACCCGCTGACGATACGGTTCCTCGGGGGAAAATATGCCGGCAGTGCCTTTGTCCCCGGCGCATAAGTGGACAACAGACCCCCTTTTTGTATCAGTTCCTCGTACAATTTCCTGTTCTGGCTGGGATAACAGATATCCACTCCGCATCCCAGCACTCCATAGGATGTCCCTCCTGCCAAAAGCGCTGCCTGCTGGCTGATCCCATCGATTCCCCTTGCCATTCCGCTGATGACCTGTATTCCCTGACTACCGAGGTATCTGCCCAGTTCTTCCGCCACAAAACGTCCGTATTCCGAACACTCTCTGGCTCCAATGACCGCCACCGACGGCTGTTTCTGTTCCGGTAATTTTCCTTTATAAAACAAGCCGTAGGGTGGGTCCGGTATTTCCAGCAGTTTCTGTGGAAATCCCTCTTCCTCCTGTAATACCAGTCCGATCTGTTTTTCTCCTAAGCTATGATATTCTTCTTCAAGATTACCGCTTTTTTTCTGTCTGTCCATATACTCCACAACAGAATCACTCAATATCTCCCTCCAGCCGGCGGTACCGGCTTCATAGACTCCCTGCGGGTCCCCGAATCTGCTTAGCAGCTGGCCGGCTCTTACCCCGCCGATCATGGGAATACTGCATATAAAATAAGCATACATTCTCTCCGTCTCTGTCATCTCCGGCTCTCCCTTCTATCCCCAGTACTCTCCGGAGGGGCGATAGCAGGCTGCCTCCAGAAGATGTTCTTTTGCAATGTTTTCCTGTTCCTCCAGATCCGCAATCGTTCTGGCGGTCTTCAAAATCCGATGATATGCCCTGGCGCTCAGTTCCAACGCATGGTACAGCTGTTCCATGACATTTTTCTCCGTTTCTCCCAGACTACAATAATGATCCACATCTGCCGATGATACATCCCCATTGAAACGATACTCTGTTCCCGCATACCTCTTCTCCTGCATTTTTCTGGCTCTTTCGATTCTCTCCCGCATCTGTTCACTGCTTTCTCCTGTGATTTTTGTCTGTAAATGCAAAATGTCCACCGGTTGCAGTTCCACGCACAGATCAATACGGTCCAATAGCGGTCCCGATACTTTTCCGAGATATTTTTCTATCTGCGGCTGTGTGCAGCGGCATTTGTTCCGATCCGGATAATATCCGCAGGGACAGGGGTTCATGGCAGCCACCAGCATAAAATCCGACGGAAAAGTTACCACTCCCGACGCCCTGGCAATCTGTACCCTGCGTTCTTCCAACGGTTGCCGCATACTGTCCAGCACCGTCCGCTGAAATTCAGGAAGCTCGTCCAAAAACAACACACCCCGATGTGCCAGAGATACCATTCCGGGTCTGGGATAGGTATTTCCGCCGCCGATCAGTGCCGCTGCAGTGACTGTATGGTGAGGTGCGTAAAAAGGTCTCTCCGTGATCAGCGCCTGTTCCGGAGTAAGTAACCCCGCCACACTGTAAATACTGGTTACCTCCAGACTCTCCTCCAGTGTAAGTGGCGGTAATATCCCCGGAATTCTCCCGGCAATCATGGATTTTCCCACCCCCGGCGGTCCCATCATCAGCAGGTTATGGAATCCCGCTGCCGCGATCATTGCACCTCGCCTGGCACTCTCCTGCCCCGACACCTCTTTAAAGTCTCCTCTTCTGTCTGCTTTCTTTTTCTGTAACAGTTCTTCTGCCCGGATCCTGGGTTTGTATATTTTTTCATTTTCCGTATCCGGATGCAGCAGAGCCATAATAAGCTCTCCCAGTTCCCCGACACCCCATACCGTAATCCCCGGGATCACCGCTGCCTCCAATGCGTTTTCCCGGGGAACGATCACTCTGCCGATTCCCTTGTCTGCAGCTTCCCGAACAATAGGCAGCACTCCTTTGACTCTTTTGATCTCACCGTTCAGTCCCAGTTCTCCCAAAAACAGCGTATCCCGTACCGCCTCCTCCGTGAGAAGCTCCATATCTTTTAACAAGCCTACAGCAATAGGCAGATCAAATGCCGTTCCGTCCTTACGCCTGCCTGCCGGTGCAAGATTCACTGTTATATGGCAGGGCGGAATCTGAAACCCCGAATTTTTCATGGCGACACACACTCTCTCCCGGGATTCTCTCACCTCACTCCCCAAAGAACCCACCATCTGAAAAGAGGGCAATCCCCCAGCAAGATCCACCTCCACGCGGACCAGATACGCTTGCAATCCGCAGACTGCACCGGAATCAATTGTCGAAAACATAAACTACCTCCTTGTATATAAATTTTGTGATAAATATTGGGTAACCAACGAAATGCAGAAACTCTGCGAAATGCCCGATGGGCAATAAAAGAATTTTGTATTAGAAATTTTCCTTGGAAATTAGCTTTTCGAAATTTGATTTCCGCAACGATTCAGAGCCTGTTCTCATTCCTATGAAGCGGGACTCTGAATCGTTAACGGTGATTATCATTTTATGATCCTCAGGATCAGATCTTATTTTCCATGCTGTCCGGATCCTGTGCGAACTGGATGGCCTGCTCTCTATCGATCTTGCCTTCAAAATACAATTGGACAATTGCCTCGTCCATGGTGATCATCCCCAGCTTGCGGTTGGTCTGCATGACACTTGCCAGCTGATGGGACTTTCCCTCACGGATCAGATTGCGTACTGCATGGTTCGCATGCATGACCTCAAACGCCGCTACACGATGTTTTCCGTCTGCCGTAGGTATCAGCTGCTGGGAAATAACGGCTTCCAGTGTATTGGACAGCTGTACCCGGATCTGTTGCTGCTGGTGCGGCGGGAATACATCAATGACACGGTCTACCGTGCTGGCTGCACCGATGGTATGCAATGTGGACAATACCAGATGTCCCGTCTCCGCCGCGGTGATCGCTACACTGATCGTCTCAAAATCACGCATTTCTCCCACGAGGATAACATCCGGATCTTCACGGAGAGCCGCTCTTAAGGCATTGGCATAATTGTTGGAATCAATACCGATCTCACGCTGATTGACCATGGACATTTTATGCTGGTGCAGGTACTCGATGGGGTCCTCCAGGGTAATCACGTGAGCATCCCTGTTATTATTGATCTTATCTATAATGGCAGCAAGTGTGGTGGATTTACCGCTTCCGGTAGGGCCGGTGACCAACACCAGTCCACGTTTGCGCTGATACAGATCAATCACCGATTCCGGTACTCCCAGTTCTTCCGGTGAAGGTACCTTGGTTCCCACCAGACGGAATGCCAGGGCAACAGATCCCCTCTGTTTATACGCATTGACACGATAACGTCCACAGTTCGGAATAGAGAACGACATATCATATTCTCCCCGTTCCTCAAAACGCTCCCTCTGCACTTCTGTCATGATGTTGACCAGCACCTCCAGGGTATCCGCAGGCAGCATTTTGGGATAATCCATTGTGATCAGATTACCGTTCACCCGCATTTTGGGAGGAATACCTACCGTAAGATGCACATCACTTGCTCCGGCTTCTTTGGCAGCTCTGAGTATTTCTTCGATTGTCGGCATATTTTTTCCTCATTTCTTATTTCTTCAGTATATATCTGTTATCCATCGTCTTCATGACATCAACGATCTGTATATCCTCATTCTGTGGCAAAGCAAGATCCAAAATACTGTTGTCACGGAAGCTTACCACTGTGGGACACAGCACATTCTCTTTATTTTCTCTCAAAACAAGCGCCTTTTCTCCGGTACTGAGTTCTACGCTTGCCCCGGGCGGCAGAATATTAATGGATCTTAATAATGCCTGCACCGTCTCCGGGTCGTACACTTCCGGATGTTCCAGCAGTTCCTGGGCTGCCTTCACTTCTGACTGGGCCGTTCCCTGCAGTGTCATCGCGGTAATCTCATCATAGCGGTTCGCCACCAGCAATACATTGGATCCCTCCAGCATTTTATATCTGCTTTCTTTTCCTTCTTCCGGGAAAAGCTCCAGCTGCTTTCCCGCCGCCTGCTGGCAGATCCGGCGTATAGCGGGTCCCTCCGTCGCAAATGCATCCTCGATCACGCTGTAAGCCTCTTCCTGGGTCTCACAATTTCTGATCGCGTCTTCTCTGGAATAAGGAGCTCCGAAATATACATCCTCATGTTTTTTCAGTTTTCCCATATCATGAAGAAGGGCCGCACATACGGTATGATACTGTTCCTCTCTTCGAATATTCATTACATGGGTAATCATGGCACAGAGTATTGCCACATTCAGGGAATGTCTGGAAACATAATCTTCCAGGCTTCTCAGATTCTGATAAAAATTAATCTTCTCATCCAAATGTCCGTAGTTGCGGATAACCATATCCGCAATCGTCTGGATCCTGCTCTGTTTTCTGGTCTTCAGAATGCGATCCAGCTCTTCTTCGATCGCACTGACCGCCTTGATCTGGAACCGCTCAAATTCCAGATCCTCCTGCGTCATGGGAGGTAGCGGTTCCGCAGGCTCTAAAACATAGACACCGATCAGACCGAAATTGCGTATGCTCTCTATTGCCTGTACCGACAAAAGAGAATTCCTGTCAAACAAAAGAATACTTTTCTTATTATATATAGGTCTGGCAAGACGCATTCCCGTCTTTAATTCTTCCGTTTTCACAAAATGCATCCCCGATATTTCCCCCTCTTATCCAAACGTACTTACAAAAATAAATATATCACAGTGTCTAATAATTGACAAGATTGTGTTTAGTCTTCCCGAAGCTTAGATGCAAGCTTATGCAGCGCTCGTTTTTCCATACGGGACACATAGCTTCTGGAGATTCCAAGAATATCCCCGACCTCCTGCTGCGTATGTTCTTTCTGCCCCCGCAGACCGTAACGCATTACAAGAATCCGGTATTCTCTGTCTGACAGGCAGTGATCAAGGGCCGAAAACAGGCGTCTGATATTTCTTCCGAGCTCCATATCCTCCACGATATCCTTCTGTTTCTCTTCGATCACATCCAGGAGGTGAATAGCATTGCCTTCCTTATCCTGACCGATCGGTTCATATAGAGATACTTCCCTGGACAGCTTTTTACGGCTTCGCAGCATCATCAGAAGTTCATTATCGATACAACGACAGGCATACGTAGCCAGCCTGCCTTTTCCGGAATCGAAAGAATTCACTGCTTTGATCAGTCCGATACATCCGATGGAGATCAGGTCCTCCATATCTTCTTCCACATTCTGGTATTTTTTGGCGATATGCGCCACCAGGCGTAAATTCCTCTCCACCAGAATTTCTTTCGCCTGTATGGCTTCTTCCACGGTACCTTCCCTGAGTAAACGGATATAATAAGCTTCTTCTCCTGCGGTTAAGGGTTGCTGAAAGGTCTTCAAAAAGCACCTCCGTGGACAGTTGCTTATGTTATTTTATGTGTTGTTCTGTCCACAAGTGCCTGTCAGTCCTCACAGACCTCAGAATAAAAACTGTGCCATCACATAATTGCTTACATCCAGTCCCTTTTCCGTAAGTGCCAGAAATCTCTCCCCTGACTCCTCTGTGTATTCCCGGAGTAAGCCGTCTGCAATATTCTGCGTGATCACCGGTCCATATACCTCGGGAAGACTTCTGCCATACTGTTTTTCAAACTGTTCATAAGAGATTCCCCGGATCAGACGCAGTCCCAAAAACATGGTCTCCTCCATCTGCTCCTGCTCCGTAAGCACCTGTTCTTCTTCCCGGCAATCCTGCGGATTCTCCAAATATGTGATAAGATCCCGTCCATTCTGGAATCTCACATTATCAACCAGCGATGCCGCGCCAATGCCGAAGCCCAGATAATCCCTGCGGATCCAGTAACCGACATTATGAAGGCACTCATACCCATCCCTGGCATAATTGGATATCTCATAACGATGAAAGCCATATTTTTCCAGTATCTCCCTGGTCTCCTCATACATTGCCCGCTCCGTATTTTCCTCCGGCAGCTGTAATTCTCCCCGCTCCGCCATCCGTGCAAAAGGGGTTCCCTCCTCCACGATCAGACTATATGCCGAAATATGCTGTGGCACAGGCCGGAGTGCCAATAGTTTCCCCAGGGTATCCCGTAGACTTTCAAGCGTCTGTCCCGGCAATCCGCTCATAACATCCACATTGATATTCGTAAATCCTGCCCGCACCGCTGCTTCATATGCTTCAAGAAATCCCGCAAAATCATGGATTCTGCCAAGTGTCCGCAATTCCGCATCCTGCGCGGACTGCATTCCGATGCTCAGGCGATTGATCCCTGCCTTACGAAAGGTACGTAACTTTTCCTCTGATACGGTTCCCGGATTTACTTCCGTCGTGATCTCTGCCGCCGGGTCCAGGGAAAAATGCCGTCTGATACACGCCATCAGCTTCCCCATCTGCTCTCCGGTAAGCCGCGACGGCGTTCCTCCACCAATAAACACTGACACCACTCTGCGATCCCGATATTTACCGGACTTCCCTTCGATTTCGGCAAAAAGTGCAGCCATATAGGACTCTACCGTCTGCTCCGTAGCAGGAGCAGACAGAAAGTCACAATAGCTGCACTTTTTCACACAAAAGGGAATATGAATATATATTTCCAGTTCCTTCTGATTCATATTACTCCTTCAATGACTTATGGTTAATTCTTGTCATCCAGTTTCAAAACGCTCATAAATGCTTTCTGCGGGATCTCTACGTTACCGAACTGCCGCATACGCTTTTTACCCTCTTTCTGCTTCTCCAGCAGCTTTTTCTTACGGGTAATATCACCGCCGTAGCATTTTGCCAGCACATCCTTACGCATAGCTTTTACGGTCTCTCTGGCAATCACCTTGCCGCCGATGGCTGCCTGAATGGGGATCTCGAAGAGGTGTCTCGGAATCTCATCCTTTAATTTCTCACACATCTTGCGTCCTCTCTCATAGGCGGAGTCCGCACAGACAATGAAGGACAGTGCATCCACTTCCTCGCGGTTGATCAGAATGTCCAGCTTCACCAGATTGGATCTCTCATACCCCTTCAGATCATAATCAAAAGAAGCATAACCGCGGGAGCGGGATTTCAGTGCATCAAAGAAATCGTAAATAATCTCGTTCAAAGGCAATTCGTATTTTAACAATGCTCTGGTGCCTTCGATATATTCCATGCCAAGATACTTGCCGCGACGCTCCTGGCACAATTCCATAATAGATCCGATAAATTCAGAGGTTACCATAATCTCCGCATTTACCACAGGCTCCTCCATGTATTCGATCTCGGAAGGATCCGGCAGATTGGACGGATTGGTCAGTTCGATCACTTCCCCATTGGTCTTGTGTACCTTATAGACTACTCCGGGAGCAGTGGTCACCAGATCAAGATTATACTCTCGTTCCAGACGCTCCTGAATAATCTCCAAATGCAACAGTCCCAGGAATCCGCAGCGGAAACCAAATCCCAATGCCACGGAGGTCTCCGGTTCATAAAACAGGGACGCATCGTTTAACTGTAATTTTTCCAGGGCATCTCTCAGATCTGGGTATTTGGAGCCGTCTGCGGGATACAGACCACAATACACCATGGACTGGACTTTTTTATAACCGGGCAGGGGCACTGCACAGGGATTGTTATCGTCTGTCACCGTATCACCCACTGCGGTGTCTTTTACATTTTTAATGGAAGCGGTAATATAACCTACCATTCCCGCGGAAAGCTCTTCGCAGGGAATAAACTGACCGGCGCCGAAGTATCCGACCTCCACTACTTCCTCCCTGGCTCCGGTAGCCATCATGCGGATGACAGTGCCCTTTTTCACGGTACCTTCCATGACACGGCAGAAGATAATGACACCCTTGTAGGAATCATACACGGAATCAAAGATCAGCGCCTGCAGAGGATTCGTCGGATCGCCCTTTGGTGCGGGAATTTTCTTCACGATCTGCTCTAACACTTCCTCAATGCCGATACCGTTTTTTGCGGATATCAGCGGTGCATCCTGTGCCTCGATGCCGATAACATCCTCAATCTCCTCAATCACTCTCTGGGGATCCGCACTGGGCAGGTCGATCTTATTGATGACCGGGAAGACATCCAGGTCATGATCCAGTGCCAGATAGACATTCGCCAGTGTCTGTGCCTCAATGCCCTGGGCCGCATCCACCACCAGGATCGCGCCGTCGCAGGCCGCCAGAGAACGGCTGACTTCGTAGTTAAAGTCCACATGTCCCGGAGTATCGATCAAGTTAAAGATATACTCTTCTCCGTCCTGAGCCTGATATACCGTGCGTACTGCCTGTGCCTTGATGGTGATGCCACGCTCTCTCTCCAGATCCATATTATCCAGAACCTGTGCCTGCATTTCTCTGCTGGTCAGCAGACCGGTCTTCTCAATAATGCGGTCTGCCAAAGTGGATTTTCCATGATCTATATGTGCCACAATACAAAAATTGCGGATCTTGCTCTGATCTATCACTGTCATACTGCTGTCCTTTCCTGACATATTCTTGCATCTAACGATTGTAGCATAAAATCCGCATTCTTGTCTATGTTTTTGCTTCGATTCGTAAATCAGCATTCGTAAATCAGATCATTCTCCTCCAAGGACCATATCCAAAATATGTGCCAGCGGATCACAGGCATTGATAGCTTCCTCATATGTATTATTCTGCGCTCCCAGTTCCACCAGAAGCGTCCTGGGGCACAGATGCATATTGTATCTGTATCCCTTCAAATAGATTCTGCGGGTCAGACCCGGGTAATACTCCGCTGCCTTCAGCTGCATCTGAAAAGAAAATGCCAGATTTGCCTCCTGATTCTCATTCCGGAGATAATCGATATCTCCTGTCTTGCGCGTGCGGCTGAGTCCGTTAAAGAACATAAATTTAGCGGTGGGTCTGCCCTGCAGTTCCGTCACCAGTCTGGTGTCCTGTGCTACTTCATCTCGGTGCAGATCTATCACCACCTGAATGGACGGATTCTTTGCAAGTAGCTGTTCCACTTCCGGAAGCGCCCTGGAATAAGCATTGTCTCTGGTTTCCACATCATACTGTCCAGTATGATGAAGTACCCGGTAGCCGTATTGTTCCGTAAGCACCTGTGTCAGATATTCTCCCACTCCCACAATGCCTGTGTTCACATCTCCCGGCACAGAATCCGCAAATGCCTCCTGGGAATGGGTGTGATAGATCAGGATCTGTGGACCTTCTCCCTCCTGTTTCGCCATGGTCATATCGATTTCCATAAACTTATCCACGGATAGTTGATCGCTTCCTATCATGGTATTGGCATCTATTGCATAAAAATTTCCTACCAACGATTCGTAGTCCTTTAACTGTGCAAGGTCAATCTGCATCTGTCTGCCGGCCGGAACAAATTCTCCGCCGGCTGTTGCGGAAGTACTCTCCGCCGGTTCCGCCACCTCCTGTGTTTCCTTTCCACCGGATTGCGGAAGAATTCCATCTGCTCCCAACAATTCTTCCGTTGTCAGTGTATGCCACGTAGACTCATCCTCCGGCGGCTGTGTCCGCGTTTCCCGAATATCTCCGTATCCCAGCAGGGGCACCAGTCCCTGTACCGACTGTTCCAACAATATTCCCGTGCTGTCTTCAGAGGCTGCAACCGCCTGAGAATACCCAACGATCGGATAAGCATCCGTTCCGTTTCCGGCCGTCAGCAAAATGCCGCTTCCGACCATAAGGAGCAACGCCGTCCGATGCATGTTCCTTTGACTCATTTTTACCGCCGCCACTCCCCTTCCCATACGTTCTCCCCTATATATATGCCGGCACGTTTTCTTTGATTCGTTATACCACAAATGATTTTTCCATGGCTATATTGATTCCTTCGGACACAGTATAGCTGACCCTCTTCACTACAGAATCAATATCTTTTCCCGTCATATACATATTGTTCAGTTCCGCAAATGCCATTCTATGCTGTCCCATATATTTCACCGCATCAAATTCCTTCTCGCCACTCATCAGTTTTTCCAGGGCATCCCCTACAATGGTAGCTGCATCCACTACCGTAGGAATTCCTATAGCTATCACCGGCACTCCCAGCGTTTCCTGTGTCAGTGCATTACGATGATTTCCCACACCGGAGCCCGGCTGGATCCCGGTATTGGTAATCTGGATCGTCCGGTTCAGTCTTCTGGTACTGCGGGCAGCCAGCGCATCCACAACGATCAGTACATCCGGCCCGGTCTCTTTTACAACTCCGCTTATGATTTCCGCTGTCTCCATGCCGGTCTTGGCCATGACTCCCGGCTCAATGCTGCTGACAAGATTCATCCGGGTGCAGTTATATGCTGCCTTACCATAATTTTTCACTACATGTCTGGTGATCAGGAGGTTATCTACCACCTGAGGTCCCAGTGCATCTGCAGTCACTTCCCTGTTGCCCAGGCCCACCACCAGTACCGACTGTTCTTCCTGTTCCTGCGGCATCATTTTCAGAAGTTCTTCCGCCAGTGCTTCTGAAATCTCCCGATGATAATCATCATCCGGCTCCACCATCGCCGGAGCTTCCATCGTCACATAGACTCCCATGGGTTTTCCCAGCATTTTCTCTGCATTTTTCGTATCGATCGTAACCTTAGTGATACGAAGATCCGCCTCTTCCTCGTAGTGTTCTTCCACCGACACACCCCGTAATTTACTTTCTTCCTCGTTGACGCTTTCTCTTGCCTCCAGGGCAAGGTCCGTTCTGATCTGAAAATTATCCATTTTACACTCTCTGCCTGCCTTTCTTGGCAATATATTTTTTACAAAAAAACGCAAAATATGTATTGACAAAAGGCGGCAGATTGTCTAAACTACAATAGTATGTTTACGTTAGTCTTCCGTGTCTGGCTAAAGTGAAACATTTCTTGTAAATTATAATTTTATTGTATACATTATGGAGGTGTACGACTTGGCTAACATTAAATCCGCAAAGAAGAGAATTCTGGTAACCCGCACAAGAACTGATAGAAACAAGGCAATCAGATCCAGCGTTAAGACCGCAATCAAGAAGGTTTTCGCTGCTGTTGAGTCTGGTGACAAGGCTGCTGCTCAGGCAGAGCTTACCGCTGCTACCAAGGTCATTGAGATGGCTGGAAGCAAGGGTGTTTACCACAAGAACAACGCTGCAAGAAAGGTTTCCCGTCTGAGCAAAGCTGTCAACGGAATGGCTTAATTTTTCTTGCACTGGTACAGAATTTAAGACATACAAAAGCGCCTATACCGTCATGTAGGTGCTTTTTTGTGCCCTTTTTCAAATGTCACTTCTTGCTGCCTCATTCCAGGCAGATCCGGCTGACTGTCTTCCGCCCGTTTCATATACTTTATACAACATCTCGCTTAAAAGCTCAATGATGTACATTTGCCAAATACCGATTCTTGTGCAAGCACAAATCTGTACTCGGCTCATCGTATACATAAAAAAGAATCTCGCTTGCGAGATTCTCCGCCTGCGGCGGGTCGCTTTTGCGACATA
>OIZX01000717.1_pt1 | contig 20448 bp, 13 predicted proteins | sample 1588621 | NCBI WGS metagenome assembly OIZX01 (sample SAMN03283276) | human gut metagenome | biome: human-associated habitat; material: feces | host: Homo sapiens | place: Peru | collected 2012 | reverse complement strand
TCAATGCCCGAAAATCATACCCCTTTATCCTGCTTTAAAATCGACGGCTTGAAATCCGCCTCAAAATCGATTCAAAAGCCGCAGATTTTCATTAAAAAATTATCGCTTTTTTTCATTCCGAGCTTTTATATTGTTTATCCATCAAAAATGCAAAAGTAAAAATCAAAAAACACTAAACCATAAAGTCACGACTGTTCAATTTATATTTTTCAAAAAAGTCATTTGGCATAATCCAAAATCTTCCGCTTGGAATTTTTTGATATAGCATTTTTCATTCCCCTTTCTAAAAATAAAAATAAAAAACCTATACGCATCTCAAAATAAAAATGCATATAGGTTCATCATAGTTTTATTGAATTTTCTCTCCGTTTTCATATTAGCAAATTCATAATTTTCTGTCAAGACCCCCCCTGCAGTGAAAAAACAACTTGAATTCAAATTATCCCGAAATGGATTATGACGATGATGTGTTTAAGTATATCGTGCAGTTCAATGATGAGTATTGCATTGACTCATTTGCTAAAGAAATTTCGTTCGCTTTGAATTTTAAAAAGCAAACTGAAAGATTTTGAATAAGAAATATGTTTATTTGAAATGATATTTATAGAGAGATAAAAAGGTGCAGTCGAATAACTGCACCCTTGTGGTTTACAAATTCAAAAAGTCTTTTCTGTAATCAACTCCGAAGAATTCGGCGAGCTGTTGCATTTCGCTGTCCTTTATTGTGTTCACTCTCGGCATATTGCAGGTGAGCATATAAATCTGCGCTGCTTTTTCAACGGTTTCGATAAGCCCGAAGGTTTCGTCCATGGTTTTGCCTGCACCGTAAATACCGTGCATACCCCAAATTACAAGGCGAAATTCTTTCATCTTTTCTGCAGTTGCCTCGCCGATTTCGTTTGTTCCGCAAAGCATCCACGGAAGAACGCCGACACCGTCAGGGAACACAACAATGCACTCGGTGCACATTTCCCAAAGGGTGTGCGTTATTTTTTTCTCGTCAAGCGGATGAACATAGTTCATGGCAAGCGTGTTTGTCGGGTGAGAGTGCATAATAACTCTGTTTTCGGGGTCAACCTTAAGCCTTGCCATATGGCTCATAAGGTGAGCAGGAAGTTCTGAAGTGAACTTGCCACCGTCTGCATAACCCCAAAGAAGTTCTGCCGTTGTACCGTCCTGTGCAATGCGGATAATGCCAAGATTGTTTTCCGGGTCTTTCTCCACATTCTTAAAATACTTGCCCGTGCCCGTAACGATAAAAATTTTGCCGATAAGTTCGGGTGCGTCAAATCCTGTTGGAATTGTTCTGATAACATGATTAAGGTCGAGATATTTGGCAACCTCGCTTTCATCAAGCAGATAACTGATATTTCCGCCGTTTCGCTCGTCCCAACCAAGGCGGTACATATTCGCCGTTGTGTCGCACATTTCACGAACAAACGGCGCCGTTAAAATGTCTTTCATTGTCTGTTCTCCAATACTTCTTTTTCGTATTTTTTAGCCTCTGCAAGATAATCGGCAGGGGTGTTTGTTTCTTTCAAATATTCTGCCCAAACATCACCGAACGGCATTGTTTTGAGTTCTTCGTGCATAACCATAAGGGAGGTGAAATCTGCATTGTTTTGCAAGTCTTTCATTGTGTTGCTAGGCTCTAAAAGTGCATAAAGAAGTGCCTTTTCAACGCTTCTTACACCTGTAACCCAAGCAGAAATTCGGTTTATGCTTGCGTCAAAATAGTCTGTTGCAATGAACACTCTGTCAAGTGCGTTTGCTCTTACTATTTCCTTTGCAATCTCCTTTGTTTCGTCATCAAAAATAACAACATGGTCGCTGTCCCAACGAACACCGCGGGTGATGTGCAAAGCAAGTTTTTCGTTGAACAAAAGCATAGACGAAATTTTGTCGCTGACAAGTTCGGTCGGGTGATAGTGACCGTTATCCATAAGCGGAGTAATGCCCTTATTCGCAACATAGTTCATACAAAATTCGGATGATCCAACCGTATAACTTTCAAGTCCGATACCGAACACCTTTGATTCAAGGGTTACAAAAACCTTGCTTTTATCATACGATATTGAAAGAATTTCATCAAGCGATTTCTTAAATCTTTCTCTCGGTGTGAGCCTGTCGGCAGGAATATCTTTGTAACCGTCGGGAATCCAAATGTTCATCACGCAAGGCTCGCCGGTTTCGTTTGCAAAATGTTCTGCTATTTTAAGGCATCTTTTACCGTGTTCCACCCAAAACGAACGAACGCTCTCATCAGGTGATGATAATGTAAGATTATCCTTCACCATAGGGTGAGAAAAGAATGTGGGGTTAAAGTCGATACCCATATTCCTCTTTTTAGCAAACTCAACCCACTTTGCAAAATGCTTTGGTTCAAGCTCGTTCCTGTCGGCAAATTCGCCCTCGTCAAAAATTGCATAGCAAGCGTGCAAATTCAGCTTCATTTTACCTGGCACAAGGCTTATAACTTTGTCAATATCCGCCATAAGTTCATCGGGTGTTCTTGCTCTGCCTATGTAATTACCGGTAGTTTGAATACCGCCCGATAACGCACCTTTTTGGTCAAAGCCTACCACATCATCACCTTGCCAGCAATGAAGTGAAACAGGCACGGTTTTTAACTTTTCAATCGCCTTGTCGGTGTCAACTCCTATTTTGGCGTATTTTTCTTTTGCTTCAAGATAGGACATTGTCAAATCTCCTTTATGTCAAATGAATTTTTAACTATTTCTCTTGCAGTGGCAAGGGAAATTTTTTTGTCACGCATAATCTGCGATACGATATTGCCCGTGGCAGTTGCTTCAATCGGCCCTGCGGTTACGCTTTTGCCTGTGTAATCACGGGTGAGGGCGTTCAGGTATTTATCCTGACAGCCACCGCCTACAACATGAATTGCATCAAATCGTTTGCCCGTTACGGCTTCGATTTCCGCCACGGCTTCGCTATATGACTTTGCAAGGGAATGATATGCAGAATTTAGAATCAATCCCAAATCATCACTGCCAATCAATTTGCCGATTGCATCAATCATATTTTTCGGTGCAACAAGCGTGCTGTCGTTCACATCAAAATATTTGTACTCACCGCATTTTTTCGCAAGCTCCATCATCTCGTCATAAGTCATTGACTTGTCAAGATTTCGCCTGATGTTTTGGAACAGCCACATACCCATATAGTTTTTTAGAAAACGAAAACGGTAATCAATTCCGCCCTCGTTGGTGAAATTAAGCTTTCTTGCATTATCATTCAAAATCGGATCGGTGATTTCCGTTCCGATAAGCGACCAAGTACCCGACGATATATATAAATCATCATCTTGCATAGGGCAAGCACACACGGCACTTGCAGTATCGTGGCTCGGTGCGAAAAGCACGGCACAATTAAAACCGACTGCTTTTTGAATATCCGCACTCAAATCACCCACAAGACTTGACGGAGCATTAAGAGCGCCGAAAAGTTCACTCGGCAAATCTAAAGCTGAAAGAATATCATTATCCCAAGTTTTCGTTTTAGCATTAACCAAACCTGTAGTTGTGGCATTTGTGTATTCATTTTTGCAAACGCCTGCCAGTTTAAATGAAAGATATTCCGGCATCATCAAAAAGTATTTTGCATTTAGAAGTTTGCCGTTTTTCTTATCTGCATAAAGCTGATAAATCGTGTTGAAATTCTGCTTTTGAATCCCTGTTTTTGCATACAACTGAGCAGGGGAGACAAGGCTTTCAACCTCGTCAACAACAGCGTTTGTTCTGCTGTCACGGTAACAATAGCAAGGCTTGATTTCATTCTTGTTTTCATCAAGCAAAACATAGTCAACGCCCCAAGTGTCTATTGCAATACTTTTAGGAATTTTGCCGATTTCCTTACATTTCTTAATTCCGTTTAACACATTTGAAAACATGTTTTCTATATCCCAAACAAGTCCGTCTTTGCTTTGCGTAAGATTATTGTCAAAACGATAAATTTCCTCAAGCACAAGCTTCTCGTTTTCAAGGTGAGCAAGTATGTGCCTGCCGCTTGACGCACCGATGTCAATCGCTAAATAATATGTCATTTTACATCAAGCTCCGATATTTCTTTTGGATATTCTCTAACTTCGTTTGCCTCGTGAAGCGGTTCCCAAACCTGTGCAAAGAAGGGGTCGACCTTTGCACGCTGACCGTAATTCCAGCTTTTGCGTTCACATTCATCGCACCAATGACCGCCCTCTAAAACAAGTCGTGGACTTGCCTTAAATGTATGACCGAATGCGCACTTAAATTCAAGCTGTGTTGACCAGTCACCTTTTTTCATCTTTGTTGAAAGACATTCACCGCCACGGAATTCTGCGGCTTTTTTCATATTGTCAAGCGTAAGTTCACTTTCAGGCTTTGATTCGTCATAGCCGTGGTCGAGAACAATCTTTTTATCCCAATCGAAGAAGTGGTTGAAGTCGTTGTAGCTTTCAGGCAAAGCCTCCCAAGCTTTGCGACTGCCCCAATATGCCTCAATTCTGTCCTCCATATTGCAGTCGATAAAATGCTTTGTGCCATGCTCGCCGTCTGCAAGTTTATTGAACATATTGCCCATTACCGTTGCCATCAGTTTTTCGCCGCCCGGCACTTTGCACATTACTTTTGCCATAGGTGCTGTTGCACCCAAATCCTTTATGTAGCAATCGTAGTAATATTCCATACTGTCACGCTGAAAGTGAACAAAATGTTCCAGCTTGTCGCTGTCCAAATAGTAGTGACCGTGGAAGTTGCGTGTTGCCTGCATTTTTGGCTTGAGTATGAGCGACAAATCCTTAATTCCAATGTCGCCGTAAAGTCTTTCAAACATTTCAGCAGTTGAAACACGGCACTTTTCACCGCCGCCGATATTGTAGATATGTCCCCAAAAAGCCGTATCCATTGTGTCTGTTGCATCTTGATAGGAAAGATTGCGAAGAAGCACACCGCTGTCTCTGTCCGATACATATTCAAGCACATTGTCATAGCAGTTGTGGAACATAATTGCGTCACGAATTTTGCTCATAGCAGGGCCGATAATGCCTGTTTGACGAAGCGAAACCCAATATTTAAGACCGCTTTCAATAACATATCTTTCGGCGGCAACCTTTGAAACAGCGTAGTAATCGAACATACTCGGTTTAATCGGGTCGCCGACTCTGCCCCAATGGATAGGCGGCATACGGTCGCCTGTTTCTGCAACTGTTCCGATGTAAACAAACTTGACCTCGCTTTCTCTGCCTTGCTCCTTGATTGCGGTAATCAGATTTTTTGTTGAGCCGTAGTTTACCTGCATTGCCTTTTTAGGATTATAATCCGCCTGCGGAGAAACAAAAGCTGCCACATGCAAAATGAGGTCTGATTTTTCAACGCATTTGTACACGGTGTCATAATCGTTAAGGTCACCCCAAACAATCTCTAAATTGCCGAGTGCCATATACGGTTTTAACATATTTCTGTTTTTTTCGCTGTCACGAACAAGCACGAGAGTATTGTAGCTGTCGCCGTCCTTTAACATTCTTGTAAGACCTTGAAAGCCCATTCCGCCGCAAGCACCTGTTAAAAATACTGTTTTCTTTTCCATATTATTCACCCTTCATTGCCACGATGTTTTTTGCCTTGCCGTCCAAAATATCAACGCAAAGCTTTACACTGTCGCCGATTGCAGAATCTATATCGTCATCTTCAACGCCAAGCGGAACACAACCGAGTTCTTTGTCGATAAACTGATTTGAGCATTGGAGTTCTGTGAACTTAATCATATCAAGGCCGCCCTGAATACCGTCTTTTTTCTGTTGTTTTACAAGGTTCTTGCCTGCCATGCCGTACATCCAATCGGGAATAGTGATTATCTTTTTATTTGGGCAACCGAGATGCTTGTGGCAAATTGTAAGCATTTCTTTCCAAGTGAGATTGTAGTAGCCGATAGGATAGCAGTTGCCGCCCTTGTTGCGTTCAATCGCACCTGCGATTGCCTGACCGACCTGCTTAACCGTTACCATAGTCGAGCCGCCCTTTGGCCACATGGTAACACCCGGCATTTTGCGAATGCTCTCCACAAGGAAAACCCAAACAGGCTTTCTGCCCGGCTGTGTGCCGAAAATGTACGGAAGTTCAAGCACAGCCACATCAAAGTTGTCATCCGCAAAGCTCATGGCAACCTTTTCTTGGTCGATACGAGAACGAATATACGGGTGATATTCTGTAAGGTGCATTTGCGGTCTTGCTTTTGCAAAGTACGAAAAGTACGAACCGAGTACAACGCAGTGCTTAACTCCACATTCCTTTGCGATTTTAAGCAAACGCTTTACAGGGTCAATGTTGTATTTTTTGTAAAGGTCATAAATCGGTGCAGGGCCTTCAACTCTTTCGTCAACGCCTGCCGCAAACACAAAGCCCTCGCAACCCTCAAACATTTTCTTTACCTCGTCATCGTTCATTTCAAGATAATTGCCATAGGAAATTTCCATTTCGGGCGGCAAAACCGCACCTTGCGGAAGCGGAGGAAGAGCAATGGCTCTAACCTCGTGACCTCTTGAAATAAGTTCCTGTGCACCTTGACTGCCAAGCAGTCCCGTGCCTCCGATCATACAAATTTTCATAATTCTGTCCTCCTAAAATATATGTTTACCTGCAGTAACTGTTTGCTTTTCGCCGCTTGGCAAAATTATATCTGCCGTGCAGTTTGCAGGAATTTCGATTGTATAAGTTGTTTTGCCGTCCTTTATTTCCCAGCCTGATTTAACTTCTCCGAAAACGCTGTTGTACTGTGCGTTTGCAAAGGTAAAGTGTCCGCCCGGCTGCGGCTTGATAACAAAGTGGTTTTCACCGCTGACATTTATGCCGCACATGGTTCTAAACAACCATTCGCAAACAGCACCCTTTGAATAGTGGTTAAGAGAGGCAATTCCGCCTTGTGCCTGTGTGCCTTCCCAGGATTCCCAAATGGTTGTTGCACCCATTTTAGCCATAAAGAGCCAACCCGGCATCTTTTCGTTTTCAAGGAGCTTGTAGGCATATTCAATGTTCATATCTGCCAGCACATCCAGGATAAACGGCGTAGACAAAAAGCCAGTGCCGAGCCTCCAACCGTAGTTATCCAGCGCCTTGATAAGTCGTTTCTTGGCAAATTCCGTTGCTTTTTCATCAAGCAAGTGCATATAAAGTGGCCGCACCAGTTTCGCCTGACGGTCGGTGTCGATTGAATAACCGTTTTTGGTAATCAACTCTCTGTACGCTTCTGCACAACCGTTTTTGTATTCCTCAAATAACGGCAAATTTGTGCTGTCATTCATATATTTTGCAATCTCGCACATCAACGACATAATATATGAAGTGTACGCAGTTGATTCCTCGGGATTCGGCAACACGGTATTTTTCCAATCATTCGGAAAAACATCCTTTGGCTCTGCCCATTCACCGTAGGACTGACCGAAGTTTACAAAGTATTTTTTGTTTTTGCTTGAAAGCTGAATGTTGTGTTTGAGCGGTGTCCATTTTCCGCAACGGGAAATCATAAACTTTGCGTATTTCACCATACCGTTGTAGTATTTTTGAATTAAGCAGTCGTCATTGTAAATCTTCCAAAAACGGTAGGGGAGAAGTACCCCAACATCCGACCAACCGACCGACCCGTTCATCCACGACATAAAGAAATCAACGCCACCGTACGGAACGATTTGTGGTAACTTTCCGTCTTTCTGTTGCCAATCATATACATCACGGATGTATTTTTCGCTGAATGTGGCATAGTCAAAAAGATAAGCCGCCGTGTTGAAGAAAATCTGTGCGTCGCCCGTCCAGCCGTGTCGCTCTCTTGTGGGGCAGTCGGTAGGCAAATCCACGCTGTTTGATTTTGTGGACCACTTTGTTGCGTTTACAAATTTGTTGAGTAATTCGTTGGAGGAAGCGAAAAATCCTGTTTCCTCCATATCCGAATAAACCGCAATGGCTGTGAAATCATCTGCCGATACATCAATATCCGTGTCAATTTCCATATAAGTAAAGCCGAAAATTGCGAAGTTTGGCTTATATTCATTTACACCGTCTTTGCAAGTGTATTTGATTGTTTGCAAAGGTGTGGTGATTTTTTTGTTCGAGCATTGAATGTTCTTCAGCGTTAACTCTCCGTTTTCGTCAAGCATTTCGCCAAAACGAAGTGTGATTTTCTGTCCTTTTTTTGCATTGATTTTGAACGAAACATAGCCTGCCATATTCTGCTTAAAGTTAATCAGCTTTTTGCCGCTCGGAGCAGTTGTCATTTCGCCCTTAAAGGTTTCTTTTTCTGCAATCGGAACATTGTTTGAAGCAGTCGGTATTACATTGTGACTTGTCAGCTTTGCTTTGCCGAAGTAGCTTGGTAATTTTCTTGCGTCAACAATTTCGCCGTCCTTGTTATCGGCAAATGAAATTGCACCGTCATTTGACCAAAGCCAAGAGCTGTCTGTTGCAACCGTGTCCGTCGTGCCGTCTGCGTACTGAATTTCAAGCTGTGCAAGAATTTTTGTTTCGCAGCCGTATTGATTTTTCAGTCCCCAAGCACCAACCGAACCTCTGTACCAACCGTCTGCAAGGTCAATGTTGATTGTGTTGTTTTCCTTGATTAAATCGGTAACATCATAGGTTTGATACTGCACTCGCTTTCTGTAATCCGTCACGCCCGGAGCAAGAGGCATAGAAACCTTTTTGCCGTTTATATAAGCCGAATAAATACCGCAGGCGGTAGCGTAAAGCCTTGCGGATTCAACTTCTTTTTTCGCCACGAATTCCTTTTTGAAGCAGTCAACAGGGAAGCGTTCAGGCTCAGGCTTGTTTGAAGTAGCAAGATAATTTATTCCCGAAAGGAAAAATGATTTTTCAAGCTTTTTCTCTTTTTCATAGCTTTTTTTGTCTACTTCATAGTTGCCTGTTATCCACTTTGCAGACCAGTTTTTTATACCGTATTCAAAAAAGTTTTCTTCGCTGAATTCTCCTTCTGTGCCGTTTTCGTCCCAAAGTTTGATTTTGAAAGTAACTCTTTTGCCTTTTTCAAATTTTACAGGGATAACGGCACGCATAGAATTTGATTCAACCTTGCCGCTGTCCCAATCATCTGTGACAATTTGATACGCAGTTTGAGTTACACCGCCATCGCAGTTCCACATAACACGAGGATTTTCTATGTCAATACCCAACGGATTTTTCAGGTATTCCGTTTTAATGTTAATTGCTTTCATTTTCGTTTTCCTTTCTTGCTTTAATCTCTGCTTGCTCCTTGTCGATATGCTTTTCAACATTGATGAACGCAAGAATGATGATAAGAATAATTGCCGTAATAGTTTCCAGTCCTACAAATGAGAATGTGATTGCGTTCTTTGTTGCAACATTTTGCACGGCAGCCACGGTTTCTCCGTTGACAAGCGACGGCGCAACATATCCGGATTTTGAAAGAAGCATATTGAAAAGACCTGTAACAATGCCGACGCTTGTAACCGCAATGATGTTATAAATCGACATGGCAATACCGTCGCACCTGAAATTATGTTTCCATTCCAAATGGTCAAGAACATCTGCAAACAGTGCCATAAATACATATGAACAAGGAAGTCCGCCAATATTTTTAATGAACTGACCCACAAGCACAACCACCATATTCGTTGGGCAAATCCAGCAAACAGCACTGCCGATTGCATAAAGTACAAAGCCTGCTATAGTAAGATTACGCTTGCCGAATTTCTTTGCAAGAGGCCAAACGGCAAAGATACCGATGCCCATCGGAATACCACCGATGACAGAAATCATGGTTTGCGTTTTTCCGTCATTGTATGTACCTAAAACATAGTTGCAGAAATATACAAGACCAAGGTTCTTAAATTGTGTACCGACTGTGTAAATCAAGAAATAAAGCAAAATCAGCACCATATATTTATCGGTGAAAATTGCCTTGAGTAGATTTTTATACGGTATTTTTTCCTCCTCTTTCTTGTTGATGTCCTCCATTGTGACACGCTCTTTGGTGAAGTAATATTCCATAAGAGTAAGCGGTAAAGCAAGGCAGGACAAAATACTCATAGTAACAATCCACTTTGATTTGTCAACGCCGAGTTGTGGCATAATGAGCATAGGGAAGATGAGAGCAACTATGATACCGCTCATCATAATTGTTGAAATCTGATTAAATACAGAAAGCGAGCCTCTTTGCTCGGTGTTTCTTGTTGACAAAGGCACCATAAGATTATGGCTCATATTGTAAATTGTGTATGCAAACGAATAAAACAGATTGTAGGACAGCATTACCCAAATAACCTGCACGGTTTCGTTGCCCTGCGGCACAACAAACAGCAGCACACCGCTGATTAAAAGAAGCGGAGCAGAAAGCAAGAGCCACGGACGAGCCTTGCCCTGTGCGGTTTTTGTGTGGTCGATTATGTAGCCCATAATCACATTGGTGATTGCGTCAATTACCTTTGAAATAATCGGGAACACGGTTAAAAATGCACCGCCCCAAATTGTTGTCAGCTTTAATACATCCGTGTAGTAAACATTCAGATATGTTGCAAGCACGGCGTTGAGAAGCAACGCACCTGACGGGCCGAGCAAATAGCCGAGCCATTTTTCACTTGCCTTTACATTGTCACTTTTCACCCTGCTGTTCAAAAGCGGTGAGTTTAATTTATTTGTCATAATTTTACCCCTTTGTTGATTTTATGTCTGTTAAAGTATTTCGCCGTTCGATTCAATCACTTCTTTATAGAAATAAGCTGAATTTTTAAGTGTTCGCTTTTGTGTTTTGTAATCAATATGAATCAAACCAAAGCGTGGTCCGTAACCTTCTACCCACTCAAAATTATCCGTCAGCGACCAATGTTGATAGCCAAGTATGTCAATACCCTCATTTACTGCTCGCTTTACACCGCCGAGATAATCACGCAAAAACGCAATTCGCTTTTCATCATGCACCTTGCCGTCTGCACCTACGCTGTCATTGTTTGCCATTCCGTTTTCCGTAACCATAACAGGCAGATGATAACGCTGGCTGTAAAATCGAATGGTCCAATAAAGCACATCGCCGTCAATCGCCCAACCCATACTTGTTTTTTGGCTGTCGTCCAGCTTGCGTTTTGATACTCCGTACGGCTGATAAACATTTAACCCTACAAAATCAAGCGGTTGATAAATTTCCGCCATATCCCTTTCATGCGTTTTGAAAACACCGTAGGCTGTAACAGGTTTGCCAAGCAAAATAGGGTCGCTCCACCAACGGTTGTTCATAAGACCTATTCCCGAATTAAAGGTTTTGTGGCGTGCAGTTTCAATTTCGGATGTGCTGTTATCCTTTGGAATAAACGCACCTGCCGCCATTGCAATTCCGATTTTCGGAGGTGTTTTTGCATATTTGCGAATTGCTTTAACCGCACCTGCATGAGCAAGCATACAAATTCTTGATGCCTTTGGGATATTTTGCAAACCGAACTTAAACGGTGCGTGCACCGCATAGCAATAGCCAAGCATTATGAAGCATTGAGGCTCGTTCATCGGTATCCAATAGGTTACTTTATCGGATAATGCATCTACAACAATCTTTGTGTATTTTTCAAAAAGCGGTATGATTTTCTCGCTCAAAAATCCGCCCTTTTGATGCACCCAAATCGGCAAATCCCAATGATAAATTGTCACAAGCGGTTCAATGCCTGCTTTTCTTAATTCATCAACCAAATTGATGTAAAAGTCTAAACCCTTTTGATTGATTTCGTTTTCTCTCGGCTGAATTCTTGACCAGCTTATTGAAAAACGATAGGATTTAAGCCCCATTTCTTTCATCAAGGCAATATCTTCCTTAACCCTATGAAAATGGTCGCAGGCGGTATGGCAATCCGCATTGCCTTTGATTTTGCCATTTGGTGTCAAATCCCAAATGCTCGGCGTTCTGCCGTTTTCGTTCCATCCGCCCTCAATCTGCGCCGAAGCAGTCGCTGCGCCCCATAAAAAATCATCTCTGAATTTGTTTTTCATAATTTCTCCTTAAAATTTAATGAATACAAATCAAATTTTCCTTTGCCGAAAAATCGGATTGAAAGTTCTTGTTTATTTTTGTTTTCAACCTGATATTTAAGCACAATCGTTTTTCTGCCAAACGGATTTATACGTTTTTTTGCAATGGTTTTACCGTTTGCAAAAACTTGAATTTCACCGTCTGCGTTTGAATCTATATCCAATTCGAGCGTGCCGTTTTGATTTTCAAAATCAAACCATTTGTAGGTGATTGTTGTTTTGCCGTCTATGTTCGTAATGTATCTTTCGTCGTTTTTGTGTGTTACCATCGGAATAGGGCTTTTGCATTGCTTGTTTGAAACTCTCGGCATTTTTCCGTTCGTGATGTGGCAGGCAATTACAGACGGATATTTGCCTTTGGCAATCAACGGTTTTGAATTTAATCCGCAAGAACTGATTTCCGCCTGTTCAATGCTTCCGTCTGTCTTGATTTCAATAGGTTCAGCACAGGCTTGGCGACTGTAATCACTTCCGTGGGTGAGCCTGTGATAAAACACATACCACTTTCCGTTTATGCACTCAATGCTTCCGTGGGTTGTGCCGACAGTATTTAGGCTATCCTTTTCTTTTCTGCCGTTCAAGCCAACATCACCTGCGGAAACAATCGTACCGCCGTACTTAAAATCTCTGTCGGGATATTTGCTTGTGGCATAGCAAAGCTCATGATTGAGTTGTGAGGAATATATAAAATAGTATGTATTGTTTATTTTCCTGATTGATGAGCCTTCAAAAAATCCGTGTCCCTCAAAATCCGTACCTCTTGTCTTTTCGGGAATAATACGAACCGCATCGGTTTTAACGGTCATCATATCGTCGCAAAGGGTAATCATATTTGCACCCCAAACGCCCGGATCCGACAAAATTTCGTCCTTACTTTTGCCATATATTTTTTCAAAAATAGGTGCTGCAACAGCTTTTAACGGTTTTGGCAGACACATACCACAAGGCATTGCCGTTCCGTAATAAAGTCGGATTGTTCCGTTGTCGTTCATCACAGCCGGGTCAAAGCAAACAAATTTATTAAACTCTGTTCCGTCTTGATTTTTGATATAACCGAGATATTCATATTTCCCATCTGGCGTGTCGCAAACCGCAACGCTGATAGGACCGTGGTAACCGCCTTTGCCTTGGTAACCGGAAAGACTGTAATACAAATAATATCTTCCGTCATTTCCACGTACCACATCGGGTGCATACAAATAAGGTCGTTCTTTTGAATAAAGTGCATCTTGCTTTGCGCTGTAGTTGACACCCTTACTGCTCCAGTCACTCAAATCGTCAAGCGGGGCAGAAAAGAATTCGTAATCAAGGGCACAAAATGTGTCGCCGCCCTCTTCGTCGTGACTGCCGAATAAATAGATTCTGTCGCCGAAAATGTGCGGCTCACCGTCCGGAATATATTTATCAAGCGGCAAAAACGGATTGAATATTTGCTTTTTCAAAACATCACCTCTTGACTTTTTCGCTGTGTTAGTTTACACTTTAATTATAGCAACACTGTGTTGGATTAACAATCATCAGTTTACTTAATAACGGCTATAAAACCGACAGAAACACAAAGAAGTGGTGGAATAATATGAATACTAAAAATAATCAACGCACAAGACTTTCAAAATTGCTTTTCAAAAATGCGTTGATGGACTTGCTCAAAGAAAAAGGCTCAGTAGCAAAAATCTCAGTAAGAGAACTTTGCGACCGAGCCGAACTGAACCGTTCAACCTTTTATGCACATTATAACGAACCAAAGGACTTGCTTTATGAAATTGAAACGGAATTGCTTGACGCAACAGAGGAACATTTGAAAAAAATAGGCGAAGAAAATGACGCCGGTGCGCACAAATACATTTTATCGTTTTTGCAATATATCAGGCAAAATGATAAACAATTCAGAACGCTTTTGATTGATACTGCCGACCCCGATTTTCGTTCACGCTTTATGCAGCAGTCAATTATTCAGTTTGTTAATAACCTTAGAATTGAACTTCCGAAAGAGCTTGAGCAGTATATTTTTTCATACATATTAAACGGCAGTACCGGAATTATCATTCAATGGATACGCTCCGATTACGCAGTAAATGAAAACGAAATAGTTAATCTCTTGTTTTCAATCAACCAAAGCGCACTTGTAAATCTTAATTTGACTCCCAAACTGACGGCCACACGATTAGAAAACAATAAAAAATGACAGTGCTAAATTAAAAATCATCTTGATTTTCGGAACCCAATGTCGTTAAAAACGGCTTAATTAACACATTTAACCCAAATCAGTACTGCTACGAACCAGTAGGTCGGGGGTTCGAGTCCCTTCCAGCGTACCAAAAAAGTCATTAGGTATTTATACCTGATGACTTTTTTATTATTTTTAGGGTTGTAGGGACTCGAACCCCATAATACAAAATCTGACGCACTACTGTACGGCAGATTTTGAGAGGAGAAACATATGGAGTATTCGTTACAAATTGACTCGGCAATTTGTTTGAATACGGAATATGTTTGGACTTTTTGAGCGATAACTCAGTAAAAAGCATTAATTATCGGATTTTAAAGTACACATATTTTTATCACTCAAACATACTTGATAAATAGAATAACTTTATATATAATAAATTTAGATAAGTATACGCAAAATAAGTGATTTTATTGAGAGGGAAAATTATGTATAGTGTACTTGTAGTTGATGACGAGATACGCCAAAGAGAAGCTGTTATTAAAAGCGTAAATTGGGAAAAAGCCGGATTTAAAGTTGTGGGCGACGCTGAAAACGGAATTGAAGCACTTGAACTTCTTGAAAAGCTGGAACCTGATTTAATTTTGACTGACATCAAAATGCCGCTTATGACAGGACTTGAACTTGCAAGAAAGGCAAGAGAAATAAGGCCTGCCACAAAGCTTGTTATTTTAAGCGGATACGATGATTTTGAATATGCACAGGAAGCGTTTAAGTATAATGTTATCCGTTATCTTTTAAAACCTATTTCCGCAAGTGAAATTAGCGAAGAATTTGTAAAAATCAAAGCGGAAATGGACGAAGAATTTGAAAGGCTTAAAACAGGAACATCAAATGAAGAAACCGAGTTAAGACTTAAGAAAACGGAATTTCTTTTGCCGTTGCTTTTAGGAACAGGAGAGGATATTTATACACCTCAAGAGTTGAAAGACAGCGCCAAAAGGTTAGGACTTATTAAAAGCGACAATGACTGCTACAGCGTTGTTGTGTCAAAATTCAAAACTTTCAGCGGTGAAAACTGTACCGAGGCACATCATATTGATTTTGTAAACAGCATTGTAGGAAAATATGCAAATTGCGAAAGTTTTTTTGTAAACGGCAGAATTGTTACGCTTGTGACGAGTGAAGCAGAAGAAATGTCAACAAAATTAAGACTTCCTGTAATTGAGCTTGTGCAAAGCGCAAAAAAGCTTTTCGACCAAAAATGCACAATCGGTATCAGCCAAACAGTTGAAAGCCCGGTGCTTTTGTCGCTTGCTTGCGCTCAGGCTATCACGGCAAGGCGATACACCTCTGACGGTGCAGGCGATATCAGATTTATTAACGATCAGGAACGCAAAAGCATATATGAACTTGAGGACATAGAAAAGTCCGTCCATAAGCTTGAACAGCTTTTAAAAATAGGCAACAAGGAAGAAATAAGTGAATTTCTTAATGATATGTTGTCAAATAAAAATCGTGATGAAATAAATTATTTGATTATTCAAATACTTGCAACGGCGCACAGATGCGTAAGCGTTTTATCTGACAATGACGCATTATCTGAGCTTTTCTCATCAAATAATCCTTTCACCTCTCGCTTGTCATTCGATTTTAACGAGCAGTATAAAAAAGAACTAATATCGCTTTGCCTTGACGCAAGAGATATCATTTCACGCTCACAAAGGCACGAAAGCGAAACGATTTGTGACAGAGCACTTCAAATTATAAACGATGAATATATGAATGAGGATTTATCATTGACCGACGCAAGCGACAAGCTGGGTGTAAGCCCAAACTATTTAAGTGCGCTTATAAAGAAAACGAAGTCGCAAAATTTTATTGCCCTTGTTACAGAACGCAGAATGAAAGCGGCAAGCGATTTACTGTTGTGTACGTCAATGAAAATTTTTGAAATATCACAAAAATGCGGATACAGTGACCAGCACTATTTCAGTTATTGCTTTAAAAAATATTACGGTATGTCACCTAACAAATACAGAGAGGAGCATTTAGGAAAAAACGATGTTTAAGCGTAACAAAATAAAATTGTCTGTATTGATTATAGCAATCGTTGTTTTCGGCGTTATATTTTCAACTCTTGCTTCTACATTATTTTTTGGCATATTTTATAAAAATTCAATGTTTGATTCGGCTTATGTATCGAGCAGGCAAGCCGTGTCGCAGGCTAACGAGACCGTTTCTAATTATGTTTCGTCAATAAAAAACAAGCTTGATAACCTTTGCGATGAAATGAATAACTGTACCGATACCTCGTCGCTTCAAAATGCGATATCAACAGCATCCAGACTTGAAGAAGATATATATTGCGTGATGCTTTATGATATGCAGGGCAATTTGCTTTTAGACGGAAACGACAACAACGACAAAGTAAAAAGCAACCCTACAAATTTATCGTTTGACAAAGCCGCTTTTTCCGGACTTACTGACGGATACGCAATTACTCAACCCCACGTAAATACTATTTATGAAAACAAATATCCGTGGGTTGTAACAATTGCAAAAAAAGAATATTCAAATCTTTATGCCCGCCAGGTTTTTGTTGCGATTGATTTCAAATTCTCGTCAATTGCAAAATATATTGATAAAGTGAGCATCGGTCAAAGGGGTTATTGCTACATTATCAATTCAAAAGGCGAAATTATTTATCACCCACAGCAGCAAATTCTTTTTTCGGGATTGAAAAAGGAAAATACCGATGAGATTTTTGACCTTGCAGACGGAATACACAGGAAAAGAAATAATATTTATAACATATCCTCCCTTAACTCGTGTAATTGGAAAATAGTAGGTGTAAGCTTTAATGACGAAATAACACAAGCAGTAAAAAGCCAAATAATCATCGGCTCTGCATTTGCGATTTTATTCAGCCTTTTTATATCGGTTTTGGTTTATTTTATTCTTTCAAGAACTGTTACAAGACCTGTCAGAAGGCTTGTTGATTCAATGCAAAAATTTGAAAAGCAGGCGGAATCATTTGAATACAAGGCAGATATGAGTAACGTTGTGGAATTCAAAACGCTTTCGTCATCGTTTGAACATATGGTGCTTATGATTCAGTCGCTTATGGAAAAGGTTCACAATGAAGAAATTGTTCTCAGAAAGACGGAACTAAAAGCCTTGCAGGCTCAAATCAATCCTCATTTTCTTTATAATACACTCGATTCAATTCAATGGATGTGTGAGCAGGACAACAGCAAGGACGCAATCAAAATGGTGGGTGCACTTGCAAAGCTTTTCAGAATAAGCATAAGCCACGGCAATGAATTTATAACAATAAGCGACGAACTCAAGCACGCCGAAAGCTATCTTATCATTCAAAGTTACAGATACAAAAACCAATTTACCTATTCATTTGATGTTGACAAAAGCGTTTTGGGCTATATGTGCAACAAAATCACAATTCAGCCGTTTATTGAAAATGCAATTTATCACGGGCTTGACCGAATGGTTGACGAGGGCAAAATTAAAATTATTGTCCGTCGCCAAGGCAAGGATATTGTGATAATCGTTAAGGATAACGGACTGGGAATGACGCAGGAGCAATGCCAAACCATTCTTCAAAAGGATAGAAGCGACTCAAAAGGTATCGGTGTTAAGAATGTAAATGACCGACTGAAAATATATTTCGGAGAGGAATACGGAATTACGATTGAAAGCGAGCTTGACGTCGGCACAACCGTAACGATTAAAATTCCAAAAATTGAGAAAGGACAAGAACATGAATATTAAAAAAGCGACTGCCTTGCTCACTCTTACTTTTTTTCTTATTGCAGTCCTGTTTGGCTGTGCAAAAGGCGCAGAATTTGACAACAAAAGCAACAATATTGCAATAATAACAAAAGGTAGTGACTCAACTTTTTGGAACGATATGAAAAACGGAGCGCTGTCTGCCGCAACCGAATACAATGTAAAAGTTACATTTGAAGGTCCTGAAAACGAAGAGGATTACAACGCACAAAACAAAATGATTGAAAACGCAGTTTCAAACAAGGTAGGCGTCATAATTCTTTCAGCGATAGATTTTGAAAAAAATGCCGATGCCGTTCAAAAAGCCATTAACAGCGGAATTAAGGTAATCACGGTTGACAGCGACGTTGATGTAAACGGCAAGGAGCTTTTTGTGGGTACAAACAATATTGAAGCCGGGAAAAAAGCGGCAAAGCAGGCAGTCGATTTGTGCAACGAGCAAAAGTCTATTAATATAGGTATAGTAAATTACGGCGCAAATACCGAAAACGGCAAACAGCGATTAAAAGGATTTACCGATTATATAAACAAAATAGATAATGCAAAAATTGTTGATACGGTTAATGTTGAATCAAACAAAGAAAGTGCAACCGCCGGTGCAAAAAAGCTATTGAAAAAGCACAAGCAAATCAATGTGCTAATAGGCTTCAACGAATGGTCAACCATTGGGGTGGCATATGCAATAAAGGAATTAAATTTGAATAACAAGGTTTTCGGCATAGGCTTTGACAGCAATGTCAACTGCGTAAATATGCTTGAAAGCGGAGAGATAGATACACTGATTGTTCAAAATCCTTTTTCTATGGGTTACACCTCGGTTTCAAAAGCGTCCGAAATACTGTCGGGCAAGAAATCGCAAACAAGCACAATTGAAACCGATACCTATGTTGTAACTCGAAAAAATATGTTTTCACCTGATATTCAAAAAATACTTTTCAGCTTTAGCGAAAGCAGTAATTAACAAATATTCAAAACGGCTTTGACGGTCAATTTGGCTTGTCAAAGCCGTTTTTTATGCTTTTTGGGTAGTAATTTTAACATAATAAATCATAAATATCGTAATTTTTTATACACTTTGAATAAAAAATTACATTCAATTTTAAATCTGTCAAAGATATAATAAAGACACACAATGACTTAACGAAAAATTTTAAGGAGGTAATCTTTATGAAAAAGATGAAAAAGTTATTGGCATTATTATTAGCAGTAGTAATGGTAGTAGGTCTTGCAGCTTGTTCTTCAAAAAAGGGTGACGGCGGCACAACAAAGGCGGCTTCGTCTGCCAAAGGTGAGATATCGGTATTCTATTACACCTTCAGCGATGCATACATTTCAACCGTTCGTTCATCAATGGATAAAATCTTGAAAGACGGCGGCTATACCTATAACGATTACGACGCAAACGGCAACCAGACAACACAGACCGAGCAGGTTCAAACAGCACTTGCAAAAGGCTCATCAATGCTTATCGTCAATGTAGTTGACACAGGCTCAAATGACGCCGCTCAAAACATTATCAATCTTGCAAAGGCTAAAAACGTTCCTGTAATCTTCTTTAACCGTTCTGTTGACCAGTCGGTTATTGAAAGCTATGAAAAGTGCGTATTCGTAGGAACAGACTACGAGCAGGCAGGTCACATGCAGGGTAAGATGATTGGCGAATACCTTGTAAACAACTATGACAAGCTCGACCTTAACGGCGACGGCAAAATCAGCTATGTAATGTTCAAGGGTCAAGAGGGCAATATGGAAGCAATCGCACGTACAAAGTACGGCGTTGAGGACGCTAACAAGGTTCTTGAAAAAGCAGGCAAGCCTGACCTTGAGTTCTATGATGCAGCTAACAAGAACAAATATCTTGTTGACCAGGACGGCTTATGGTCATCAGCAGCAGCTACAAACTATATGAGCACAGCTCTTGCTCAGTACACAGAATCAAACAAAAATATGATTGAACTTGTAATTGCCAACAACGACGAAATGGCACTCGGCGCAGTATCTGCTCTTCAAACAGCAGGCTACAACAAAGATGGCAAAAAGGTTATTCCTGTATTCGGTGTTGATGCAACAGACGCAGCTAAATCAGCTATCAAGTCAGGCTCAATGATTGGTACAATCAAGCAAGACGCACAGGGTATGGCTACAGCAATCACAACAATTATGGGTAATTACCTCAACGGTGCAAACGCACTTGACAGTATTGACACTGCAAACGTAGTAGGCACTTGGAGAGTAAATATTCCTTATTCGGCTTACACAGCAGATTCAGAAAAATAATATAAATTAACTTCACAAAATACGGTTGGGGCTTTTTGCCTCAACCGTACTATTCAAAGCAGATAGGAGAGATACATATGCAAAACAATATAAATAAATCCGTTTCTGCGACTGACAAAGATATATTGTTAAAAATGGTTGATATAGAAAAGACTTTCCCTGGTG
>OIZX01000714.1_pt1 | contig 20471 bp, 5 predicted proteins | sample 1588621 | NCBI WGS metagenome assembly OIZX01 (sample SAMN03283276) | human gut metagenome | biome: human-associated habitat; material: feces | host: Homo sapiens | place: Peru | collected 2012 | reverse complement strand
TACGTACCAAACTCTCTTTAACAGTTTTACCATTACTCCAAGAATCTTGTACAAATTTAAATTTATATTTTTTAGCAAATATCTTATTTATTTCTTCATCAGCAAGTAAATCTTCTTTACCACCACCAACTGCACCATATATCTCAGTTACTGAATTAGTAAAATCTCCATTCTTAATAAGAATAACTACTACTACAATTACAACTAATAGAACTACACCTATTATTTTTGAAATCATTCCTTCTTTTTTAAACATTTTTTTCACTTCCTTTTAACTCATCTTCATCAATATCCAAATCAGATGTTTTTTCAAAGACCTTCATCTCAAAATCTAATTCTTGATCTTTAGATTTAACTATTTCTTCTAACAATCTATCACATTCATGTTCTACTTCTTTAATATATACTGACATCTTAAGTATAAGTTTATTTTCAACAAATGTTTTTTCTTCTTTACTTTCTGCTTCAATATATTTAGTAACTATTCTAGTTGTAAATGGTAAATAATAATCTAAGAAATTATATATTTTAGTAGCATTTCTAGGTCTAGTTTCTAAATGTTTTGTTATCTTTTGTGATACGTTTACTATTTTAGCAAGTTTTTCTTTTATAGTTTTATCTTTTATTCTTTCTTTATAGTCATTTAGTTTTGACATCTCAAAGTTATATCTTGCAAGTGCTTCTCTATCATATACTCTTATATCTTGCGATTTAAATAAGAATATACCAGCTATATATATAACTGCTGTAAGTATTAATGCAATCCATAAATAGAAATCTAAAACTACATATAATATTATAAATGCTAATCCAGAAGCTAAGGCCGATAATAAATATCTTTTTTGTATATTCATATTAATTATAACTCCTTACTTCTTTAAACGCTCTTATTAAACTTGTTCTTCCATCAAATACTTTAGCATTAGTTAAATTAGCAATATTAGTAAGTTCAGTTTCATCACTTTGTCCAAACATAATACTATAAACTGGAATCTTATTTTTTAAATGTTGATAATAAGTAGATAAATCATACATCTTACCAACATTTGATAAACCATCTGTCATAAGTACAACTGACTTAGTATATTCATTACCTAATTTATTTAATTCTTTAAGTGCATCAACAGAACATCCATATATATTAGTTCCACCAGTTGGTCTAGCCCCTTTTATTTTAGTAATTAATGCTGATGTATCATCTCCCATAGAATACCAAGTACTTCTTACATTAGTATCAAAAGGTATAACTATTATATTATCATATTTTGAAAATTGAAGTCTTTCAGAACTTGCTTGTTCTTTATCAAGAATAAATTCCATAGCATCTTTTAATTGTTCTAATTCTTCTGTTGCATTTTCATATCCGTCTGCACCACTTATTTCATAACCTTGTTTATTTTCTGGTTTTACTATATTTGTTGCAACAATCATTAATTTTCCATCTTCTGTTGTTCCTAACAATCTCCAACCATTAATATTTTGAGTATCATAACTTCCTTGAATTGTAAACTTTTGATTTTCCTTACTTCCAATTATATTTTTACTTGATATATATGTTGTTATTTTATCCCATATTTTTTGGCTAATTCCTAATGTTATTATTTGAGAATTATTAGTATTCCCAGACTCATCTTCAATTAATCCTGCGTTTATTGCAACTGTAATTATACCACTGTAGTCTAAAGTATTTGTTCCTTCACGTTTAGTTTGATCTAATTCTGATATTACTATTGTATATTCATTACCTATTTGTTTTCTTTGCCCATTTATTTCTGAATATACTGGTTCTTCTCTAAACGTTCTTTTTACTTTATTCCAATCAACCTCTTTTTGATTTATTAATATTTTCAAATCATTAAGTGTTAAATTTCCTCGTTTGTAATTCTTATCAACCATTCTGAATTTTATTGTTACAGATTTTTGTTCATAATCTACATCTGTTGTTAAATAATTATATAACATTGCTGGTGATACAAAATCTACATATTCGCCATTTATTGTTTCTTGTAAATTTTTGTTTCCACTTGTATCTTCTATAACATCTTCTGCAATTCTAATTGATGTTTGTCCGCTCCAGTTCAAATAATCTGTTGTTTGTCCAAATCTATTTTTTTGTTCAAAATTACTTAATTTTAAAGTGTATTTTTTACCAATTTTATAGTTTGTTCCATTTCTATTTTCTGTTACATCTGTTTCTGCAATTATTTCTTTGTTAATTCCTTCTGCTATTTTTCCATCAACATAAACATTTATAGAATCTGTTGTTATATTAGAAGTTCCAAAATACTTATCTGTTACCATAAATTCAATAGTTTCTGTCTTTGCTTGTTTGTCTATCTTTGAACTTATTTTCTTGATTATTGGTCTAACAAAATCTACTTGTCCAATATCAAATGTTGTTTCTTTACTTGTATTTCCTGTCTCATCTGTCAATATTCCTTCACTTAAAACAATTTTTGTATTTCCACTCCAATTTTGATAATTAGCTGATTTGTCTAACTCATATTCTTCAAATCCTCTTATTGTTACTATATATTCTACAGCATATTTTACAAGTTTATTATCTCTTTTTTCATATAAAACATTTCCTGTACTAATATCTTTCTTTAAGTTAGGATTATTTGTCATTTCTATATTATCCATAAAGATTTTTATAGAATTAGTTGTTAAGTTTGTTTCTTTTAAGTATTTATCTTTTCCTATTAACTTGAAGGTAATTGTTCCTGATTGTACATTTTTCTGTATATCTTTAATTTCCCAAGCTGGGTCTATTATATCTACAATTACTTTATTTCCTGAATCATCACTATTATTTATTCCTAATGTTATTGATTGTGTTTTATTCTTGTTTCCAGAATAATCTGAAATTTTTCCTGATGGTATTGTTATATTTACTGCACCACTATAATTTTTATAGTTAATTCCTGTATTTTTTTCAAGATCTTTTATTCTTAATGTATACATTATTCCATTTTCAATATTTTCTTTTGTCAAACTATTTTGATTTGATGTTATCTCTGCTTTTTCCCATGTCTTTTCTGCCTCATTGTATACATTAAATATTAAATCTGTTATATTCAAGCTTTCTCTTGCATAATATTTATCTCTAGCATAGAATTTAACAATTAATTCTTTGTTTTCTGTATCCACTATTGTTGTTAAATTTGATGCCTCATATTGAATTTCTGGAACTATAAAATCTGCAAATAATTTTCCAGATAAGTTTGAATTTGTTTTCTCAGAATCTTCTATAATGTCTTCAAAATTTCCGTTTCCATATTTATCTAATGCTGATCTTCCTTTTATTGCTAATTTAATATTTCCACTCCATTCTTTATATTTCTTGCCATTTTGTAATATTAATTCTTCAAAATTATCAAGTGTTATTGTATATCTTATTTTATCAACAATTTTTGTTTTATCTGTTACTGTTTTAGTTATATTTGAAGCTATTTCTCCATCAACATAAACATCTACATATGTTGAATCTAGAACTGAATCATCACATTCTGTGTTTATTCCACTTGCTTCAACTACTACAATTAATTTTTTATTGTTTTCATCTATTGTTGTTGATATTTTTGACCACTTTGTTCTATATTTACATTCTATTCTTCCCATGTTGTATTTGATTTTTGTGTTTGATGCTCCATTTAGTCTTAAATTTGTACTATCTGAGTAGATTGCCTCACCAACATATATAACTCCATCTTTTTTACCACAATTTGTAATAATATCATCATGTTTATCTGGTATATTGGCAAACTGTGGACCTAAGTCTAGTTCTAGCATTCCATCTTTTCCACAATTATAGAACATTTTTGTCATATCTGTTACTTTACTTATATCAAATGTCTCACCTAATTCAAGTTTAGTCATTGAACTATTTCCAAAGTTTTCAAACATATGTGACATATTTGTTGTATTACTTGTATTTAAAGCTTTTAGATTTCTTATTATGTTTCCTTCTGTACAATTGCTTCCTATATTAGCAAATAAATAACTTGAATCTGTGTTAGCATTTATTTCAAATTCACTTCCAATATATACTTCATATTTTCCATTTTCTGTTTCTCTATACCATGCTGTTATTGAACCATCTTGGCTTTGTGAAACATCCCATTTTGTTCCTTGTAGTTCTACTGGAATTATTACATTATTTACAAATTCTACACTTTGTATGTCTTTTCTTTTTATGCTTGTATTTCCTAAAAATCCACTGTTTGGACCTGTTTCATTTCCAACTGCAAGTAATTTTGTTGATAATACTATTTTTGTCAAATTGTTTTGATTTCCTTTTTTATCTTCAACTATTCCTTGTGGGAATAATAAATATGCATTATCTATGTCTTGAATTTTTGGCATTTCTATAGTAAATGTAAATCCTATATTCTTATTTTCTTCATTTACTATATCTTCTACATTTCCTATCATTTTTGCAGATAATTTTTGTGTATTGTCTCCAACTATTAATGATATTAATGATAAATCTATATTTCTAGTTTTACTATCTATTAATTTTGATGTTGTTTCATTAATTCCTGAACTATCTTTTACCTCAAATGTTATTGTCATTGTTTCATTTCGTATCTTTAGGTTTGCTGTTTTGATTACAGGTGATACTACATCAACAATTTCTTCTGGAGTTTTATTTCCATTTTCATCTGTATAAACACCTGATGTTATTGTTGTTGCTATATTTCCATTTGTGTATTTATCAAGTACTGAATTTGCTGATATTACTATAGTAACTGCTCCTGTATATTCTATTCCATTTTCTTTATCAATATTTGAAATAACCAATCTATATTTTCTTCCAACTAAAACTTTTTCTCCATTTATCATTTTAAATACTTTATCATTTTCTTCGTCAGTCTCTAATGCTAAATTTATTTGGCTTAACTGGCTAAGATTTTTCAAGTCATATTTTCCCATTCTTATTGTATTTAAATTGTTTAATGTTATTCTACTTGAATCATTATAATGTCTATCATATACAGAAAATTCCATTGTATATTTTTTCTCTTCTTTATTAGTTTCATCTTTAGAATATTCGTAATTTATTGTTGGAGATATTTCATCTACTACAACTTTAATAATTGATTCTTTGTTTCCATTTCCATATTTATCTGTTGTAACATTTTCTGGTATCTGTATCATTACATTTCCGCCATCTTTGAAGTCACTTAATGTTAATACATATTTATTTTCTACATATTCTAACTTTTTAGTAACATTTCTATCTATTTCAGAATCAACATATACAATTATTGAATTTCTGATTTTTTCTAGTTCTTTATCTGTTGGTGATAACATGAATTTATCATATGCACTCAATTTAATTGTTTGTGTTTTCTTTATTTTATCTAACATTATATCTGTAGATGTTAAATCTTGTTGTACAAATTCTGGTCTTATGAAATCAACAATTCCAATTCCTAAACTTGTTTTTTTATTAGTATTTTTACTTATATCCTCTAAGCATCCTGGTTCTACCATTATTGTTGTTGAACCACTCCATTCTGCAAATTCTCTGTCTTTTACTTCTTCACCAGCTTCGAAATTAGATAATTTCAAAGTATATTTAACACCATAAAGTTTCTTAGTTCCATCAATTGTTTCATACATTTCTTCATATTTTTTTCCATTAGTGTTTTCTACTAATTTTTTACTTATAGTTGAAACAATTTCTCCATCTATAGATATTGATAAATCATTTTCAGATAATGTTGATTTTGATAAATACTTATCTGTTCCTATCAAATCAACTAATACATAACTATCTTCTGTTGTTTCTCCTTTATTTTTATTAAATGTTCTTACATTTTCAATATGCCATACCGGATCTACAACATCTACAATTACATTTTCTCCTGTATTATCTGGATTATTAATTCCTATTGTTATAATTTTTTGAATATTTCCATTTCTAGACATATCAAATATTTTATTTTCAGGAACGATTATTGAAATATATCCACTATAATTTGCATATTTTTCAATAAATTCTCTTGATAAATTAGTTATTTGATACCTTATTTCTAGCTCATTATCTGTATATTTTGTATTTATTGTTGCTAATACATTTTCTATTGTGTCATACTTTTTAGTCTCTTCATTATATATTTGAGCTGTTATATCATCTGTTGTCAACTCACTTCTTCCAATATATTTATCATATACTTTTAAAACAACTTCAAGTGTTTTATCATCATAATTGATGTCTGCCTTTGAATATTTGTATGTTATTTCTGGTTTTATGAAATCAACGAACATTTTTCCATCAGTATTTTCTGTAACTTGTTCATCTTTTATTTCATTCATTAAATTTCCATTTCCATACTCATCAAATGCAATTCCTCTATCTATTTGAACACTTACATTACCACTCCATTCGCAATACTTCTTTTCTGTTTGTTTTGATTGTTGTTCAAAATTTTCAAGTGTTAATATATATTGTACTCCACCTGTGATGTTCTCGCCTGAATTTAATGTTTTTACAACATTTATTCCATCATCTGCAAGTTCACCATCTACATAAACATGTATATTTCTTTCTGTTAAAGTTGCTGTTCCTTCTTTATATATAGTATTAATTCCTTCTGCTTTTATTGTAACTATCAATTTTTTATTTTCTTTATCTAATATTGAGCTTACTTTACTCCATTCTATTCTGTATTTACATTCTATTCTTCCTATTAAATAATTTACTTGAACAGAAGAGCTTGAATTTAATCTTAAATTCTTTACATCACCATATATTGCTTCACCACAATATATTGTTGAATTTGCTGATTTTCCACAATCTTTTAACATATTTGCATTTGAATTTGCTATATTTGTAAATGCTGGGCCTAAATCTAATGCTACTAATTTGCTACATTTTTCAAACATATTATTCATATTATTTGCTTTAATAGTGTAAAATTTACTTCCTAAATTTATTTCATCTGCATTATTACAATTGTAAAACATACCATTCATGTTTACTACACTCTTAGTATTAAATTCATTTGATAATTGTATTGATGATAATGTATTATTTTCAGCAAACATATAGCTCATATCTTTTACTTTTTCAGTATTGAAGTTTTCTCCAAAATTAATATATTCAGAAGAATTGCAATTGTAGAACATATATCTCATATTCTCTACATTGCTTGTATTAAAGTTATCTGTAAAGTTTATTCCTTTTAATTTCTTACAGTTTGCAAACATATATTCCATGTTTGTTACATTTGTTGTGTTAAATTTATTTTCAAGATTTATGTTTTTGATTTTTTCTAATCCATTAAACATATTTGACATATTTGTTACATTTGTTGTATCAAATTCTATTCCTAATGATAATGTTTCTACATTTTTACAATTTCTAAACATATTCTTCATTGTTTTTACTTTTGATGTATTAAATTCAGAATTTAATTTTATTCCATTTAAAGTTTCACAATCTCTAAATAAATTATCCATATTTGTAACATTGTTTGTTTTAAAATTTGTTCCTAATTCTATATTTTGAAGTTTTTTATCTCCAAAATATAATGAATCTATATTTGTTGCATTAAACATATATAAATTATTCATGTCAACTATATTTTTTAAGTTTTCCATTCCAGCAAATAAATAACTTGAATTTATATTTCCATATATGTTTTCATTACTTCCTATATATATTTCATAATATCCATTTGAATCACTATCTTCATATCCTGCAATTATTGAATTGTCACCATTTGCAGCTGCATTCCAAGTAGTTCCTTTTACTTGATCAATACTATTTACAAATGTTATTTTTTCTATTTTATTTCTTTTTACTGATGTATTTCCTAAAAATCCATTATCTTCAAAACTATTAGTAGATTCGTTAAATGATATCTCTTTATTTGTTTCTTTTAAACAGGTATACATTATAAATTCTGTTTCTATATTTATATTCCCAGAAGAATCTAACAATGTTCCTGTCATAATTTTAATTTTTACTTGATCAGCTAATTTTGAGAATCCTTTTACTTCTATTTTTAGAACAACTCCATATTGAGCCTTATTTATTTCATAATTTTCAAAGTTTTCTCTATTTTCTTCCAATACTTTTTCTTGTTTTATGTTTATTGTTATTCCTGATGTTGTTTCTTGATTATCAACAAATACTTTTATCTTATCTGATAATTGTGTTGCAGAATATTCACCATCATTTAATGTATTACTTGAATAATATGTATCTGTTCCTTTTATAAGAATACTTGATAGTGTATTATTAGCTTCTATATTTGTTATGGCATTTTCTTGCTTTTCCCATATTGGTTTTACAGTATCTACAATTACTTCTTCACCATTTGTTTCATTTGTTCCAATAATGCTTACACCAACTGTAAGTGTTGTTTTATTGTTTATATTTTCACTTGTGTCTTTTTCTACATCGTTTATTAATACTGATAATATACCACTGTAATCTAATGTTTTTCTATCTTCTCCTTTTATTGCTTTTGATAAATTTGAAATTGTTAGTGTGTATTCTTTTCCCACAAGTTGATTTTCTTTGTTAATTTCAACTTTACCATTAATAGTTTTATTAATAGTTTCCCTTATTTCTTTTGATTCTAAATTTACGTTTACATTATCATTATTTAATATATCAAATCTCTTATCATCAACTTTTATTTTTATTAGTAGATCATCTAATGTTAAATCTCTAGCATCATAATATTTATCTGTTACATCAAAAACTAATTTAACAATATCTCTATTTCTATCAATATCATTTTCACTATATTTATATGATATATATGGTTTTGTAAAATCTACAAATTCTCCAAAAATACTTGTGGTTTTGTTTTTGTTCTCATATTCATCTACTGCTGTACCTTCTGCTATTTCAAGTCTTAAAGTTCCACTCCAATCCTTATAATTTTTTCCATTAGTTTTTCTCCTTTGCTCGAAATTACTTAATGTAATAGTATAATTGTATCCTACAATTTTTTCTTTACCTAACGAATTTGTCTTAATTATCTGTTCTTTTTCTATTTTTTGATTTACAGAATCTGTTATATCTTCTTCATCAATATATATTCTATAATTATTATAAGTGTTTGGTTCTATTATATGTTTGTCTGTTATAGAAAATTTAATTTCTGCAGTTTCGTTAACTTTATCTATAGATGAACTGATTTTATTTACTTTTGGTGAAATTGTATCAATAGCACCAATTTCGAATTTTGACTCTGAATTTATATTTCCTGATTTGTCTTTAATCACTCCTTCATCTATTGTCATATCTATTTTTCCATTTTCAGTCTCTTCATTATTTTGAGCATTTTCTAAAGATATTCCACTTAATTTTAAGTGATATTTTATACCATATTGAACTTGTTTTCCTTCTCTATTTTCATATAATGGAATTGCATATGAATTTGCCTTTTCAGTTGTTTCACCATTATTAATAACAAATTGTTTTTGTATTTTTTCAGTTTCTTCATCATCTACAAATAAATGTATTTTATCTAATGTTAATGTATTTTCAAGATAATATTTATCTGTTCCTACAATGTCTAAAGTTATTTCTCCTTTTGTTTTATCTATGTTTGTGTTTTCGATTTTGAAAGTTGGATTTACAACATCAACAATTATTGGTTGCTCATTTTCATCTATTTTTGGGTCATTTATTCCTAATGTTATTGTTTTTGATATATTTTTATTTCCTGATTTATCTAATATTTTTCCTTCTGGAATTATGAAACTTATATATCCACTATAGTTTTTGTATAATTTCCCCATTTCTTGTTCAAGATTTTTTATTTGTAATGTATATGTTCCTCCATATCCATCTTGATCTGCTTCAAAACTTAATGTGTTGAATTTTGTCTCTATATTTTGGTGATAATAGTCTTCTGTAAAAATTCCATTCTCAAGTTTTTCAATTGTTTCTGCATCCATGTCATCTAAAGTGACACCCTTATAGCCTTTTTCTTTTAAAGTATTATTAACATATTCTTTATAAGACATAATATTATTTATTTTTGCTTGTTCCCATTTATCTTGTTTGTCACTTGCTTCATTATATATTTTCATTATTATATCTGATAAATTTATATTACTTGATGCATAATATTTATCTCTAACATCAAACTTAATTGTAACAACTTTATTTTCAGTATTTATTTCTGTATTTGCTGATCTATATATTATAGATGGTTTTATGAAATCTGCAAACATAAAGTTTTCTGTATTACGATCCTTTTCATCATCTTTTATTTCTATTTCTAAGTTTCTATGACCATATTTATCTGATGCAACACCTTCTGCAATTCTTAAGCTTACATTACCACTCCATTCTTTATATGTTTTGTTATTTTGGAATGTTGATTGCTCAAAATTTGATAAAACTATTGTATATTCTATTCCATCACTTACTTCTGTAACATTTACTGTTTTGTTTATAGAATCTGCTTTTTCATTATTAACATATACTCCTATTTTACTTTCATCTAGTAAATTTAAACTATATGTTGTATTATATCCTGTCGCCTTTAATTTAACTGTCAATGTTCCATCATTAGCATTTACAGAACTTGAAATTTTAGAAATCTTTATTTGATATTTGCATATAATAGTTCCGATATTGTATTCTATTGTCTCACTTGAAGAGTTATTTAATCTGAATTTATGTTCATTTGAGTATATTGCTTCACCAGCATATATTTTTGTACTATTTGTACCACAATTAGTAGTAAAGTTTGTATGTGATTCTGCTATTCTATTAAATGCTATACCTAAATCAATCTCACTTATATTAGTACAATTAAAGAACATTTCATCCATATTTGTTACATTTGTTGTATCGAAATTATTACCTAAGTCTATTTTTTGAATATTATTACAATTTTTTAATAATCCACTCATATTTGTTACATTTGATGTATTAAATTTATTTATTCCTATAATTGAACTCATTTTTTTATTTCCATCAAACATATGGCTTATATCTGTTACTTTATTTGTTACAAATTTTTCTTTTAAGTCTAAACCTGTTAAATTAGAATTTCCTGCAAACATGTATTGCATATTCTTTACATTTGCTGTATCAAAATTTGAGCCTAAATCTAATTCTGAAATTATTTCACATTTTTCAAACATATGACTCATATCTTTTACATTTATAGTATATAGATTATTTAATCCTTCAATTACTTTTAAGTTAGTCATTTGTGCAAATAACCAACTAGAATCTGTATTTCCAAATATATTGAAATCACTTCCAATATATACTTCATATTTTCCATTGTTATCTTCATCAATATATCCTGCTAATATTGAATTATCACCACTTGATGATACATCCCATGTTGTTCCTTTTACTTCACTTAAACTTGTTACAATTTTTATTTTTTCTATTTGGTTTCTCTTAATATTTCCGCCTAAGAATTTGCTTGTTTCTTTTACTACACCAGAGCTGTCTTTATCTATTACTGCTGATTTTAGTGTATTTAATACTGCTAATTGAGTTTTATTATTTAAATTTCCTGATTTATCTACTAATGTGCCTTCTTGCATTTCTATTCTAATAAATTTTGCATTAGTATCATATCCAGAAATTTTAACATTATATTCGACTCCATATTGTACTTCTTCAGTTTTTCCGTCTATTGTTCTATTTTCTTTTAACGCTTTTTCATTTCCAATTTCTATCGTTATTCCATTTGAAGTCTGTATTCCATCAACATATATTTTAATTTTATCCATTATTTCTGTTGCATTATATCTTCCTGTTGTCAATGTATTTCTTAAATAATATGTATCTGTTCCTTGAAGTACTATTTCTGATGTATTTTCATTATCAACTTGTTTATTATTTTCTGTTACTTTCCATATTGGTTTTACTGTATCAACTATTACAGAACCACCATTTGTTTCATTTCCATCTATACTTGTTCCAACTGTTATTGTTTGAGCAATATTTTTATTTTCATTTGTGTCTTGAATTTTATCTTTTGGAATTGATATAGATAAAAATCCACTATAATCTAGAGTTGGTCTATTATCATTTATTATTAACTTACTTAAATTTGATAATATTAATGTATATCTTTTACCAACAACTTGGTTCAATTGGCCTTTTTGAACTCCATTTTCTTTAGTTATATTAATTGTATTAGTTATATCTTCTGAACTAAAAGATATTCCTACTTTTTTATTTGTTAATATATCATATCTTTCATCATCAACCATCATTTTTATAGCCAAATCTTCTAACTTTAGTTCATCTAAACTATAATATTTATCTGTAATATCAAACACAATTTTAACAGAATCATTTGCTCCTTGTATATCTGTAGTTAGATATTTATATGTAATAGATGGTTTTATTACATCTACAAAATCTCCATCAATACTTGTATTATCATTATAATTACCATATTCATCAGATATTTTTTCAGCTGGTACTTCTATTCTTACTGTTCCACTCCAGTTTTTATAGTTTTTGTTATTTACATTTTTTCTTTGTTCAAATCCACTTATTAGAAGTGTATATTTTATTCCGATTTTTTTACCATTTTCATCAAGTATTTCTTTTTCAGATAATTCTTTAGTTAATTCACTTCCAGTATCCTCTTCATCAACAAAAATCTTTATATCATTTTTATTTAAAGTACTTGCTTTAAAATAATTATCTCTTACTTCAAAAACAATTTTTTCCGTTTTAGCTGTTTTATCTACTTCTGATGATATTTTTGTAATACTTGGTTTCTTGAAATCTACAATTCCTAATGATGATATTTCTGTTTCTTTACTGAAATTCCCATATAAATCTTCAAGAGTCGCTGAATTTATTATTAGTTTTAAATTACCTTCATAAAGTGATTTTACATTACTTATTGTTACTAAATATTCTATTCCATATACTGTATTTACTTCATCTCTTTTTTCTGTCAAATCACTGGTTTTCGCAATATTCATATCAATTGTTCCAGTTATTTCGTCTTTACCAATAAATGTTTTTATTTTATTTGAAGTTAATGTTGATTCTTTAAAATATTTATCTGTTCCAATTAATTTAAATGTTATTTTTCCTTGTTGATTATCAAAAGTCATATTGCTTGCAGTCCATATTGGGTTTATTACATCGACAATCTGATTATTTCCATTTCCTGTTGGCTCATTTATTCCTACTGTAATTGTTTTGGCATCATTTTTATTTCCAAATATATCTACAATTTTATCTTTTGGTATAGTAAGTGTTACATATCCACTTCTTCCTGCATATTTTTCTACAATATCTATTGGAAGTGTTTTTATCGTTATTACATAATCAATTTCTTTTCCATTAATATTTTGAGTCAATGTATTATTAGCATCTGATATATCTACATTTTCCCAATATCCTTTTCCATTTGAGTCATAATTATATATTGCTAAGCTCAAATCACTCTTTTGTAATACAGATGCTACTGTATCTAAGTTTTTATCTGTTGCAGTAAAATTAATTGTTAATATTTTATTATCTTTATCTATATCAGATTTTGAATATGTGTATTTAATTGAAGGTTTTATAAAATCTGCATTATCAACTATTATTTTTTGTTCTAAGTTGCTATTCTCGTATTGGTCTTGAGCAGTTCCTCTTTTTATTAATATACTTACCTCTCCACTTTCTACTGCATTCTCAAAGTCTAATGTTAATGTACATTGTAATTTATTATTAATAACCTTTTGGTTATTTATTGATATATTTATATCTGTTGTTTTTTCTCTATCAACATATATTTCGAAATACTTTTCTAGATTAGAATTTGTTAATTTATTAGAACTATATGTTGTATTAATTCCTTCTGCTTGTAATATTAATTCAATTTGTTTTTGTTCTGTGTTTATTGTACTTGATATTTTTTTCCAGTCTATTCTGTATTTGCAATCTATTGTAACATTATTTGAAAATTGTATTTTTTCTTCTGATGTATTATTTAATCTTATTTCTTTTTCTCCTGAATATATTGCTTCTGGCACTTTTATTACTAATGTTGTATTACTTCCTATTCCATCAAACATATCTCCATATTCACTTGCTATTTGTGTGAATTTTTTTCCTAAATCTAATGTTGTTAAGTTACTACATCTTCTAAACATTGAATTCATGTCTTCTACTTTGCTTATGTCAAAATTACTTATATCTAATGTTGTTATAGCACTACATCCAGAAAACATTGCACCCATATATACTGTATTACTTGTATTAAAATTACTTACATTTATTGTTGTTAGTTTTTTATTATTATAGAACATATAACTCATATCTGTTACTTGAGGGGTATTAAAATTACTTATGTTTAATGTAGCTAAGTTTCTACATTCAAAGAACATACTGTTCATATCTGTTACTTTACTTGTATTAAAGTTATTTAAATCTAATTTTGTCAAACTTGTACAATTTGAAAACATATTACTCATTGTTGCTACTTCTGATGTATTAAAACTGCTTATATCCAATGTTACTAGTTTTTCATTCTTATAAAACATATTTTCCATGTCTATTACTTTGCTTGTATCAAAACTACTTAAATTTAGTGTTGTAAGATTGTTACATATTGCAAACATACTGTTCATATTTATTGTTTTACTTGTATTTATATTTTGTAAATCTATTGTCGTTAAATTATTACCTTCATAAAACATATAACTTGCATCTTCTGGCATATATACTTTTGTCGTTTTTTCTGAGTTTGATGCTACATATATTTCATATAGTCCATTATTATTACTATCTACATATCCAGCTATTACACTATTGTTTCCATTTTTTGATGCATCCCATTGTGTACCTAAAACTTCTTCTTTACTTGCAACAAATTTTATGCTTTCTATTTTCGAATTTTCTATTGTTCCTCCTGCAAAATAATATTTATTATCATCTCCATTATATTGTGTATTTTGCATTATAGGTAATGGTTCTGTAATTATTAATTTTATTTCAAGATTCCCATTACCATATTTATCTGTTGCAGAATCTTCTTTTATAACTAATGCCATACCTTCTCCATCTTTTATTTCTTCATTTTTAATTTTCAATGTACATTGTAATTTTCCGTTTTTTACTTCTTGATTTTCTATCGTAACAGTCAAATTATCTACTATTTTCCCATCTATATATAATTGCAGATATTTTGAAACTCCATCTGTCAAGATTTTTGCTGAATCATATGTTGTATTAACTCCTTCTGCTTGTAGAACAACATTTATTTGTTTTTGAGCAATATCTACTGAACTTGATACTTTTTTCCATTCTATTTTATATTTGCATTCAACTTTAACATTGTCTAAGAAAGTTATTATATCTGTTGAACCATTATTTAATTTTATCTCATTTTTTCCTGCATATATTGCACTTGGTACTTTAATTACTAGTTGATTTTCTTCTAATCCATCAAAAATTCCTTCATTTTCGTTTGCTATTTTTGTAAATTGTTTTCCTAAGTCTAATTCTGATAATTTAATACATCCAGAAAACATAAAACTCATATCTTCAACTTTACTTATATTAAAATTGCTTATATTCAATATTTGCAATTTCTTACAGTCTGAAAACATTGCATTCATACTTGTTACTTCTGTTGTATTAAAATTGCTTATATTCAATGTTGTTAAATTCTCACATGTAGAAAACATTGCACTCATATCTATTACATTACTTGTATCAAAATTGCTTATATCTAAAGTTGTAATATTTTTACAGTTATAAAACATCCAACTCATGTCTGTTACTTCTGTTGTATTAAAATTGTTTAAATTTAATATTGTTAAACTTTCACATCCATTAAACATACTGTTCATATCAATTACTTTAGATGTATCAAAACTTTTCAAATTTAATTCTGTTAACTTTTTACAATTTTGGAACATATTACTCATTGTTGTTACTTTTGCTGTAATAAAATTACTTATATCTAATGCTTCAAGATTTTCACATCCAAAAAACATATTTTCCATATCTTCTACATTACTTGTATCTAAATTTTGTAATTCCAATGTTGTAACATTTGTACACATTGCAAACATGCTGTTCATGTTTGTTGTTTTACTTGTCCCTAAATTTTGAATATCTATTGTTGTTAAATTGCTACATTCATAAAACATATAACTTGCATCTTCTGGTGTATATACTTTTGTTGTTTTATCTGAATTTGATGCTACATATATTTCATATAATTCATTTCCATTACTATCTATATATCCAGCTATTACACTATTATCTCCATTCTCTGACGCATCCCATTTTGTTCCAAGTACTTCTTTTGGATTTGTAACAAATTTTATACTTTCTATTTGTGAGTTTGCTATTGGTCCTCCAGCGAAATAATATTTGTTATCTTCTCCATTATATTGACTCGAAATAATTGTTGGAACTTCTTCATTTGTTATATTTATTGTATTTGATGATATATTATTTATTACTAATTTTGAATCACTTTGCTCTACTACTATATATTCTGCATCTGTAGAACTTATTAAACTTTGTTCTACTCCATACTTTTTTTTATTTAATGTTATTTTTAATGTTTGTTCATATTCACTTGGAACATATATCTCTTTTGTTGACATATTATTACTTTCAACAACTGTATACAATATCTCCAAAGAAATATCATTTTCATTTTGAATTACATTTATTTGTGCCAATAATGGCATATACCCTTCTACATAAATTCCTTTATCATCATATTCAAGATTTTGTTTATACAAAGTCATCTCTTCATTAGTTTTTGTCGAAGTCACATTCTTTTTATCATAATTCACTTCCAAATTAATCTCTTTATTTTCAACCTCATCCTGTGAAAGAACAATTTTATCATTTGCACTCTTATCACCATTTAAAGTTTTATAATTAGAAACATAAACATTGCTTATAGTTTCAGGCAAAGAAATTTCATAATTACCATTCTTATTTCCAGTTGCAACCAAAGTAACTTTCTGACTATCAACTTCTCCTGTTTCATCAGTTACATTAGCTACAATATCAGTGGTTTCTTTTGCTCTAGAATTTAAAATATTAAAATAGACACTAATAATAACTATTACAGCCATACTTAGTATCATTAAATTTCTTACTTTTTTTATTATAATATTACTTTTTCGCATTTTTATATTTCCCCCATTTGTGCTTTTTTTCTATCTTTTCTCTCTATATATTTTATATCATAATACACGATTTTTTTCAACAAATTTAGCGTTTTTTTAACACTTTTTTTATAGTTTTTTTCGCTAATTTTTTATAAAAAATATAACACAAAAAAAGAGTAAAATTTTTACTTTTTACCCTCTTCTTTTTTATCCCATATTATCAGTAAATAAATATACATAATATCCAAAATAGCAGATATTCCACCCAAAACAAGTGAAATTCGACTTATTGCTCCAAAGCAAAATCCACTTAATGTTGTTGCCGCTAATGTTCCAATAAATTTCGTAATTGCCAATATTATTGATTGTCCCTCTTTTCCATTTCTCTTTACTAACATATCTATAAATAGCATAGACATTACAATATTTATAACGAAGCCTGCATTTATTTTAGCATGAAATGGATAAGTTGTATAGAACTCATTCATAATTAGCATTGCTATAATTAATTGGAAAATACTAAATCCCCAAAAATATTTTTTTAATTTATCTGGATAATATTTTTTTCCATATAAGAAATATGTAATTAAAATTCCAGCATCTAAAATAAGCCATATGCTATCAATAATTATCCATATTAGTCCACCATCGCCTCCATTTATGACTTTCTTAAAATAAAGCATCTCCCAAGAAATATTTAAACACAATGAGAAAAATGGCATTGCATAACTTTTTTCTTTTATTCCTTTATAAATAGCAATACTATATGAAATCATCCAAAATCCACCACACATTAATCTCAATACTAGTATCATCATAATATCTTTTCCTTTCTTTATAAATCAAATATTTATTTTCTTATTTTAGCAACAAAAAAGCCTTCATATAACTCTGTTGGTAAAATACATAATGTTCCTTCAATTTCAACTGGCAAATATTCGATTCCTTCTATTTTTTCTATAGGAACAATTTTTGCATTAAATTTTTTTAAAACTTTATTTAGAACTTTTTCATTTTCTTCTTTTAAAATTGAACAAGTAGAATATACCATTTCACCATCTTTTTTCAATATTTTTAAAGCTTTTGTTAATAATTCTTCTTGAGTTTTAGCAGACCTTTGTATTAATTCTTCTGTAAATTTCGGATTAAATACACTTTCAGTACCGCTTCCACTACATGGTGCATCTAATAATATTTTGTCAAATGAGAAAAAATCACTTAATTTTCTTGCATCTTCTTGCATTACATTAACATTTCCAACACCTTGTTTTTGAAGATTATATTTCAATCTATCACATCTAATCTTATTTTTTTCACATGCAGTTATATAAGATTTTCCACTTGAAATTGCAGATATTTGTGTTGTTTTTCCTCCTGGTGCAGCAGCCATATCTAATATATTTTCTTTTTCCTTTGGCTCAAGTATAACTGGTGGAATCATTGATGATAAACTTTGCAAATAAATTTCTCCATTTTCATATATCTTTAATTTTCTTATATCTTCTTCTAATACATTTTTTATAATTATTGCATCATTATTCCATTTAACTTCTTCAAATTCAATATTAGATTCTTTCAATTCTTTTATAACTTTTTCTTTATCTGTTTTTAATGTATTTATTCTAAAAGTAACTGGCTTTTTTGAAACAAGCCCATTTTTAATTTTTTTACATATTTCTTCATTATATTCATTATTTATTTTTTTTATTAAAAAATCAGGTATTTGCATTTTCTTTCTCCTATAATACAAATATATTATCATAGTTTTATAAATTTAACAATATTTTTAATAAATCTGTTTTTGATACATATTATTAATAAGGTGATTTTATGAAAGTATACTTTATCAATAAAAAAATAATTTTAATGCTAATATTTTTTACATTTATCTTGTTATCTTTTGGTATATATTTTTCTATTTTCAAAACATCAAATACTATTTCTGATATCCAAAATGACTCAAACAATTTATATAAAAAACTTATTGAATTATATCCTAATGAAAAAATTGCATTTTTAACTTTTGATGATGGTCCTAATATTTCAGTAACTCCTAAAGTTCTAGATATTTTAAAAGAAGAAAATGTAAAAGCATCTTTTTTTGTAATCGGAAAATGTGTTGATTCACATCCAGAAATAACAAAAAGAGCTTATGATGAAGGTCATTACATTGCTAATCATGGTTATTCTCATAATAATAATTTATTATATAAAAGCTCTGATAGTTTTTTGACTGAAGTAAAAAAGACAGATCTAGCTATTGGAAATGCAATTGGAGTTCCAAATTACTGTTCACATATTTTTAGATTCCCAAACGGTTTTATGTCTCCTTCAAATAAAGCCAAAAAGAAAGAAGCAGTAAAACTTCTTCAAAATATTGATTTTAACTATATTGATTGGAATTGTTTAAATAATGATTCAGTAAAAAAGTATTCTTCTTCACAATTGTTGAATAATTTAATAAAATCCTCCAAAAACAAAGATGTTCTTGTTATTTTAATGCATGATACTAAAGATGTTAGTAATTCTTCTCTAGTCTTAAAAGATTCTATCAGATATTTAAAAGATAATGGATATATCTTTAAAAATTTTTATGATATTTTACAAACAAAGTAACACATATTTATAGTGTTACTTTGTTTTGTATTTAGATTTTTTCTATCTTTTAATCTAATTTTTTCTCTAATTCTTTCTCATTATTATTACTAATTATTTTTTTGTTAGGTAATGAAATATTTATACCAAATATCATTTTTATTATCCACATCAAAAAGATTAAAACAATTATAGGTATAACACAAGATGTTATCAATAATATTGCAATTGCATCTATAAAATTACTTAATGCTTGTTCTCCTTTTTTTATAAGTTCTGATATATTATCACCAATATTAGATATTCCTTCTTTTATTTTTGCTAATAAATTATTATCATTATTTTCATTTTGTTCTTCTGTAACAATTTCTGTAATTTTTGCATTGTTTAATGTCTCTTGATATGAATTTTCAATCAAATTACTTATCTGTACACTTAATGGTATTGTAATAAATACAATAATACCAAAAACACTTAATTTTATTGCTAATCTTTTTAATATATCATATTTCCAAAAAGTATATATTCCTAGTAACACACAAGATATCGGAATTAAAAATGTAAATGTTGCATATCCTGTTAATGTTAATAATATTTTTTCCAAGAAAATTACTCCTATTATCACCAACAAATATGAACTAAGATCCATTATTTTATTTGCAATAGGTGTTGTTACATCTCCAGGTATTGCCGACAAAGCCATTGACGATCCAGCACAAGCTGCTGTCAATTCCGTTACAATCATTTTCTTCTTATCTAGTGATTGAATA